>ENA-OROK01002902-OROK01002902.1-human-gut-metagenome-genome-assembly--contig:-NODE-2902-length-14176-cov-2.315063_pt1 | contig 14176 bp, 12 predicted proteins | sample MGYA00242127_ERZ509046 | MGnify/ENA primary metagenome ERZ509046 (study PRJEB26280, sample SAMEA2338728) | human gut metagenome | biome: human gut; feature: human-associated habitat; material: faeces... | reverse complement strand
GTATTCTGTGAACACGGGGGAGCGGTATATGTAAACTGGGATGAAGTCGATGCCATGGCTCACCTTCAGCCGGAACCTGCAGCAATAAAAATTGTAAAGGGCACAGACGAAGAAACGGAAACAAGTGACCCGGCGGAAACAAGCGTGATGCAGGGAAGCCCAAGGCATGGACCGCGGACCGCCGCAGGAAATGACGAGCTCGAAGCGATTTTTCTCAGAACCTACGGAAAAAGCAAGCGCGACGAAGCTATACGCCGAGCAAACCTCAGCCATGGAATGCGGGAGCGGGCGGCAAAACCGGCAGCTGAGGCTGCGGCGCGCCGCACGCATACAAGCACTGGAACACGCGGCACCGTGGAGCAAAAACCGCTCTATGTCATCGACGGTTACAATGTAATTTTTGCTTGGGAGCAGCTTGCCGCACTTGCAAAGGTTAACATAGACTCGGCGCGCGAGGCTCTGATTGATGCTTTGGAAAATTACATGGGCTACCGCAATGTTGACATTGTTTTGGTTTTTGATGGCTACAAACTGGCAGGAAATCCGGGAACCAAAACATCCTATCGGAAAATTAACGAGGACTCGGGAGAACTTCAGGTGGTGTATACGCATGAAGCGCAGACCGCAGACCGCTTTATTGAAAAGACCGTTTACGAATTCGGCCGCAAGCGGCGAATTACAGTTGTAACTTCCGACCGTCCCGTACAGATGGCGGCACTCGGAGACGGTGCTGCGCGCATGTCAGCAAGAGAATTCTATGCAGATGTGGAGAGTGTAGACGCAGACATCAGGGAGCACCTGCGCCGCCAGGCCGTGCAGCGAAATCTCCCGTTTGAAGGTCTCAGCACAGAAAATGAATAATTCCGCCTTAGCTTTTGCTTTGCATTCTGCCATGACCGGCATACGAGGGGGCGGAACCCGGCAAGCAAAGGCGGAATCCGGCAAGTAAAGGCACCCTGCAGGGTCAGCCTGCAGGGTGCACATCAACATTCTAAGCAATTTTAAATTCTGACTAGGCAATTTTAGATTCGGATTTCACCTTCTGCGAGCATTGCTGCGCTTCCGCCAACCTTAATGTAGCAAGGAAGGGAAGCCGGATCATGTTCCTCGCAGCCGTCGGCAGAACAGTCAACTTCGAGATGGCTGAGAATCACAGAAGGACGCTGCATCTTTTCGCCTTGGATAATCTTACAGTCATCACCGTTCTTTACGAAGCCGTTAAGGTATCCATAGTATGTAAGCGCACCGTTGGATGTTCCGGTAGCTGCCTCTTCGTCGATATCATAAAGCGGTGCAAAGTTCCTTGCGTGGCAAAGCGCATCGTCGTCTGCGGATGCTTTTGCAAGCGTAAAGGCATGAACGCCGGTCACCTTGTATCTTTCGGACAGTGCAGATAAAGCAGGCATATCCGGGGCAAGTTCTTCGAGGTCATCAAGACCTGCAACCGGCATCATGATGTCGGGAAGACCCGTGGAAATCAGCTGAGGAAGCATGGAAAGCCCCTTTGCCAGCTGCTCATCATAGTTGATGCCCATCACACGATAGAGCTCATCAAGAGCAGGCTTTTCGTTGATTTCGGAGATTTTTACGGGCGATGCCATGTCCATGAGAACGAAACCATCCTTGATATCAATATTCAGATCACCTGCCAAAGTGTGGTTGATATAGGAAGCGTTATCGGAAATGTAGCCGCCGTGAAGCAGTGCCTTGAAGGAACCGATTGTTGCGTGCCCGCAAAGATCCACCTCTGCGGCCGGTGTGAAATAGCGAATCTTGAATTCTTTGTCGTTTACTTTCTTAATGAAAGCGGTTTCGGAATAGCGAAGTTCCGCTGCAGTCTTTACCATCCTTTCGTCCGAAGGAAAATCCGTGCCATCCGGCAAAATTACAACTCCTGCGGGGTTTCCGCCGAAAACGGTGTCCGTAAATGCGTCTACAATATAAAATTTCATTTTTTACCTCCTCTTGCGGCTGCGGCAGCCATGGGATTCTTTCATATGGGAAAGCCGCGTGTAACTTACTGATAAAATGATTATCCCTTTTTTGCATGAGCCTGTCAACCCCATCATAGCATTTAAAAGAAGAAAAAGAGAGAAGATGGGGTAGATGAAAAACGTAAAATACAGGGCAGCCGAAGCAATTAAATTTATGCTGATTTTGTCGGTGATTTTCCTAACAACCTTCGGGCCTCCGGGGGAAACCCTTAAGGGATTGCTGAGTGAGGCAATGGAGTGGTGTATCGGCTGCCTTTCTGCATTTTTGGAGGAAAAAGGAGTAAATGAAACCGTGAGGGCACTGATAACAGAGGGGATCTGCCCGGGTGTTGCGAGCGTGCTTTCGTTTCTTCCTGTGATAGGAATTTTGTTTGCGTGCCTTTTCACCCTGGAGGAATGCGGATACATGGAGCGGATTTCGAGTGTGTTTGACCCGGCATTTCGGATGTTCGGTCTTCCCGGAGAGGCAATGATTCCGCTGCTTACCGGGTTCGGGCGTTCGGTTCCCGCCATAATGGCGGCCGCGCAGATTCAAAATCGCAGAGAACGAACTTTGACGGTGTTTTTGATTCCGTATATGTCATGCAGTGCCAAAATACCGATGTATGTGATGATTTGTTCGGCCATATTTCCGGGTGCACCTGCGCTTGCCATGCTTGCGGTGTATCTGTTCGGCGCCTTGACTGCAGGGGCGATTGCACTTGCTGCCTTGCGAATTCGAGGCAATTCCGGTAAAAGGAAAGGCGGGGACATCGCACGAAAGGAGTTCCGCCTGCGATACCCGAATCCCCAAAGAATCCTCCTGCGGACTTTTGAAAATATGCTGGGTTTTGTCAAGAAGGCATTTACCGTGATACTGATTGCTTCGACGGTGATTTGGACACTGGAAAATTTTAATGCGGACTTTGAACTTACAACTAACCCCGAAACAGGAATTCTTGCCGGAATCGGCAAAGCAGCAGCACCTGTTTTTGAGCCGATTGGGCTCGGCGACTGGCGCATTGCAACCGCCCTTCTTTCCGGGCTTTCCGCAAAAGAGGCGTCGCTTAGCACATTGTCGGTTCTTTTGCATGCTTCCGCCGGGGAGAACCGTGCCTGCTTGTCGCAGATTTTTACACCTGCTTCGGCTGCGAGTTTTCTGATTTTTTACTTGATGTATGTACCATGCATCGCCTCACTTACGGCGGTGCGGAAGGTGACGGGCAGGTGGCGGTGTGCGGCAGGCATGGCGGCCTTCCAGTGCGTTTTGGCGTGGATTGCCGCATTCGTGGTATACCATGTCGGAACATATGTATTGAATTAACAGCATTTCCGTGGTATATTCAATTCATTACGAGAGCGGAGGACTTGCTTAATGAAAGAAAGAATACCACAGAAAACACTGCAAGTTTCGTCGAAAAAAGCCGATGCAATCTTGCTGAGCGTAGCCGTTATCTGGGGATGGGGATTTATTGCGGGAAAAATCGCACTTGAAACGGCGTCACCTCAGTGGATTTTATTTTTTCGATTCAGCATTGCGGCAATTTGCATTTTAGCCTTGTTTTTCAAACAAATCAAAAACGCAGACAAAGCATGCGTGCGATGGGGAATCCTGATTGGGCTTCTTCAATTCGCCGCACTTTTTGTTCAGCTCTTTGCCTTGCAATATACAACCACAGCAAAGCAATCATTTCTTGCGGCCACTTATGTGTTGTTTACACCGTTTGCGGCGAGAATCCTCTACCGCAAAAAGATTTTGCCGAAAAATTATATTGCCTCGCTCCTTGCTCTTGCGGGAATTGCTTTTTTGAGTCTTCGGGGCAGCGCGGAAATACAAATCGGAGACTTCATAACATTGGGCTTTGCATTGCTGTTTTCGGCTCAGATTGTCATAGTGGGAAATCTTCCAGAAAAATGCGAAACCATACCGATTACCTTTTATCAAACGCTTGCATCGGCGGTCTTTGCCGGAATTGCTGCGTTTTGCACGGGAATTCCGAACGAGCTTTTCAGCATACATTCGTGGACAGGGATTGTTTATCTGGGTGTTATTAACACAGCAGTGGCTTTGGGACTGCAAAATTTTGCTCAGAAATACACTTCCGAATCGCACGCGGCACTTCTTCTGAGCCTTGAGTCCGTGTTCGGTCTGCTTTTTTCGATTCTGTACTACGGCGACATCCTTACGCTCAGGATGGCAATCGGCTGTGCTTTGATTTTTGCTGCACTTTTGGTCAGCAATCGCAGATAAACTTCTTCTTTTTCCGCACGAATTGTGGTAAAATAAGATGTTAAGGAATTTTTGGGGCACAGGCTTTGTACAGAGGAAAGGACGAACAAGATATGAAAGTTTTCGATATCGTTCCGGTGAAATTCGAGGATGACAAAATGCTGATTCTCGATCAGACGAAACTGCCGGGAGAAGAAGTATACATAGAAATGAAGACAAAGGAAGATGTGTGGGATGCAATCTTCAAGCTCAAAGTCAGAGGGGCTCCGGCAATCGGGGTTGCCGCTGCATACGGGCTTTATATTTCAACGCGTGATTTCAAAGGGACAAAAGTCAAGGAATTCCGCGAATACGTGAGAGAAACGAGTGCGTATCTTAACAGTGCAAGGCCTACCGCGGTGAACCTTTCGTGGGCGCTGAAACGCTGTGAAGATATGCTTGACCGATATATCAAAGCGTTCGATGATGCCGCATGCGGTTTTCTCTGCTCATGCGATCATTGTGCGGGCGACCAGGTGGATGACGCAAAAATGCTCCTGCTTGATGAGGCCGAAAAAATCCGCAAAGAAGACGAAGCTGCCTGCCGCAAAATGGGAGAATACGGACTCAGCCTGCTCAAACCGGGCATGGGAATTCTGACCCATTGCAATGCGGGAACAATTGCAACGGCAAAATACGGCACCTGCCTCTCCCCGATTTACCTCGGACAGGAGAAGGGCTGCGGATTCAAAGTCTTTGCAGACGAAACCCGGCCGCTTCTTCAGGGCGCACGGCTCACATCCTGGGAGCTTTCCAAGGCGGGTGTGGATGTTACCCTCATCTGCGACAATATGGCATCCATTGTTATGAAAAACGGCTGGATTGATGCAGTGGTCGTAGGATGTGACCGCATGGCCGCAAACGGTGACGGCGCGAACAAGATCGGGACGAGCGGTGTTGCGATTCTTGCCAAAGAATACGGAATTCCGTTCTACATGTATGTTCCGACATCTACCATCGACATGAATACCAAAACCGGAGACGACATCCATATCGAACTCAGAAACGGCGAGGAAATATACAAGATGTGGTACGAGAAAGACATGGCTCCGGAAGGCATTAAAACATACAATCCGTCCTTTGATGTGACGGATCACAAATATATCACGGCGGTAATAACCGAAAAAGGAATCGTAAGACCGCCTTACGATGAAAATTTAAAGAAATTGTTTGAGGAATAGAAAAATGGGCGAAGGAAATCAAATAGGCGAAAAGAAGAGTTTTATCGATAAATATGCAAAAATACTGGTCGTCGTTGCGGTGCTCTGCGGTGCGACATCGGGCAACTTTGGCGTGCTTATCACAGCATCTCCGACGGTCATCGGATTCTGGAGACTGACCATAGCACTGCCGTTCTTTGCAATTCCAATATTCTCGAATGCGGACAAAAGAAAGCAGCTCGCGCAGGTATCCAAGAAAGAACTGCTTCTCAGCTTTATTTCAGGAGCATTTCTCTTTCTGCACTATTTTACATGGTATTCTTCGGTGAAACTTACCAATGTTGCCAGTGCAGCGGTGCTTGCATCCTTTCATCCGCTGGTTGTAATTTTTATTACCGTTTTTATTTACAAAAAAAGAATTTCATGGAAATCCATCCTGGCGATTCTCGTGGCACTCGGCGGAGGCATTTTGATTATATGTTCCGACCTTTCGACGCTTTCAGGCGGAAAGCTGTCGGGGAACCTCTTGGCGCTTGCGGCCGGAATCTGCATGGGCGTGTACTTCGCAATCGGCGGCAAGGTCAGACAGTCGGTGGAAGGAAGCATTTATGTTATGCTGGTGTTTGCATCGTGCTGGATTTGCTTTGCATTTTCGAATATCTTTTCGGGAACTCCGATTACAGGCTATCCGACGATGGACTATGTTTACATCCTTTGTCTGGCTTTCATCTGCCAGATTGGCTCACATGCGGTATTCAACCTTTGCATGGGTCATGTAAGCTCTCTGTATGTGTCTGCATGGGAAACGGGAGATCCGGTATTTTCAACACTTTTTGCATTTCTCATGCTGCGTCAGGTACCGTCGGGAGCAGAAGTTATCGGATGCGTTATCGTAGTCGCTGCATTGCTTGTATACAACAAATTTGAACAGGAGTCAGAGTAAAATATGTACAAAGTCAAGCTGAAGTCCTTTGAAGGACCTTTCGACCTGCTGGTTTATCTGATTGAAAATGCCGAAATGAGCATTTACGACATCAAAATCAGCGAAATCACAAATCAATATCTGGCTTACCTGAAGGAAATGGAAGAACGGGATGTGGCACTGGCTTCCGAGTTTATGGTGCTGGCCTCTTCCCTGATCGAAATTAAGTCCAAGATGATTCTGCCGCGTGCGACGGAGGACGGACAAGAAATCGTCGGTGAGGATCCCAGAACCGAGCTGGTCGCAAGGCTGCTGGAATACAAGCGGTTCAAGGAACTTTCGCAGATGCTTGAGGAGCGTGAAGAGCGCAGCATGAACATCTTTGAAAAGCCACAGGAAGATATTTCGCAGTACCTTGACAATCCGGATGAATATCTGAGCCTTGACCTCAAGGAATTTGCTTCCGCTTTCAGTCTTTTTATACAGAAAAAGCAGAGAGTTGAAGCGGTGAGAAAACATTATACGAGAATCGAACGCGAGCGTGCCAGCATGGAAAAGAGAATTTCATATATCCTGCAGTCGGTTCGTGCGAAAATCGGACAAGTTTTCAGCTTTAAAGATTTTATTCAAGATAAAAAGGACAGATATGATATCGTGGTTACATTCATGTCGCTGCTTGAGATGGCAAAGGCAAGGGCCGTAAAGGTTGAGCAGCATGCAACTTACGGCAATATAGAGGTAAGCGCGGGAGAAAGAGTGCAGGAGGAATGGAAAGAAAATGACAGGAAACAAAGCAATTAAATCCGCCATGGAGTCCATGATGTTCACATGGGGTGAACCGCTTGAGGCAAAGATGGCTGCGGATGTTTTTAATATAACGAAGGAAGAAGCCTATGAGTGCTTCAAGGAACTGCAGGCAGAGTACGAGCAGGAAGGCAGGGGAATTGTGATTCGCGAAGTGAACAAGGCGTTTCAGTTTGTGACGCGCGAGGAAAATGCCGATTATGTGCGGAGGCTCTGCACACCGGTGAAGGCAAAGAAACTTTCCCAGTCTGCGCTTGAGGTGCTTGCGATTATTGCGTACAAGCAGCCGGTAACCAAAGGTGAGATGGAAGCAATCCGAGGAATCAAATGCGACAGAGTGGTGGAAGGCCTGATGAACAAAAACCTGATTGAAGAGGTAGGGCGCTCTTCCGCAATCGGAAGGCCGATTCTCTACGGGACAACGGACACTTTCCTCAAAAACTTCGGCTTTACGAGCCTCAAGGAACTTCCGGACATTGAGGATATTGAAAGCGTAATCAACGACGACATCGAAGCGGAACCTTCCGGTGACGAACAGGATCCGGTAAGCGCAGGTCAGATGACAATTGAATTTTAAATCCACGCATAAAATTTCCCATCAGCAAGTAAACTGTTGATGGGAGTTTTTTTATGGACAGAAACAGTAAAAATAAAATATGCGCTGCGGTCATATGCGGAGCATTCCTGATCGGTGCGCTCGGTGGCTTGGGAATCAGCCCGCGCGAGGCTGAGCGAATGACGGAGAGAAACGAAGCGCAAACCGAAACAACGGCTGTCTCGCAGACGGAAATAAGCCCGCCGTCCGTCTCTGCTTCATCCTCTGTCTTGATTGACGAAAACGGTGAGGTGCTGTACGAAAAAAATGCGGACGAAAAGAGTTATCCCGCAAGCACAACGAAAATCATGACGGCACTTGTGACCCTTGAAAAACTTGACGAACTCGGTCTTGATAAAAAGAGTGAAATTATTGTGCCGGAGGAGGCCGTCGGCATCGAAGGTTCTTCAATATATTTAAAAAAAGGGGAAAGACTAACGATTGAGGAATTGCTTTACGGACTTATGCTCCGGTCTGGAAACGACAGTGCAGCAGCACTTGCAGCCTGTATGGGTGGAAGCCTCGGGGAATTTGTAAGCATGATGAACGAACGGGCGGCGGCGCTCGGATGCAGCGGCACGCATTTTACAAACCCGAGCGGCTTGTATGAGGAAAATCATTACACTACGGCATCAGATCTTGCGAAAATTGCACATGAGGCCATGAAGCGTGAGGACTTCAGAGAAATTGTGCGTGCAAAAGACTGGCAGAGTGAAGACGGAAGCCGCAGCTTTCATAACAAAAACAAGACGGTTTTTCAGTATGAGGGAGCAACCGGCATAAAAATCGGATTTACCAAGGCTTCGGGAAGAACTCTCGTGGCGTCCGCTGAGCGGGACGGCAGGCAGATGATTGCCGTGGTTCTCAGAGACGGGAACTGGTTTAACGATGCTTATGCCCTTATGGATTACGGATTTGAACAGGGAGGAAAATGAGATTATGGAATACAGATGTGTGGACCGGGGTTCAAAAAAATGCCCTTGCCATTTAACGACATCGGGCTTGTGCTACACCTGCAGCACGCTTCGCACGGGGGAATGCGGCTGCAGCACGCAGTGGACGGGAAGCTGCCCGTACAGCGAAATTTCGATGAATGCGGGAAGACCCCAGCCGATGCCGATGCTGATGCCCGCAGAAGTGGTATATCAGAAAAATTATTCGAGCAAACTTACGGTGGTGCGCCTGGAGGTTCCGGCGGGATTCGCGCAGCAGTGCCACAGGCTGGGCAGCTACATTATGGCGCAGGTCATGGGTTACATGGTGCCGCTTTCGGTGCTGCACTCATCCTACGCGGTTGAAAAAAGGCGCTTTCTCATCGGACCGAGGCCGTATATCGAAGTTGCGGTTCAGCCAATCGGTCTTAAGACCATGCAGCTTGCAAACCCGCTCAGTAAATTTTGGAACATCCAAGGGCCGTTTTACAGCGGCCTTCAGACTGCCGGCAGAATAGATACAAGCAAGCCCATGCTGGTAATCGCAAAAGGAACGGCACTTGCACCTTTTCTTAATGTGGCACGCGTGCTCGCCGGAGAAAACCCGGAAAAGATTAATCTTTTTATCGATGATGACAAAATAACGAGCGAGTTTATATCCGATTATGTATCAAAGATCGGCACAAGGTTTAACTATATCAATCTTTCCGAGGATATGGAAACGGCACTTGCGATGCTTGATATGTATGATCAGATTATGTTTCTGGCATCGCCGTATTACACGAACCAAGTCATACGAAAGCTCAGAGGAAACGGCAAGCTGGTCAGAAGCAGGGTAGAGGCTGTGCAGGCAATCGGAAAATGCCTGGTTGTGGCAAATCACGCAAATATGTGCTGCGGTCTGGGGATATGCGGCTCATGCAGCCATGCGGACAAAGACGGAACAACCGTGAAGGAGTGCAAATGTATGGAGGGAGGAATTTTTCAATGAGCAAAATAGTGGTAATAGGTGCCGGCTGGTCGGGATGTGCGGCGGCGGTACGCGCAGTGAAACAGGGACATGAGGTTACGCTTCTCGAAAAAACGGATCTGCTTCTGGGACTTGGCAATGTCGGTGGAATTATGCGAAACAACGGCAGATTTACGGCTGCAGAAGAAAATATAGCACTCGGTGCATCGGAACTTTTTGAGATTACCGACAAGCTCAGCACGCACAAAAACATTGATTTTCCGGGACATAACCATGCAAGCTTTTATGATGTGGCAATGGTAGAGCCTGCCGTGCGCAGGCTCCTTGAAAAGCTCGGGGTTGATATTCGGCTGATGTGCCGTGCCGTCGATGTGGAAACCGAAGAGACGAAGGAGGGTGGCAAACGCCTGAAATCAATCCTTGCGGTAATCACAAACCACGACGGGGACTATGAAACCATTGAACTTGAAGGCGATGTGTTTGTGGAGACAACCGGTTCCACCGGGCCGATGGGAAATTGCGCAAAGTACGGCAACGGCTGCTCAATGTGCGTGCTCAGATGTCCGGCGTTCGGACCTCGGGTGAGCATAACGGAAAGAGCCGGAAGCTACGATGTACACGGGGAACGGCTTAACGGAAGACCGGGAGCTTTCAGCGGATCGTGCAAACTCGAAAAAAGAACGCTCAGCACGAAGCTCCAAAAGAAACTTGACAAAGAAGGATTTGTCGTCGTTCCGCTTCCAACGGAAATGATAAACAAGGATAAACTGAGTCAAAAAGTATGTCAGCAGTATGCCCTTGATCCATTTGCCGAAAACATCATTTTGATTGATACCGGGCATGCCAAGCTGATGACCTCTTACTTCAATCTTGCGGATTTGAGAAAGGTCGAAGGCTTTGAAAATGCGCGTTTTGTTGACCCATATGCCGGCGGAAAAGGAAACTCCATCCGGTACATGTCCGTGGGACTTCGGGACGAATATCTGCGTGCGGACGGAATCGAAAATCTTTTCTTGGGCGGAGAAAAATCCGGATTTTTTGTGGGGCATACCGAGGCAATAACGACAGGCTCTCTGGCAGGGTACAACGCAGCGATGCTCGCTTGCGGAAAACCACTGCTTGAGCTTCCGGCAGATCTTGCAACGGGTGACATCATTGCGTTTGCAAACGAGATGCTGGCGAGTGAAGAAGGTTACAAGAAACGTCTTACCTTCGCAGGCGGTACATATTTTCAGAGAATGAAAGAAAGGCAGCTTTACACAACCGATGTAAAAATTATTCGAAAACGCGTTGAGACTCAAGGTCTCACGGATATTTACAACCGTGCGAATATTTGTTAAAATAGAATAAGGACATAACGAAAGAAAAGGAAAAAACATGAGAATCAACAAATATATTGCACAGGCAGGCATTTGCAGCCGCCGAAAGGCTGACGAACTGATTGCCAACGGAAATGTAAAGATAAACGGGGCGGCCCTGAAGGAGCCGGGTTACGAAGTTGCGGACGGAGACCGCGTCGAAGTGAACGGCAAGCTGATAAGTGCAAAGCAGAAACAGGAATATGTGCTCATCAATAAGCCGCTTGGCATGGTGACGACGGTTTCGGATGATAAAGAACGTCTTACGGTTATGGATGTCGTAGCGGATATCGATGCGCGTCTGTTTCCGGTAGGACGTCTTGACTACAACACAAGCGGAGCACTCATCATGACAAATGACGGTGAGCTGGCCTACAGACTGACGCATCCAAAGCATGAAGTGTATAAGACTTACCGAGCACGGGTTGCGGGGATTTTGTCAAATGAAAAAGTCGCCCGCCTCAGAAAAGGCGTGGATATCGGAGGTTTTGTTACATCTCGCGCAAAAGTAAACGTAATCAAAGGAACGCAGCATTCAACAATCGTTGAGATTGCAATCCATGAGGGCAAAAACAGACAGGTCAGAAAGATGTTTTCCGCCGTGGGCAATCCTGTTCAGGAACTTGAAAGGGTGGCAATCGGCGAAATACGCCTCGGCCATTTGAAACCCGGACATTATCGCAAGCTGACAAGAGAAGAAATAGAATACTTAAAGAACTGTTAACGGAGAAAAGAATGAGATTAAGAGATTTAAAGACAGGAGAAAGCGGCAGAATCACCGTTGTCGGAGGCCAAGGCGCGCTGCGGCAGCATTTCCTTGATATGGGAATGGTGCCCGGAGCCGAAATCAAGCTTATGAAGCTTGCTCCGATGGGAGATCCAATGGAGTTCCGAATCCACGGATACGAACTGACGCTCAGACTCGCGGATGCAGAAAAAATAGAAATCGAATCGGTAAACATTCCGGAGGAAAATGCCGCGGAGGGGGAGCCGGCGGAAAAAACGAAGGCGAAACACCCCGGGCTCGGTGAGGGCGGAATCTATCATGTGAAAGCGGACGGGAATCCTTTACCCGATGGTACAACGATTACATTTGCACTTGCCGGAAATCAAAACTGCGGCAAAACGACCTTGTTTAATCAGCTTACCGGATCGAATCAGCATGTGGGGAATTTCCCCGGAGTTACGGTTGACCGAAAAGACGGTGTCATCAAAGGTTATCCCAAAACACTGGTTACGGATCTTCCGGGAATTTATTCCATGTCGCCGTACACGAGTGAGGAAATCGTAACCAGACAGTTTCTTCTTGATGACAAGCCGAAGGGCATCATAAACATTGTGGATGCAACGAATATAGAGAGAAACCTTTATCTTACGATGCAGCTCATGGAACTTGATATTCCAATGGTTTTGGCATTAAATATGATGGATGAGGTACGCGAAAACGGGGGAACTGTCCGCGTAAACGAGATGGAGGAAGCGCTCGGAATCCCGGTAATACCGATTTCGGCAGCAAAGAACGAGGGCATCAGCGAGTTGATCAGCCACGCCGTTCATGTGGCGCAGTATCAGGAAAAACCGGGCCGCAGCGATTTTTGTGATCCGCAGGACCACGACGGAGCCGTACATAGATGCCTGCACGCAATTATGCATTTGATTGAAGACCATGCAGCGAATGCGGGAATTCCCGTTCGCTTTGCGGCCAGCAAACTTGCGGAGGGCGACGAAGTGATGCTTTCGCATCTTAAGCTCGATCAGAACGAAAAAGAAACGCTGGAGCACATCATCTGTCAGATGGAGGAAGAAAGAGGCATGGACAGAGCGGCGGCAATCGCCGATATGCGCTTCTCCTTTATTCAGCAGGTCTGCGGTAAAACCGTTGTGAAGCCTAAGGAAAGCAAAGAACACGCACGCAGTGTCAAGATAGACAAGATTCTTACCGGCAAATACACCGCAATCCCGGCATTCGTCGGAATTATGGCACTTGTATTCTGGCTGACGTTCGGAGTAATCGGTTCATGGCTTTCCGATATATTGGATTTGGGCATCGGTGCATTGACGGATCTAACCGATGCAGGACTTACCGCGTACGGAATCAATCCGGTTGTGCACTCGTTGGTCATTGACGGCATTTTCAAGGGTGTGGGAAGCGTGCTTGCGTTTCTTCCCATAATCGTAACTCTGTTTTTCTTCCTGTCGATTCTCGAAGACAGCGGATACATGGCAAGAGTTGCGTTTGTCATGGACAAGCTTCTCCGTAAAATCGGTCTTTCGGGAAGAAGTATTGTACCGATGCTGATTGGTTTCGGATGCACCGTGCCGGGGGTTATGGCAAGCCGTACGCTGCCGTCGGAACGCGACCGTAAGATGACAATCCTTTTGACTCCGTTTATGAGCTGTTCGGCAAAGCTGCCGATTTACGGCTTTTTCAGTGCTGCGTTCTTCCCGGAACACGGAGCACTTGTAATGATTATTCTCTACTTCACAGGAATTCTTGTAGGTATTTTATTTGCACTTCTTGCGCGTGGTGTGGCATTCCGGGGTGAACCGGTGCCGTTTGTTATGGAACTTCCGAACTACAGACTGCCGGGTGCCAAAAATGTCGGTCAGCTGCTTTGGGAAAAGGCAAAGGATTTCCTTGAGAGGGCCTTCACGGTTATCTTTGTTGCAACGATTGTGATTTGGTGCCTGCAGACGTTTGATACGAGGCTGAATGTTGTATCGGACTCGCAAAACAGTCTGCTTGCAATGCTTGCGGGTGTAATTGCGCCTGTATTTGCGCCGCTTGGCTTCGGCGACTGGAGAATTTCAACGGCACTCATTACCGGCTTCATGGCAAAGGAAAGCGTTGTTGCAACCCTGACCGTTCTGACGGATGGAATCAGCATTACGTCGCTTTTGACTCCGCTTGCGGCAGCGGCACTTCTCGTGTTCTGCCTGCTCTATACGCCTTGCGTTGCGGCCATTACCTCTATCAAGAGGGAACTCGGCGGCAAGTGGGCGGCACTTGTTGTTGTTCTGCAGTGCGTGATTGCATGGCTGTGTGCTTTTGCGGTCTATATTGTCGGCGGCATGCTGCTGTAAGTGCAGCGTGAACTTCGTGGCTTGAGAGGTGAAAACATGAATTTTGCAACGATAGCAGTGTTAATTATAATAGGAGCCGCGCTTTGCGCGGCTGTCTTTTCAATGATTC
>ENA-OROK01002900-OROK01002900.1-human-gut-metagenome-genome-assembly--contig:-NODE-2900-length-14182-cov-5.075317_pt1 | contig 14182 bp, 9 predicted proteins | sample MGYA00242127_ERZ509046 | MGnify/ENA primary metagenome ERZ509046 (study PRJEB26280, sample SAMEA2338728) | human gut metagenome | biome: human gut; feature: human-associated habitat; material: faeces... | reverse complement strand
GAGATGGAACAAGTTATAAAGATGAATATTATTCAGGTGTGGGATTAACAAGTGATGAATATACAAATTTAAAGAAAACAATGTTAAAAAGTGTATACCAAAATGGAGGATTTTATGTAGGAAAATATGAGACAGGAATAGAAGATACACCTAAAACATCAGGCTCATCATCAACAGCCCCAACAGAAACACCAGTAATAAAACCAAATGCATATCCATATAATTATGTAACATGTAGTCAAGCACAGACATTAGCAAGTAATATGGAATCTGGAAATTATAACACTAGTTTAATGTTTGGAGTACAATGGGATTTAGTATTGAAATATTTAGAGACAAAAGGAACAGCCCAAGCAGATTTGAAAACAGATAGTACGAGTTGGGGAAATTACAGTAATAATTTATGGAATATAACAAATGAAAATTCGAAATATGCTATTTTAAATACAAGTAATTATACATTAGGAGATTGGACAAGTGGTGCATATGGAATAAAAGATTCAGATACAAGTGTATTATTATCAACAGGAGCAAGTGATGATTTTAGTAAACAAGGAATATATGATTTGGCTGGAAATGTATTTGAGATGACACTAGAACATACTAATTCAATTTCTCGTGCTCTAGTAGAAAGTCCTTGTGCTGTACGCGGGGGCATTTATGGTTACAATGGCAGCAATTCTCCAGCAGCCTACCGTTACCACTACAGTACGGCCTATTACTACTACTACTACATCGGCTTCAGGCTTTCACTTTATTAAATCGTAGCACTGAGTCCTGTACAGCGATATACTAGAATGGACTCAACCAAAGAATTAAATATAAAAATCAGAACAAGAGGAAGACGGGTCGCACATGATGCGAAGCAACAAGTGTGAGTCGTCTCCTCACCGGACTAGTCTAAAGAAGGTGTATAATACAGTGTGTGAAATATAAAGCACATTGTATTATACACCTTCTTTTTTGCGAAAAAATAGAAATGGTCGACATAAAAATATAAGAAGGCGATGAGATTTACTAAAAAGTAAAAGCTTACAATGCTAGAGCTGATTATGTTTATAGAAATTATAAAATGAATCAATTTATAGTAATAAAAGGGAAAATAAGAAATGATGGAATGATAGAAATCTGCTGAAAATTATTTGTGTAAAAATATTCGAAAACTATTGACATAATAGAAAAATGTGATATAATATTGAGCGTAAAAAACACATAAAGAGTAGTTTATGTGGAAGTGCCTTAAAACCAAAGGAATTAAGGTCCATATAAATGCAGATACTTTATGGAAGTTATAACAAAAAGGGAGGAAAAGAAAATGGCAGTAGTTGCAATGAAACAATTACTAGAAGCAGGTGTTCACTTTGGACATCAAACAAGAAGATGGGACCCAAGAATGGCTGAATACATATTCCAAGCCAGAAATGGAATTCACATCATCGATTTACAAAAAGCTTCAAAGAAAATTGATGAAGCATATGAATTCATTAAAGAACAAGTAGAAGAAGGAAAAACAGTACTATTTGTTGGAACAAAAAAACAAGCTCAAGAATGCATGAAAGATGCAGCAATAAAGAGTGGAATGTACTATGTAGATCAAAGATGGTTAGGAGGAATGTTAACTAATTTTGATACAATCCAAAAAAGAATTCAAAGATTAAAAGAATTAGAAACAATGGAACAAGATGGTACATTTGATGTATTACCTAAAAAAGAAGTAATCTTATTAAAGAAAGAAATGGAAAAACTAGAAAAAAATCTTGGTGGAATTAAAGAAATGACAGAATTACCAGGAGTTATATTCTTAGTAGATCCTAAAAAAGAAAGAATAGCAGTATTAGAAGCTAAAAAATTAGGAATTCCAACAGTAGGAATAGTAGATACAAACTGCAATCCAGAAGATTTAGATTACCCAATTCCAGGAAATGATGATGCTATAAGAGCAGTTAAATTAATAGCTGATGTTATGGCAAATGCAGTTATTGAAGGAAAACAAGGTGAAAGCTTTGAAACAGTTGAAGAACAAGACGTTTCAGAAGAAGCAGAATCAATGGAACAAGTTGTTAGCGAAAACGAAGAAAAAGTAGAAGAATAATAACGTTTAAAATGAAAGAGTGGGGCTCTAACTGCTCTACTCTTATTTATATTAAGGAGGAATGTGAAAATGGTTACAGCTGCATTAGTTAAAGAACTTAGAGAAAAAACAGGAGCAGGAATGATGGACTGCAAAAGAGTATTAACAGAAACAGATGGAGATTTAGAAAAAGCATCAGAATTATTACGTGAAAGAGGAATTGCAAAAGCTGCAAAAAAATCTGGAAGAGTAGCTGCAGAAGGAATAGTAGAAGCTTATATTTCAGAAGATGGAAAAGTTGGAGCAATAGTAGAAGTTAACTCAGAAACAGACTTTGTTGCTAAAAATGAAGAATTTAAAACATTTGTAATGGATGTCGCAAAACAAGTTGTAAAAAACAATCCTGCAACAGTAGAAGATTTATTAGCTGAACCTTCAATTTCAGTAGAAGGAAAAACAGTAAATGAAGTATTAATAGATAAAATTGCTACAATTGGTGAAAATATGACTGTAAGAAGATTTGCAAGATTTGAAACAACAGATGGATTAATTGAAAAATATATTCATGGAGATGGAAAAATAGCAGTTTTAGTTAATATGAAAAACGGAAATAAAGAATTAGCAAAAGACATTTGTATGCAAATAGCAGCAGCAAAACCAGAATTTGTTAATAGAGAACAAGTTCCAGCTGAAAGATTAGAAAAAGAAAAAGAAATCTTAAAAGCACAAACAATGAATGAAGGAAAACCAGAAGCTATTGCTGAAAAAATAGTTATGGGAAGAATTAATAAATTCTATGAGGAAATCTGCTTAGTAGACCAAGAATTTGTTAAAGATTCAAGCATGAAAGTAGCACAAGTGTTAAAAGATGCTACAGTAGTAGAATTTGCTAGATTCGAAAAAGGTGAAGGAATCGAGAAAAAAGAAGAAAACTTCGCAGAAGAAGTTATGAAACAATTACAATAAAATTTTAGGGGAATTAGATGATTTATCTGATTCTCTTTTTTTGTTGCACATTTGAGATCGCTTTTTTTTGTGCAATTTGCACCAAAAAAAAGCGATCTCAGGTGTGCAAAGTAAAATTGATTGCTAAAAATATTAAAATATGTTAATATATAATATATAAAAAGGACATGTAATAATAGAAAGGAATAAAATTAAAATGAAATTAATATCATGGAATGTAAATGGAATAAGAGCATGTGTAACTAAAGGGTTTAAAGAATTCTTTAATGAAGCAAATGCAGATATATTTTGTATACAAGAAACAAAGTGTCAACCAGAGCAAGTAGAATTGGAATTTGAGGGATATAAAAGTTATTGGAATAGTGCAGAAAGAAAAGGATATTCTGGAACTGCTATTTTTACTAAAAAAGAACCAATAACTGTAAAATATGGAATTGGAATAGAAGAACATGACAAAGAAGGAAGAGTAATTACTCTAGAATTTGAAAAATTCTATATGGTTACAATTTATACCCCAAATGCAAAAAGAGAATTAGAAAGATTAAATTATAGAATGATTTGGGAAGATGAAGTAAGAAAATATTTACTAAAATTAAATGAAACAAAGCCGGTAATAATGTGTGGAGATTTGAATGTAGCTCATGAGGAGATAGATTTAAAAAATCCAAAAACTAATAGAGGAAATGCAGGATTTACAGATGAAGAAAGAGGGAAGATGACAGAACTATTGCAAGCTGGTTTTACAGATAGTTTTAGATATTTATATCCTGATAAAACAGACAGCTATAGTTGGTGGTCTTATATGGGAAAAGCTAGAGAGAAAAATGTCGGATGGAGAATTGATTATTTTATCACATCAAAAGATATAGAAAATAAAATAAAACAAGCAGTAATCTATTCAGAAATTTATGGTAGTGACCATTGTCCAGTTGGTTTGGAAATCGAAATATAAGGAGTGATTGTATGAATGAAGTAAAAAAGAACTTTTCAAAGTGGATGTATTATTTTTTATTAGCTTTAGCCATAATAATAGTATATAAATTCTTAGATAATTTTACAGCTATAGGACAAGCTATAGGAAAATTTTTTGATGTAATAGCTCCATTTTTAACAGGTGGGTTATTGGCATATTTGCTATACATACCTGCATCAAGAATTGAAAAAGGATTTGAAAAGTCTAAAAGAAAATTCATTAAAAAGAAAGCTAGAGGCATAAGTGTTTTAATAACATATATTATAGCAATTTTAATAATTATATTGTTAGTAAATGTAATATTACCTGTTGTAATAGATAGTGTAATAGAGTTAGTAAGCAATATTCAAAACTATTGGAATATTGTAATGGAAAAATGGGGAGCGTTGCCAGAAGATTCTATATTAAAAAGTCAACAAGCCCAAGATATTATAAAAGCATTGGGAGAATCAATTCAAGGAACAGATTATAAACAATACATAAGTACAGAAAGAATAACTGGATATATAAAAAGTGTAATAGGTGTTGCAAGCGGAATATTTGATGTGTTTGTATCAGTAGTTGTTTCTGTGTATATATTACTACAAAGAGGTTCAATAATTAGATTCTTCAAGAAATTGACTATGGCAATATTTGATGAAAAAATATGTGAAAAAATAGGAACATATGTTGATAGTACAAATAGAATTTTCTTTAAATTTATAAGTGGACAATTAATTGATGGAATCATTGTTGGAATTTTAGTAACGATTGGAATGAGCATAATAGGAGTTAAATATGCGGTTTTACTAGGATTTATGATAGGATTATTTAATATAATTCCATACTTTGGAGCAATAGTTGCAGTAGCAATAAGTATATTGATTACAATTATAACAGGAGGAGTATCACAAACATTAATAATGGCAATAGTTGTAATAATATTACAACAAATTGATTCAAATATAATAAATCCAAAGATAATAGGAAATTCATTAGAAATAAGCCCATTATTAGTTATATTCGCAGTAACTGTAGGAGGAGCCTATTGGGGAGTTCTAGGAATGTTTCTAGCAGTACCAGTGGTTGCAGTTTTAAAAATAATAATAGATGATTGGATTGAATATAAGAACCAGAAGAAATATACTTAAAAAGTATTGAAAAAGAATAAAAAAAATGTTACTATATTCTCGTGTTAAATTGATGACACGAGAATTTGTTTTATCAAAATAAAAAATTAAGTCAAATTAATTTAGGTCACTTTTGTCGTTTATTACAATCAAATAAAATAAGCACAAATCAAATTGTAAGTTTTTACTGTGCTAGGAAAAGAGAGGTGAAAAAAGAATAAAAAAGCGTTATAAGGGAAAAATATAACTAGAAAGAGGTAATAAAATGGAAAAAGAAATGATTGTAAAAATAGAAAAATGTTTAGAGAAACTACAAAAGAAGACGGTTAGAGTCAGCCAAAGTGGGTTTATATTAAATCAGTTTTTTATAGAAAAAATGATGTATAAAATTCAATATGACACTTTAAATTTAAGAGATGAGACTAAAGAAGTATATTTATCATTAAATTTTAATCAAGTATATCAAGTTGAGATCAGTGAAAACAAAATAGTTTTGTTCTTAGATAATGACACAAAAATAGAATTAGGTTTATAAGCTAAAAAATAAGATTTTCTTTTTTTCAGAAAATCTTATTTTATTTAATTGAGTGTGTTATTTAGGATTTCTTTGTCAGTATCATCAAGATTTTCTAAACTAAATTCGAGTAAAGAAATAATGGTTCTGTTAAAGGAAAGATTTTTTAAATTCGCTAAAGTTTGTACTTTTTCTACGATGTTTTCTGGCAAGCGTAAAGTTTTACTTATTCCGCTATGGTTTTCTGGTATTTTTAATTTGTTCATTTTTTTCCTCCTTGTGCAACTATTTTATAATATAAAACAAAATAAATATGCACCCAATTGTAGGTGCATATAATATAAATTATCTTTTTGCATAACGTTTTTTCTTTACAAAAACAGAGACTAAGATAGCTACTAATATTAGAGCGATAATTGCTATAACTCCTGACCATCCAAGAGTAGCAACAATTTTACTACCTAAAGACATTATAATACCTGCTAATATTACTCCAAGAGCAACTGCGGATATGCTTGTTTTGAAATCGAGATTTAGAAAACTTGCTGCTAATGTTCCAGTCCAAGCACCTGTTCCTGGTAAAGGGATGCCAACAAATAATAACAATGCCCAGAATATTCCACTATTACCAGCAGATTTTTTTAATTTTTCTCCACCCTTTTCACCTTTTTCTAAACACCATGTGAAAAATTTCTTTGTTAGTTTTTTATCTTTTCCCCATTCAAGTACTTTTCTGGCAAATAAATATATTACAGGCACAGGAAGCATGTTTCCTATAATTGCTATTGGATAATATAATGCAATATTTAATCCAAGATTTTCAGCAATAGGAATTGCACCTCTTAATTCTACTATTGGAACCATAGAGATAACAAAAACTATTAGGTATTTTACGATTAATGGTAAACTTGCCATTGTATTCCTCCTTAAATAAAACTTATTCTATTTTACTATAACATATAAAAAAGTCAAGGATATAGAATAAAATTTATTTTTGAAAATGTTGCAAAAATATTAATTTTGTATTATAATTGTAAAATATTATAGAGGAAGAAAAATTAGTTTGATATAATAAAAATTGTTGGAAATAATACCAAATGTGCCAGAATTAGTAAAAGAAAAGAAAAAAAGTAGAAGAGTTTTTAAGAAGAGTACAAGAGAACATCAAAATGCAAATGAGTCTAGATGACATATCAAAGTTAAGAGGTACAGAAAAAATACATATTAAGTAATAATTATAAAATTGTTATTTCATTCAAATTTTATATTTTTAAGCACAAAAAAACGTAATAAGATGTGCAAATAAAAAACCAGAAAAATAAAAAAGTACTAGACAAACATAAATAGATAGATTATACTAAAGTTGTGATTAAAAAATCAATTCTCAAGAGCGTATCCCAATTGATAGGAAAAGCAAAAAAGGAGGAAAAAATAAACATGGTTGGAAAGAACACAAGACTGGTTGGTGGAGTACTACTAGTAGCAATAATATTAGTTGCAGTGGCATATGCTGCAATAACTAATGTAGGCTTAAACATAAATGGTGTAGGAAATGCACAAGCAAAACAAGAAAACTTTAAAGTGGAATTTACAGGAACACCAACTACAAGTGGAAAAGGAACAACAACAGCCACAATACAATCTGATGATAAAGCCAAAGGAAATGTAAAGGTAACAGGACTAACAGCCAAAGGAGATGAAGCAGTAGCGACATATACAGTAAAAAATTTAAGCTCAGATATATCAGCTGATTTAACAGCAGAAGCAACAAGTTCAAATCAAACGTATTTTGAGGTAATTTGTTCACTAGAAAAAACAACATTAAAAGCACAAGAAGAAACCACATTAAAGGTAACAGTAAGATTACTAAAAACACCAATAGATGAAACAAAAGAAGACTTAAATTCAGATATAGAGGTAACATTAACAGCAGAGCCAAAACAACCAGGAGAAGAAGCAAATGGAGGCTCAACATCAGTATCAAGTAATGAAACGAGACCATACTTACCAACAGGATTCATACAAGTAAAAGGAACAACATTAAAGAATGGATTAACAATACAAGACAGTACAGGAAATCAATATGTATGGATAGAAGTGCCAAAAGCAGAAAGAGTCTATAAAACAGCAGGGGTAGGAATAAAAGAATTTACAGATGAAGAATATACAAAAATAGAAAATGATTTACACACATATACAAATGATTATAGAAATGGAATAAGTAATAAAGATGAATATTATTCAGATGAAGCAACAGGATTAACAAGTGTCCAATATGCAGAATTAAAGAAAATAATGTTAAAAAGTGTATATCAAAATGGAGGATTTTATATAGGAAAATATGAAACTGGAATAGAAAGTGCACCAAAAACATCAAATTCATCAACAGCACCGACAGAAACACCAGTAATAAAACAAAATGCATATCCATACAATTACGTAACATGTATACAAGCTCAAACATTAGCAAGTAATATGGAATCAGGAAACCATACAAGTAGTTTAATGTTTGGAGTACAATGGGACTTAGTATTAAAATATTTAGAAACAAAAGGAGCAAGTCAAGCAGACTTGAAAAACAATAGTACATCTTGGGGAAATTATAATAATAATTTATGGAATATAACAAATGAAAACTTAAAATATGCACCAAATGGTTCAAGATGGACAAGTGCAACAGAAAAAGCAAAAGTCTCAAACTCAGGCATATTATTATCAACAGGAGCAAGTGATGATTTTTGTAAACAAGGAATATATGATTTAGCCGGAAATGTATGTGAATGGACGCTAGAATATACTTCTGATTCGAGATATCCTTGTGCTAATCGAGGAGGCAGTTACTATGATTCAGGTGTTTACTTTCCAGCTGTCCGCCGCTATGGTAATCTTACGACCAGTTATAACTGTGTCGGTTTCAGGGTTTCAGTTTTCTAGGTCGTAGATCCATATAAAAAATAACAGGAAATATTTCCTGTTATTTTTTGTTTAAAATATAAAAATATTTATCGAAAAAATGTGCTCAAACCATTGACAAGCAAAGAAAAATTATGGTATCATAATAATGTATGACTTTAAAAATGGATTTTTATGCCATTTTACAAAGAGAAAATTAATAAAAATTATTTCACAACAGTTAAAAATTAGAAAAATAAGAATTACATATATGGAAATAAAGCAGATAAAATTGTGGAAGCAGACAAGATTTGAAGTTTTATGAAAATGTATAGTCAAGAAGAGATTTTTCTAAACAGAGAACATTCACATCTGCTTAATATTTTTTAAGGAGTGATTTATTTGGATATCAAAGAAGTTAAGTTCGGAAGAACAACTCGTAAAGATTTTTCAAAAGTTGGAGACTACATTGAAATGCCAAACCTAATCAAGGTTCAAAAAGACTCATATGATTGGTTCATAGAAGAAGGTCTTGGAGAAGTATTAAAAGACATTTCACCGATAGTAGATTATACAGGAAATTTAGTTCTAGAATTTTTCGATTATTACATGGAAGACAAAACAAAATATACAGAAGAAGAAGCAAAAGAAAGAGATGCTACATATTCTGCAAGATTACACGTAAAAGTTAGATTAATAAACCGTGAATCAGGAGAAATCAAAGAACAAGAAATTTATTTAGGTGATTTTCCATTAATGACAGAAAGTGGAACATTCATTATAAATGGTGCAGAAAGAGTTGTAGTAAGTCAGTTAGTACGTTCACCAGGATGTTATTATGACGAAATATTTGATACAAAAACAGGAAAGAAAACATATACATCAACAGTAATGCCATTAAGAGGAGCATGGATAGAATATGAAACAGATGGAAACGACATATTCTGGGTACGTGTTGATAGAACAAGAAAGATTCCAATAACAACATTATTAAGAGCAATTGGATTAGTATCTGACGACCAAATAAGAGATTTATTTGGAGATGAAACATTGTTGGAAACAACAATTCAAAAAGATCCAATAAAAACAGGAGAAGAAGCACTAATAGAAATCTATAAAAAATTAAGACCAGGAGAATTACCAACAGTAGAAGCTGCAAGAAGTCTATTTAATGGATTATTCTTTGACAATAGAAGATATGACTTAGCAAAAGTAGGAAGATTCAAATTCAACCAAAAATTAAGCATAGCAAATAGAATCAAAAATCAAATAGCTTTTGAAGACATCATGGACAAAGAAACAGGAGAAGTATTTGTAACAGCAGGAGAAGTAATTACACCAGAAGTTGCAGAAGATATTCAAAATGCAGGAATAAATATTGTAAACCTAAAAATAGGTGACAAAAAAGTTAAAGTAATAGGAAATGGAATAGTAAATATCCACAAAGTATTACCAAATGTTGATTTAAGCAGTTTACACTTCAAAGAAGAAGTAAATTATGAAGTATTAAAAAACATTATGGAAAATACAACAGAAGAAAATTTAGTGGAAACAATAAAAGAGAGATATGAAGAACTAGTTCCAAAGCATATTACAACAGAAGATATAATTGCTTCAATTAACTATCTATTAAACATGTACAATGGATTAGGAAAGAAAGATGATATAGACCACTTAGCAAACCGTAGAATAAGATGTGTTGGAGAATTATTACAAAACCAATTTAGAATCGGTTTAACAAGACTTGAAAGAGTAGTACGTGAAAGAATGACAATCCAAGACTTAGATGTTATAACACCACAAACATTAATAAACACAAAACCAATAACATCATCAATAAGAGAATTCTTTGGAAGTTCACAATTATCACAATTCATGGATCAAACAAATCCACTTTCAGAATTAACACATAAAAGAAGAATTTCAGCATTAGGACCTGGAGGACTTTCAAGAGAAAGAGCTGGATTCGAAGTACGTGATATTCACTATACACACTATGGTAGATTATGTCCAATAGAATCGCCAGAAGGACCAAATATCGGATTAATATCTGCATTATCTTCATTTGCAAGTATTAATGAATATGGATTTATAGAAACACCATACAGAAAAATTGACCCAGAAACACATAAAGTAACAGATATAGTAGAATATATGAGTGCAGATGTTGAAGATAATTATACAATAGCTCAAGCATCAGAGCCAATGACAGAAAGTGGAGAATTTATAAACCAACGTATACGTGTAAGACGTAAAAATGAAATTATAGAAGTTGATAAAAACGAAGTTCAATATATAGATGTATCACCAAAACAATTAGTATCAATAGCAGCAGCCATGATTCCATTCTTGGAAAACGATGATGCTAAAAGATCATTGATGGGTTCAAACATGCAACGTCAAGCAGTTCCATTAATGACAACAGAAGCTCCAATAATTGCAACAGGTATAGAATATAGAGCTGCAATGGACTCTGGAATCTTAGTTTTAGCAGAAGATGATGGATTTGTAGAAAAAGTTACAGGTAATGCTATCACAATGAAATACAATAATGGAAAAACAGTTGTACATAAATTGCGTAAATTCAAGAGAACAAATGGGGGAACATGTATAAATCAAAGACCTATTGTAAAAAAAGGTGAGATGGTTAAAAAAGGTGATGCCTTAGCAGATGGACCTGCAACAAAAGATGGAGAAATGGCATTAGGTAAAAACATGCTTGTCGCATTCTCTACATGGGAAGGTTACAACTACGAGGACGCTATTCTTTTAAATGAAAGATTAGTACAAGAAGATGTATTCACATCAATTCATATTGAAGAATATGATTGTGAATGCCGTGATACAAAACTAGGTGCAGAAGAAATCACAAGAGATATTCCAAATGTTGGTGATGATGCATTAAAAGATCTAGATGAAAACGGAATTATAAGAATTGGTGCAGAAGTAAGACCAGGAGACATCTTAGTTGGTAAAGTAACTCCAAAAGGAGAAACAGAACTAACAGCAGAAGAAAGATTACTTCGTGCTATATTTGGTGAAAAAGCTAGAGAAGTAAGAGATACATCACTTCGTGTGCCACATGGAGAAGCTGGAACAATAGTTGATGTAAAAATCTTTACAAGAGATAATTCAGAAGAATTAGGCCCTGGAGTAAATCAAGTAATTAGATGTTATATTGCTACAAAGAGAAAGATATCAGTTGGAGATAAAATGGCTGGACGTCATGGTAACAAAGGTGTAATTTCAAGAATATTACCAAAAGAAGATATGCCATTCTTACCAGATGGAACACCAATAGATATATTGTTAAACCCATTAGGTATACCATCACGTATGAACTTAGGACAAATTCTAGAAGTTCATTTAGGTGCAGCAGCAAGAGCATTAGGATGGAAAGTTTCAACACCAGTATTTGATGGTGCATCAGACGAAGAAATAGAAGAATTACTACAAGAAGCTGGACTAACTCCAGATGGTAAACAAACTTTATATGATGGTAGAACAGGTGAACCATTTGCAAGTCCAATAACAGTTGGTGTTATGTACATGTTAAAACTACATCATCTAGTTGATGATAAAATACATGCTCGTTCAACTGGACCATACTCACTAGTAACACAACAACCACTTGGAGGTAAAGCTCAATTTGGTGGACAACGTTTTGGAGAGATGGAAGTTTGGGCACTAGAAGCATATGGTGCAGCATATACATTACAAGAAATTTTAACAGTAAAATCAGATGATACTGTTGGACGTGTTAAAGCATATGAAGCAATTGTTAAAGGTGAAAATATTCCTGAACCAGGAGTTCCAGAAAGCTTTAAAGTTCTTGTAAAAGAATTACAAGCATTAGGATTAGACATCAAATTATATTCTGATACTAATGAAGAACTAGAACTAAAAGAACATATAGAAGATGGAATAGACTATGAAGAGACAACTAGTGGAAAAGCCCTAACAGAAGATGATGTATTAATTCATGAAGACTTAGAAGACGGATATTCTGAAGAAGACGAAGAAATGATTGATGACGAAGATGAAGAAAATGATCAATTATTTGATGATGAAGATTTAGAAGATGAAGATAGTATTTATGATGATAATATAGATGATATAGAAGAATAAAATTACATAAATTTTCAAAAGTATTGGTGCGACGGTAAAGTGTGCAGGAGCAGTGGATAGACATCAATACTGTTTGAAAATTACCCAAATAATTAGAGAAGGGGGACATCTAATAAAGATGGATGAATTAGAAGTATTCAACAAAATTAAAATAGGAATTGCATCAGATGAAAAAATAAGAGAATGGTCAAAAGGTGAAGTAAAAAAGCCAGAAACTATAAATTATAGAACATTAAAACCAGAAAAAGATGGTCTATTTTGTGAAAAAATATTTGGACCAACAAAAGATTGGGAATGTCATTGTGGAAAATATAAAAGAGTAAGATATAAAGGAATAGTTTGTGATAGGTGTGGTGTTGAAGTAACAAAGGCAAAAGTAAGAAGAGAAAGAATGGGGCATATAGAACTTGCTGCACCAGTTGCACATATTTGGTATTTTAAAGGAATTCCAAGTAGAATTGCATTAATATTAGATATTTCGCCAAGAAACTTAGAGAAAGTAATTTATTTTGCGTCATACGTAGTAACAGATAAAGGTACATCTGGACTAGAAGAATGCCAAGTATTAAATGAAAAAGAATACCATGAAGCAGAAGAAAAATATGGTAGAAAATCATTTAAAGCCGAAATGGGAGCAGAAGCAATCAGAAAATTACTAGAGCGAGTAGATTTAGATAAACTATCAGCAGAGATAGAAAAAGACTTAGAATCAGCAAGTGAACAAAGAAAAGCAAAATTAATAAAAAGATTAGACACAGTAGAAGCATTCAGAAAATCAGGAAACAGACCTGAATGGATGGTAATGAATGTTGTGCCAGTAATTCCACCGGATTTAAGACCTATGGTACAATTAGATGGTGGTAGATTTGCAACGTCAGACTTAAATGACTTATATAGAAGAGTAATAAACAGAAATAATAGATTAAAGAGATTACTTGAACTTGGAGCACCAGAAATCATTGTAAGAAATGAAAAAAGAATGTTACAAGAATCAGTAGATGCTTTAATTGATAACTCAAGAAGAGGAAGACCTGTTACAGGAGCTGGTAACAGACCACTAAAATCTTTATCAGACTTATTAAAAGGAAAACAAGGTAGATTCCGTCAAAACTTATTAGGAAAACGTGTTGACTATTCAGGACGTTCAGTAATCGTAGTAGGACCAGAATTAAAAATCTATCAATGTGGTCTTCCAAAAGAAATGGCTATAGAATTATTTAAACCATTTGTAATGAAAGAATTAGTTGAAAGACATTTAGCACATAACATAAAAAGTGCAAAAAGAATGGTAGAAAGATTAAGCCCAGAAGTATGGGAAATACTTGAAAAAGTAATCAAAGACCACCCAGTAATGTTAAACCGTGCACCTACACTACACAGACTTGGTATTCAGGCATTTGAACCAGTATTAGTAGAAGGTAGAGCAATCAAGTTACATGCATTAGTATGTGAGGCATTCAATGCTGATTTTGACGGTGACCAGATGGCTGTTCACTTACCATTAACACCAGAAGCACAAGCAGAATCAA
>ENA-OROK01002896-OROK01002896.1-human-gut-metagenome-genome-assembly--contig:-NODE-2896-length-14203-cov-2.609556_pt1 | contig 14203 bp, 11 predicted proteins | sample MGYA00242127_ERZ509046 | MGnify/ENA primary metagenome ERZ509046 (study PRJEB26280, sample SAMEA2338728) | human gut metagenome | biome: human gut; feature: human-associated habitat; material: faeces... | reverse complement strand
CGTCATAAAATGAACCGGTTTTGCGCAGATGATTCCACGAACCATTTTTCCGGTTCTTGTCCTGACCCATACAGAATGAGCCGGAAGGCTTGTAAGATGAAATCCTCCAAGCATAAGAATCCCCAGGCATCCGTTGTCCTGAATGTTCTGCACCATGAAACCGCATTCATCCGTATGTGCATCCAGCTGAATGACCGGAAGCTCCGCAGATGCTCCGGGCATACGGGCATAAAGGTTATTCATCGCATCATTGGAAAGTTCAAATTCTTTACAGTACCCGGCAATCGTTCGGATCACATCTTCTTCAAAGCCGCTGGGCCCGAACGCATCTGAAATTTTGCCAAACATCTGTATATCCATAGTTCTTTTTCCTCTCTTCTCAGGTTTATTGTCTTTCTTAATATACTACAAAACAATGTGCCGTTACAACATCCAGCCATTGATCTGTTTCCAGTTTATTTGTAAACGTATCAACTTTCTGCATACCAGGTACGAGTTCCTTCGCCAGCCGGCAGATCTTCTCATCCCCTGACAGGAACAGAACGGGTACGCCTTTGGAAGCGGCAGTGTAACTGTTGAGCATGCATTCGCTCATGACTTTTCCGTTCAGATGAATGTAGAGACTGTTGCCGGTAGAAGTATGGCTGATTGCAAATTCAGGATCTCCGGCCGGAGCATGATAACCGATGTAAAGCACACCGTCAAAGGTCTCATCAATACCGTACATCATATTGTAGGGATGACCGCTCTTTCCACGGATCAGGGTCACATAGTCCGGCATTCTCAGAGGATCAATATTGGAGGCATCTCCATGTCCGTCCCTTACCACAATCTCATCGGCACCCGCTTCACGGGCTGCTTCACAGGCTGCCAGCACTTCCTCTGTCATCTCTTTTGCAAATGCCTGATATACCGCTTCTGCTTTATGCGTCTCACCGGTCAGTGCCAGACCTGCACATCCCTCGATATCAGCACTTATGAACAGCTTCATGTTTGTTTTTCTTCCAATTTTTTCTTTCTTCCGGAACATCTGCCTGAAATATCCCATTCGCCTCCACCGATTGCATCATTTATCAGAATTTTCCCATCTCCCCCGTTACAGATTTCTGTTTTTGCGGTATAATAGTTCCAGCCAGAAAGCGCGGCGGATTGCGAATCTCCGCTTTCCAGTAGAAAAGGCAGATCAGGCAAGCAGAGAAAAAGTAAGGGAGAAAAGTGATGAAAAAAAGAAAAAAGGCAGCAAAATTTAAAACGGGCTGTACAGGAATACTTCTGATTTTCCTTTTTCTGTTTTTACTGACCGGCTGCGGCACTGAAAAATCCGAGGAACGCAGCTCTGAGGCAGATCAGAAGGACCGCCTGCAGATCGGGATGAGTTTCGATTCGTTTGTGATCGAGCGGTGGCTGCGGGACCGGGATCAGTTTGAACTGACTGCGAAGGAGCTTGGCGCAGAGGTGAACGTGCAGGTCGCAAACGGTGATGTGCAGCAGCAGATTTCGCAGATCCGCTATTTTATCAAGAAAAAGATGGATGTGATCGTGGTGATCGCAGTTGACGGAAATGCGCTGGAGAATGTAGTGGAGGAAGCGCAAAGGGAGGGAATCCGCGTGATTTCCTATGACCGTCTTTTGATGAATGCGAAGACGGATCTTTATATTTCATTTGACAATGAAATGGTTGGGACACTGATGGCTGAGGCACTGAAGAAAGCCCTACCGGACGGCGGAAAAGCCGTTTACGGATACGGAGCTTGCCTACTGGGGCGCATCGGGCATCACGGAGGAGCTGTTGCACCGTTACGGGGCGGTATCGCTCGCCGAGTACCGGGGAGAGACGAGGGAAGGCAAGTCGTTCGGCTTCAGTTCCACCCCGGCGGAACCGATGTTCGGCTACAAGGGGAAATGGGGAGTGAAGGTCTATCGCCCGATGTCGGAAGTGCGCTTCGTCTATGGCGGACACACGGGCGACAACTACTGTTTCGGGCTGGAGCAACTGCCCTCGAAGGGCGACCTGCTCTTCCTCACGGGCGGCGAGAAGGACGTGCTGACGCTGGCGGCGCACGGCTTCCATGCCATCTGCTTCAACTCGGAGACCTCGGTCATCCCGGCGAAGACCGTGCGCAAGCTGGTCTATCGCTTCAAGCACATCGTGCTGCTGTACGACACGGACAAGACGGGTCTGGAGTGCTCGGAGAAGCACCGTGCGCAACTGTCGGAGTACGGGGTGAAACGGCTGGTGCTGCCGTTGCCGGGGACGAAGGCGGAGAAGGACGTGACGGACTACTTCAAAGCCGGGCACACGAGGGAAGAGCTGATGGGGCTGTTCCTGAAACTGCTCGACACGCTGTACGGGGACACGATGGCGGTGCTGAAATCGTGCGAGATCGACTACGACCACCCGCCCGAACAGGCTGTCGCCATCGTTACCGCCGGGGAGGTGCCGTTAGGCTCGGAGGAGAACATCCTCTGCATCACGGGCGGCGAAGGGACGGGCAAGAGCAACTACACCGCCGCACTGGTCGCCGGGGCGATCATGGAACGGGAGACGGACGCCGACCTCTTGGGGGTGCGGGTGGAGCCGAACCGCAAGGGGCGTGCGGTACTGCTGTACGACACGGAACAGAGCGAGCAACAGCTCTACAAGAACACGGGGCGGCTGCTGCGCCGTGCCGGGCGTGAGCGGATGCCGGAGTACCTGCACGTATATTGCCTGACGGGAATGTCGAGAAGCGAGCGGCTGACCGCCATCGTGCAGAGCATGGACAAGTACCACTACCTGCACGGGGGCATCCATCTGGTCGTCATCGACGGGGTGGCTGACCTGATCCGCTGCGCCAACGACGAGGCGGAGAGCGTGGCGCTGATTGACGAAATCTACCGGCTGGCGGGAATCTATCGCACGTGCATAGCCGCCGTGGTGCATTTCGTACCGAACGGTCTGAAACTGAGGGGACATCTCGGCAGCGAGCTGCAACGCAAGTCCGCCGCCATCCTCTCCATCGAGAAGGACGAGAACCCGGAGGTGTCGGTGGTGAAGGCGTTGAAGGTCAGGGACGGCAGCCCGCTGGATATTCCGCTGATGCAGTTCAGATGGGACAAGCAAGCCGGGATGCCCGTCTATGTGGGCGAGAAGCCGAGGGCGGAGAAAGAGAAGCGCAAGGAGAAGGAGCTGGCGGAGATGGCACGGGAGGCGTTCGCCCGGCAGGAGAAGTACGGCTACATCGAACTGTGCGAGCTGATACAGGAGATGCTGGAAGTGAAGGAACGGACGGCGAAAGGCTACATCCGCTATATGCGGGAAAAGGAAATCATCGAAAAGGAGGGCGACTGCTATGTACACGGACAGGGAAGAGTTTGAGGGCTGGATGGAGCGCATCATGGAACGCTTCGACCGGACGGAGAAATTGCTGGAAAGGGTGCTGAAGAAGAACAACACGCTCGACGGCGAGGAGGTGCTGGACAACCAAGATCTGTGCCTGCTGCTGAAGGTGGGCATCCGCACGCTGCAACGCTACCGTGCCATCGGGGTACTGCCGTACTTCACCATCAGCGGCAAGGTGTTCTACCGCACGAAGGACGTGCACGAGTTCATCCGCACCCGTTTCGCCGAAGTGGAGGAACGGGCTGCGAAACGCAAGGAGAAGGAAGCCCAGAAAGCGGAAAGGCGCAGGAAAAGGGGGCTGTTCCCGTGAGAATGACATTTTTCTGACGGTGCTTTAGGTGGATGAAGCCCTGCCGGATCGTGAGATTAGGCGGGGCTATTGTTTTGTTATTCGGGAAGTTTCGCTATCTTTGCCATGCGAAGATAGGATGCGGCTCGGCATTGTCAAATTAGAAAACCTTGTTTTCATTTGCCGTTGCTCTCGCCTTTCGCTATCTTTGCTCCACGAAGACAGAGGACGGTGCTTTCGGGCACGGTCGCTGTCGTAACATAGAAGATTCATACCCGACTTGGAAGCAGGCGGGGTTGATATACATATTGTACGTTCGCTGAACGTCTTGGAATAGAAAACTGGCACTTTTCAAAAAAGACAAGATGTGTAGCGCAATGTTCATGCTGTATGCTTATACGGCGTGGACTTGCCTATTCTGTCTTTTTAGGTATGCCAGTACCTCTATTCCGGAATAGCGTGAGTTCACGCTGTTCTTTTGGGTGCAAGGCGGACATAATCCTTAAAAACTCATTGACATGAAACAGATTACCTTGCACGTGTACCAGTCCCTTGACGGTTGTCCGGTCGGAGCGGACAAGCATTTCGATGCGGCGGCGGATGCCTCCTGCTGCGTGCTGATTGACGAAGAAACCTACCTGCGCATTTACCTGAACCATCTGGGCTGGCCGCTCACGGCAAAAGAGACTTTGGTCGTGACGGGCGGCTGTATTGATTTGACGGAGAAGGAACGGGTGCGGTTTGTTACAGGGGATGCGGCAGCGGAACTGCGGAGAATAAAAGCGGACGGCGAAGGTACGGTAACGGCTTACGGAGCGGGAACCGGGGCTTTGCTCTTGGATAACGGGTTGGCGGACGAAATCGTGGTGACAACCGTGCCGGTGCTGGTCGGCGGCGGTGAGAAGGCACTGGAGTGCGGGCTGAACGACGGCAGGACATGGGTCGTGCGATCGAGCAAGGTATTGGAGGACGGGAAAATCCGGACGGTGTACGGAAAGGTATGCCCGTGAAATGAAAAAGCCGCTGAAAAGCGGCTCAGGTCATTCAGGAAAGGGCGACGGATTATAAAAAAACGACCCGCCGATTTGAGCATTATCACTGTTGTTCAACAACTCGTGTCAAGAGGCTTGGCAGGTTCTACTGGTGCAAAGATAACGAAAATATCCTGAATGGCAAAGAAATATTAAATTTAGGCAACGGTGTTGCCTATTTCCAAATATCCTCGCTTTCCCAATCGGACGGAAAGCCCATCGCTGCCGTATCTATATTGGGATAGGCTGCCAACAGGGTTTTCAGCTTGTCCTTGAAGTTGTTATTAGGCGATACGGTATAAAGGAAATAACGTATCATGCAGATACGGTAATACATCCTGCGCTTGTCTGTCCGGGAAGAGTCAATCCAACCGTATTTTGTCCTGCGTGGTTCCGTGGTGATGGTCGCCAGTTCCCTGTTCCATGTCCGACAATGGTGGCAACACATATTGCGCAAGCCAGCCAGAATGACAATCCATGAACTGAACACCGGGACTTGCAAACCGAAATGTTGGGCGACACGTTTTTTTATCACATTATCTTTCAGGTTCGTGTAAATCCTGCAAAGCAATCCTAACGGCAGAATTTCAGCAATCATCCATGCAGGCGGATAATCGTCCGTATAAGCGGAACGGAAATGGAGAATGAAGTCTTCCTTTGATTTTTTCAATTCCGCATCTATCGTGTCCTGTGTGTATCGGAAGCTCTGCATATTGAAAAAATATGCAGGGTTGGTAATCCAAAACAAATCGTTAAAATATTCGCTGACCGCATTGGTTATGCAACTGCGGATAGCCACTTCTATCTTCTCTATCTCGTTAAAAAGCAACAACCTTAGTTTGCGGTCGAAACGATACATGTTCAACGCCTGCACGAAAGTTGCCCCCGGCTTGTACAGATGTTGTTCCTTGGGGAACTTCAACAACGGATAGAAGTAAGCACTTAGACGGAAATAACCGATATTGTAAATATACCCGGCGGCTTTTTCCTCGTCCGCTATTAACAAACCTCTATTTTTTAAAAGGACAATATGCTGTTGTGGGGAGTAGAATGTTTTGGTAAACAGTTGTTTCATAGGTGTATATAAAAAAACGACCCGCCTATTTGAGCATTGTTAAGAGGCTTGGCAGGTTCTATTGGTTGCAAATATAGAACTTATCTCTTAAACTACAAAACATATCCGGAAATAATTTTGTGATAAGTGCGACATTGCCGCACTTATTTACCTGTATTGCCGGGATTACGGGTACAAGACCTTGAAATCCCGTGAGCTGCCGTCGTCTGTCAAGCCGTCCTGCCGGAGCCGCCGGAGGGTCTCGGCTGCCGATCCGCTGCCGAAGTTGCGGACACAGTACAGGCGGGAGAAGCGGAAGCGGCGGAGGTGGACGAGCAGGTGCTCCACGGTGAAGACGCCCAGCTCCCGGCACGCCCGGACGATGCGCTGCGACAAGCCGAAGGTGTCGAGCGGGGTGTCGAGCGGGGTGTCGAGCAGGCGGCGGAGCCTGCCCGGTCTGCCGGGCTTGCCCCGCTGTTGCGCCACGTCCTCGTAGATGGTGGCGACCCGGTTGCGGCTGAACAGGGCGGCAAGGGATGTGCCGTCGATCATCAGGATGCCGTCGAAACGGGCGTAGGCGATGTGGTTGCCGTTCATCCAGAGGGTGATGCGCAGCTCGTCCGTGCCGCAGAGCCGGGCGGCTTCCGCCACGGTGATCCAACCGATGCCGTTCATCGCCTGCGCTCCTTTCCTTTGGGCTTGTCCGTGCGGGGCGGGAACCCGTACACGGTGCGGAAGTCCTTGTCGAAGGTGAGGTACGCATCGAAGGGCTTGCCTTCCCTGCTCCTGAAGCCTTTGATAAGGGATGTTTTGCCTTTGGTTACAAGGTCGGTAATCTGGCTGTCGGTGAGCTGCTTCTCCCCCTTGCCACGGAAGACGGTAAGCCCACAATCGACGTTGCTGCACTTGGCGACCTTCGGGTAAAGGAGGATGCGACCGGAACGGCACTTGGGGCACGGGATATGCCTGCCGTCCGCCACCGATACCTGCACTTGCAGGAGTTCTTCGGTAATCTGGGCGGCATAGACCTCGATGCCCTTGCGGAAGGTGTCGGGATTCATCTCCCCGCTCTCGATCTTGGCGAGGGCGGTCTCCCACTGCCCGGTCATCTCGACATCGGCGATGCGCTTGTCCTTCACTATCTGATACACGGCAAGCCCCTTGCCGGTCGGTACGAGGCTCTTCTTCTCCCGGCGCACATAGTCCCGGGCAAAGAGGGTCTCGATGATGGAGGCACGGGTGGCGGGCGTGCCGATGCCGTTCCCTTTCAGGCTGTCCCGCAGCTCGTCGTCCTGCAACTCCCTGCCGCAATGCTCCATCGCCGAAAGGAGACTGCTCTCGGTGTGCAGGGGACGGGGCTTGGTCTGTTTCTCAACGCACTCCGCCGATTGCAGGGGGAAAGCCTCGCCGGGCTGCAAGGGCGGCAAAGCGGCTGCACCCTCGTCGCCCTCGTCCCGCTCGCCACGCACGGCACGCCAACCGGCGGACTTGATGACCGCACCCTTGAGAGTGAATATCTCACCGCCTGCGGACAAGGCAACTTCGGTCATTTCCTTGACGCAACATGGCAAGAAGGCTTCGAGCAGGCGTGCGGCAACCATTTCGTAGATAGCCTGCTCGTCCTGCGACAGACCTTCGGGCAGGTTCTCGGTGATGAGAAGCGCATGGTGGTCGGTGACTTTGGCATCATCTACCGGACGGCGGTTGAGCGGTGCGTCCGGCAAGACGGATGCGGTGGCGGTGAAGCGTGGATATTGCCGCAGGAGCATTATGCGCGAGGGGATCTCGTCGAAAACATCCTCGGATATATAACGGCTGCCGGTACGTGGATAGCTTAGCACTTTCTTCTCGTACAGGCTTTGCGCAAGCGTGAGCGTCTTGTCTGCGGAGAGGTCCAGTTTGCTGTTGGCCTCTTTCTGCAAGGCGGTCAGGTCATAGAGCAACGGCGGCTCTTGAACGGCCTCCCTGCGTTCTACGGAAGTGACGGCAAGCATACAGCCGTCCTTAATCTCACGAAGCCTGGCAGTGGCCGAATCAAGGTCATCGAAGCGGTTCTGTGACAGTGCAGAGAAGTCGATGCCGTCCTTGGCCGCCGAAACCTTTATCCGGAAATATGTCCGTGGCTCGAACTGCCTGTTCTCCCGGTAGCGTGAGCAGATCATCGCCAATGTGGGGGTCTGCACCCGTCCCAGGGAGAACACGCCCTGTCCGGCGGCAAGGCTGAGTGCCTGAGAACTGTTGATGCCCACGAGCCAGTCCGCCTCGCTGCGGGCTTTGGCGGAGAGGTAAAGGTTGTCGTAAAGACTTCCCTCCCTAAGGTTTTGCAACCCCTCACGGATGGCCTTGTCGGTGAGCGAGGAGATCCACAGACGGGCAAAGGGCTTGGTACAACCGAGATAGTTGTACACGTAACGGAAAATCAACTCGCCCTCACGACCTGCGTCGGTGGCGACGATGATGGACTCGCACCTGTCGAACAGGTCCCGGATCACTCCCAATTGCCTGACGACTCCGGGATCGTCCTTGTAAGCCTTACCCTCTCGCACCTGGCGGGGAACAAGCCTGAACTCTTGTGGCAATATGGGCAGGTGTTCCCGACGGAAACCGGAGAGACCGTAACTTTCGGGCATGGCAAGACCGACCAGATGCCCGAATGCCCATGCCACGGCATATCCGCCCCCCATTAGATACCCCTCTTTCCGTTGGTGTGCGCCCACTACGGACGCTATGGCCTGCGCCACGCTGGGCTTTTCTGCAATGATAACTTTCATATATAATGTATTATTTATGTGAATGGTTAAATGGATACTCCTTTCTTATCGGTTTTCTGTACCGGGCGGTTCCGGCTGACGGTGTTTTCCGGCTTCGTGCCCTCCTGACGGACGGCCGCCTGTTGCGACTGTCCCTGCTTTTTGCTCTTGTCCGGATTCCATTTGAAGAAATCGAACTTTGCCCGCTCGTGGTTGACACGGACGAAAGCACTGAATAAGTTTCCCTCGTTGTCAGTCATGTCCTTGATATGGACTGTCTTGCCGGCGGCTAACTTCTCCCGTACCTCGGGTGTCAGCCCGACGCCTTTGAGTACCTGTGGTATGACCAGTTCACGGCTTCGCATTTGTGTCTCTGATTGCGCCTGTTTGCGGTTCAGTCCCCTGAAGTCATAAGTGAAGCCGCCCTTGCAGACGTTATACTGGAGGCGTGCGTCGTAATATCCCTGTTTCTTTTCGGACCACATGTTCTCAACCAGCACGGACTCGCCCCGTGCCAGCCTTGTGGTCTGGTCGTCGGAGAGTCGTACCCGGTTCACTTCCTGCGGTATGGTGATTTCACTGACCGGAACATGGTGCAGGCGGTTGGTTTTGGGATTGAGCGAGAGCAGACACGGCTCACGCACTCCTCCGGCAAGTTCCAGCTCAACGACGCAGCCGGCATTGTTGCTCCTGGAAAGATTCTCTTTCACTTCGGGAGAAAGCTCCGTACCCATGTACGGCCGGTCCAGTTCGGGATACCGCTTGCAGCACTCCACGTTCAGGACCGGTTTGCCGCCGGCTGATTCCACCAGACGGATGCAGGCCGGCGTTTCGAAGTCGATACCCTCGAAGGAGATCCTGATGTCGAGGACGGCGGACTCGTGGCCGTTCAGCAGGCGTTGCATGCCCGTTTCGCCCAACGATTCGGGGGTTACGCCCATGCGTGCGAGCTGCTGCCAATCCACCTCGTCCACTCCCCAACGGGTGGTCTGTTGCGGGGTGTCGCCTGTGATGCTCTGCTCCTGTGCCGGCTGCCGGATGTCAATGGCGTAATTGGAAAGAAGCTGTCCGTTCTCTTCCGGGAATTTGAATATCTCCACCAGGTCCTTGGCTGCGGATAACATTTCCACCGGCAGGTGGTAGAAGCGGAAGTCCGACGGTCGATCATACTGGCGGTTCATGTTGGAGAAGAACGTCCCGATCACGGACTCGTTGCGGTCGATGTGCAGAAAAGTCTCGGAGGGCTTTGCCTGTGCCAGCGGTTTGGTGCGGAGTGAACCGTCAGGCTCAATACCCTGAACGATGTGCGGCGTGTTACCGTCGGAGGCGTTGGTGACTACCAATGCCTCGTTCTTGAAATCTTTGAGATTGTCCATAAATCAATCGGATTAAATAGTGAAACAATAAAGTTACTTGTGGTACGAAGGTAGGCTTAAGCTGTTGTTGGACGAGAGGGAACGTGACGATCGGATACAAGTGGCTACCGGTTGGCATGAAATGTCTCCTGTTTCCTATTCTGTGTGATTCGTTTTATACATCGCAGGCAACATCAAGACGTTGCCGAAGAATCATTCATCGGATATTTTAGATGATCCGAACGGCGGGCCGAAAAAAACGTTCCCGTTTTTGAGTACATGACAGAGAATACGGTGGAGTAGGAGGATTATCAAGAAAAGTATCCCATGGGTATCGGCCAGCTTTTTTTTGATATTGTGACTTTTCCGGGAGTCATGAAATATTTTCCTTTGAGATAAAACTAAGAACAGTTAATAGAATAAATGCTTAAACAACAGCAAATATATCCTTGCCGTATTTATCAAGGTAATACCATACTATTATTTTGAGGAGAGGCTTGTTGAAGAAAGATTTCCCGTGTCAGTTTTGTTTGTGTAGTATTCTTTTTGTGCATGTTTAATCATTGACCAATGGAGGATTCTTGTTGATTTTCTATTTTTTATTGTAGAACATTGTTACAAATAACATGTATTTTGTTTGCTGTTTTGTTTCTTTCATGCGAATTTTGCGTCTTTTTTATGTAAATAGTTAATTCATATAGTAATTTATAATACAGTTATGGCAACAGTAAAAACAGTATTAGTAAAGGGGCGGTGTAATAGTCGCGGGGCCTATCCATTGGCTGTGCAGGTCCTTCATAAACGGAAAAAGAAAGTTTTTTATACAGGATACAGCATTACCCCCTGTGAGTTTGATTCTTTTAGCGGACGAGTACTCTTTAATGGTGTATATACCATGGAAACTGTCCGACGCATGAACCGTACATGCCGGAAAATTTGTAAAATCTTGGATAAAGCCATAGGCATATTGGAAAGGGAGGGTAATGAATATACGACATGTGATATATCCAGAGTCTATGAAACCCTGACTGGCAAAGTGGGTTTTTACAGCTATTTCCGTGAGAGAATCCGTGTGCTTTTCGACACCGGGCATGAAGGGACGGCAAAAGCGTATGAGGCGACCCTGCATTCCATGCAAAAACATTTGTGTAAGACTGATTTTCCATTTGCACATCTTTCTTCCCGCCTTGTCATTAAGTATCGTGATACTCTCCTGGAGGCCGGTGTGGGCAAGAATACGATAGGGTTTTATTTACATAATATGAAAGCGGTGTACAGGCGTGGATGTCTTGAATTGAATCTGGTATTTCCTTCACCTTTTTGCAATATCAGAATCCGGTCTGAAAAGACCGTCAAACAAAGTCTTCCTATGAAGCAGGTGAAGTCTCTTGCCAACCTGTCACTTTCAGTCGGAACACCGGAATGCTTGGCCAGAGATGTTTTTATGTTCAGTATCTATACTCGCGGAATGTCATTCGTAGATATTGCTTTTCTAAAAAAGAGCGATATTTTTCCCGGGGTAATCCGCTATAGAAGGCAGAAGACCGGTCAGTTGCTTGAAATAGGTATTAACCGGCAGATACAGAATTTGCTGGAAAGGTATGGAGATACTTCCGGTGACTATCTTTTCCCTCTGGTTGATGAATCTGAAACTCCTTATTCGGGGTATAAAAAAGCTTATAACAGGATGAGGTATGCGCTGAAAAAGGTTTCCTGGAATATCGGTATGAGCATTCCTTTGCGCTTGCATGCCGCGCGTCACTGTTGGGCAATGATGGCTCGTGAGAACGGTGCTCCGCTTCATACTATCAGTGAATGTTTGGGACATTCCTCGGAGAAAGTGACCAGAATCTATCTGAAAGAACTTGACCGGTCGGTACTGGACGAAGTGAATAATCACATAGCAGATAAAATATGTTAATTTTATAATTATAATACATTATTTAATCATGAATATAATACATTTGTAAATACACTCTATTTACTCTCCATGACAGAGAGTGAAAAATCACTTGTTTGTCATTTTTTATCATACGGAAAAGCGACATAACAACATTAATATTAATTGTGTGCAAAAATAGATAACTCTCAATTAAACACAATTATCTAAAGAGTTCTTCTTTTTATCTTTTTCGCTCAATTACACTCTACCGGAGAGCTTTCCTGGAGTTTTATCCCTATTTTTCAGTAATTTTCTCCATTCTCCGGGAGTGTATCCGAAGTTTCTTTTACAGTACCTACAAAATTGGGGGTGTGAAGAAAAATGCAACTCTTCAGCTATATTCCCTATCGGTATATCCTCATCAGCCAGTTTATATTTAATTATATTATTTATTTGTTTCTGTAACCAGTTACCCGCAGGTTCTCTGAACTCTTTTAAAAATTTCCTTTTAAAAGAAGAAAGGGGAGTTCCACATAGTCCGGCAAGTTCCTTTACTGTCCTGGCATTTCTATAATTATTGAATATCTTTTTTTTAAAATCATAGTCATTTCCCAATATGGGATGGAAAAAGGCGGCTTGTTCCGTTTTTGTATAATAAAACCGTATGCTCCAGAAGAGCTCTTTAAGCTTCGTTTCATGAAAATGAACGCAATTGGCTCCGTCTTCCAAATAACTTATTAAAAGCTTGAGAAACAAATGCAACCTGTCTCTGATTTCAAGAGGATATATTTTATCACCGGGGGAATCCAGGCTGTTAAGTTGTGCGAATGAAATCTTTTCACAACTTTGCACGGCATTATCAAATTGTGCAATAACAATACTCCCTTTCCCTCGTGAGTGGATCTTAAATCTACTCCCCCTACCGAAACAAATCATATTACCAGCCAAAAGCTTCATTTTTTTTCCGTTGCAAGACATTTCCAGTTCTCCTTCTATTACAAATAAAATGGAATCAGTCTCATTTATCTCCTCATCCATTTCTATATCACAAAATTTGTGATATAGAAATCCTTCCCGGATGCATTTTGTGTAATTGTAACAGGAAGTATGTTCTTTTAAATATAATATTCCCATTGTTTCTGTTATTTAGTAAAAAATATAAGGTTATATTATTGTATATCTACGGATTATTCTTTTTATATATATTATTTTCCAATTTATATTCGTACAAAATGCATTTTAATGCCTGTATATGCATTTCTCTCTCTATTTTCCACTCTCTGTCATGGAGAGTGGAAAAATATATTTTTTAATGATTAATGTTTTAACTCGTTTTGCTATATGTAAGTATGTTGAATAAATTATATTTTATGGAATTGAAGAAGTTTTTTGTTTTGGTCCTGCTCTTGGGAAGTGTCTGTCCGGCTTTCTGTGGTGGTGACACCTTGCATTGCCGGTTCTATTTCCCCGTCGGCAGTGCCATTCCGGATCTTTCCTACCGGGACAATGGCCCTCGTCTGGACTCCTTTCTTTCGAGCATCCGCTCCCTGCAGGAACGTGCCGTACTGCGCCGTGTACGCTTGCGTTCCGGCGCTTCCCCTGAAGGGAATTCCATGTTGAACAGACGCCTGTCCGATGAACGGCTCGTGTCTCTGCGTGCCGTCATGCGGGAACGTCTTTCCGTCCCCGATTCGGTGCTTGTCTGCCTCTCCTCGGGAGAAGACTGGGAGGGCCTCTCCGTCCTTGTCGGGGAGTCTGACATGCCCTGCCGTGACGAGGTCCTCCGTATTCTTCGTGATACTCCCGTGTGGGTGGTTCGGGGCGGTAAAGTGGTTGATTCCCGCAAGCGACAGCTGATGAATCTGCGTGGCGGGAGCGTGTGGCGTTATATGGCCGAACATTTTTTTCCCGAACTCCGTAACTGTACCGTGGTCGAATGTGAGTTTGGACCCGTAATTTCCGGAAATGACCGGGAAATCGCCGTTTATCAGAAAGAGGCGGAAGCACGGGATACGGTCATCCTTCGTGACACTGTCGAAAGAACCGTTGTTATTCGTGACACGGTACAGGTGCCCGCTTCCGTTGGCAATGCCCTCAAGCCTTTTTACATGGGTCTGAAAACCAATCTGCTCTACGATGCCCTTCTTGTTCCGAATCTTGGTGTGGAGTTTTACCTCGGCAGAGGCTGGTCGTTCGGCGGCAACTGGATGTATGCCTGGTGGAAGAGCGACAGGCACCATAACTACTGGCGGATATACGGGGGTGAATTGGCCCTCCGTAAATACTTCGGGCGCCGTGCCGCAGAGAAACCGCTTGCCGGGCATCACCTCGGACTTTACGGCCAGCTGTTCACCTACGACTTCGAGGTCGGGGGGACGGGTTACATGGGCGGCAGGCCGGGTGGTACGCTTTGGGAGAAGATGAACTATGCCGTGGGACTGGAATACGGCTACTCGCTAC
>ENA-OROK01002892-OROK01002892.1-human-gut-metagenome-genome-assembly--contig:-NODE-2892-length-14216-cov-2.936163_pt1 | contig 14216 bp, 8 predicted proteins | sample MGYA00242127_ERZ509046 | MGnify/ENA primary metagenome ERZ509046 (study PRJEB26280, sample SAMEA2338728) | human gut metagenome | biome: human gut; feature: human-associated habitat; material: faeces... | reverse complement strand
GCCGGTTCCGGCGCGGGCGGACTTTCTTTTTTGCAGGCAGAACAGGCGCACAGCAGCACGCAGGCCAGCAGGAACGCAAAAAGTCGCTTCATATCCGCACCTCCGAAAGTTTACTTTTGTAGACTTATCGTAGCATATAAGTCTACTCTTGTCAACCACGCAAAGACGAAAAAACAGGCGCTGCCGGAGCAGCGCCTGTCTGGCTGCGGTGTGGGAATTAGCCCAGCTCGGAGAAGTACTTGATGGTGCGGACCATCTGGCTGGTGTAGGAGTTCTCGTTGTCGTACCAGGAAACGACCTGAACCTGGGTGTCGCCGTTCGGCAGGGGCAGGACCATGGTCTGGGTGGCATCGAACAGGGAACCGAAGCGCATGCCGATGATGTCGGAGGAAACGATCTCGTCGGTGTTGTAGCCGAAGGACTCGGTGGCCTCAGCCTTCATCTGTGCGTTGACCTGGTCGACCGTAACAGCGCCCTTGACAACAGCGTTCAGGATGGTGGTGGAGCCGGTCGGGGTGGGAACACGCTGTGCAGCGCCGATGAGCTTGCCGTTCAGCTCCGGGATGACGAGGCCGATGGCCTTGGCAGCGCCGGAAGAGGTGGGAGTGATGTTGACCGCGCCGGCACGGGAGCGGCGCAGGTTGCCCTTGCGCTGCGGGCCGTCGAGGATCATCTGGTCGCCGGTGTAGGCGTGAATGGTGGTCATGAAGCCGGATTCGATGGGGCAGAGGTCATTGAGGGCCTTGGCCATGGGAGCGAGGCAGTTGGTGGTGCAGCTGGCCGCGGAGATAATCTGGTCGGTGGGCTTCAGGATCTTGTGGTTGACGTTGAAGACGATGGTCGGGAGGTCCTTGCCGGCAGGGGCGGAAATAACGACCTTGCGGGCGCCGGCCTTGATGTGGGCCATGGACTTTTCCTTCGACGTATAGAAGCCGGTGCACTCGAGCACCACGTCGACCTTAAGATCGGCCCAGGGGAGATTGGCGGCGTCCTTTTCCTTGTAGATGGTAATTTCCTTGCCATCGACTTTGATGGACGTTTCCGTGGCTTCGACGGTGCCGGGGAACTTGCCATGGGTGCTGTCGTACTTGAGAAGGTACGCAAGCATCTTCGGGCTGGTCAGGTCGTTGATGGCCACGATCTCATATTCGGGATCTTTAAACATCTGACGGAAAGCCAGACGGCCGATGCGGCCGAAACCATTGATAGCTACTCTTACAGCCATGACGTAAAGCCTCCTGGGGAAAGTTGTGAACCGTTGCGGAACTGCCAGCCTGCGGACGCGGTCGCCCGTGCTCCCGGGCAGGCGGCCTCGGGAAGAAAAATCCCTTTCGCCCCTGTATATAAACACAAGTTTCCCTTCTGGCAACGCCGCATAAAAAGAATAAAACGCTCCTGCTGTCAGCAGATGGTAATCCTGTCGAGATCGTCCGGAACGTATATCCTGCCGCCGAAAAAGGCACGGCCTTCCTCAGTGTAGAGTTCCCTGCGGCGCGGGAGGTTCCGGTCCTCAGTGTGGTAGAGGATGAGATTTTTCACGCCCATGCGCTCCGCGTTCTCACAGGCTTCCTTCACTGTGGAATGGAGCTTTTCGTGCGGCGTGAAGACGGCGCTCTGGGACTCGAGGCAGAACGCCTCATGCATGAGCCAAGCGCTTCCCCTGGCGTACGGTTCCCCGGACGGACTCAGGGGCTCGTCGCCGAGGCAGGTGAGTTTCCCGCAGGGGAGGAACATGGAAAAACCGAACTGCTTCGCCTTGATGGAACGCACGTCGAAGAAAACGGTCTTATATCCGAGGATTTCCCGCTCCTCCCCGTCAGCTACGGGCACAAAAAGCACGCAGGAGCCTATGTGCCGCGTCTCCTTTTCACGTATCAGCATCATGACGATGGAGCGGATGATATCAAGAAGTTCCTGGTGGGCGCAGACCGTAAGCGTGCCCCTGTACGTGCCTTTATTAATGTTCTGACAGATGGTGCGGATCATCCAGATGACGCCCATGACGTGATCGACGTGCTTGTGCGTTACATAAATGGTGTGGATTTCATCCACGGAAACGCCCGCCCTTTCCAGCTGGACGAGAATGCCATTGCCGCCTCCGGCGTCCACGAGCAGCCGCTCCCCGTTCCCGCTGAGCAGAAAGCACGTATTGTAGCAGCGGGTCACCATGGCGTGGCCGGTGCCGAGCATGAGAAGTTCCATTTGCCGTCCTCCCTGGCAGAAAAAAGTTCTGCAGAGAGCTACCGCCTCCCGCTTTTCGCGTAAAGTCCGGAGGTCCTGGTTTATGGGCAGGGAAGCAGCCTCTGCGTGGCTGACACATCAAAAAAATCCGGCGGCATGCGGGCACTGTCCGGAAAAGAGGACGCCGGGCCCGGGAAGCTCCGTCCGGGAGCCATAACAGCCTCGCAGACGCCGGGAAAAAACGGAATCCGCGGGAAACGGGATAAGGATGCCGGGAAAAGCGTCACCGGGCTCACGGCATTTTCCCTGTTCCGGGGTACGGCTCCGGCTAAGCCTGATGCGTCAGCCATGTGTTTTTCCGCATTTTCTATAGACATCCTTCAGGAGGATAGTTATTATTAATCAGGTCAGAGGTCTAAGTACTGTCAGACAGGCAGTCCGCGCCGTGATAACGATTCCAGCGTAAACGGGTTTCTCCCCTCTCAAGAAAAACAATTTCCTGCCCGTTCTGCCCCTGCAGACGCCTCCTCTGGCACGGCTGATAACTGTATCCGCTGCGGAGGACGCCAGACATACGTCCGTGGGATGGGCTGTCCCGCACACGTATCCGATCCGGTGTTTTCCCCAAGCAGAAACCATCAACAGAGGATTGTGTTACTGCCGCCATAAGGCGAAGGGGCATAGAAATGTACAGAGTAAACGACCTGGTGGTTTACCCCGCTCAGGGCGTGGGCAAGATCAACCGCATCGACAGCAAGTCCATGGCGGGAACCAGCTGCGACTTTTACAGGGTCTGCATTCAGAACAGCAATATCACGCTGATTGTCCCTGTAAAGAACGCGCAGAATGTCGGACTGCGCCGTCTCGTCAGTAAGGACAAGGCATCACGGATACTCGAGGCTCTGAAGAACGGCACGGACAAGCCGGTCTTCGTCGGCCAGAACTGGAACCGGCGGTTCAGGGACTACATCGACAAGATGAAGAGTCCGGATCTGAAGGTTGTCGCCGGTGTCCTCCACGAGCTTCTGGTCATAGGACGCAGGAAGGATCTGTCCTTCGGCGAACGCCGCCTGAAGGAACAGGCCATGAGCCTTGTGGCAGGCGAACTTTCCGAAGTGCTCGGTATCAAGGAAGAGGATCTGAAGAAGGCCCTCTATGATCTTTATGCGCCCGTCGCATCCGATGCCGGGGCCAGGGAAACGCCGCCTTCCGGAGAAACGGGTCAGAGGCACAGAGCCTGAGGATCCGGAACTGAGGAAGAAGCCTCCACACCAGAACGCGGACAGGGACGCCCGAAAAGAATATCCTCCTCCTTTCCTGTCAGCAGAAGAAGGGCTTCCTGTCCGCATTATCCTGACAGTCCATCGCATTGTTCCTGTCCCGGCCGGCTGCCCAGCGCGCAGCAGAGGCCCGGCACATCCCCCGTCGGGGTGCGCCGGGTGCGCCAGCCGTCTTTTCCGGGACTCAGTAAAAGAGGTAACCATGTCATTTATTAATATTGACGCTTCGCGCTGTCTCGGAGACGGTCTCTGCGTGCGGGACTGCGTCTGCCACTGCATACGGATGAAGGACGGCCGCGCCTATTTCAGGGATCTCGCGGGCAGCGCCTGCATCCGCTGCGGGCACTGCGCCGCCATCTGCCCGGCCGGCGCCGTAAGCATGGACGGTCTGGAGGCCGGCGTCCTTCCCCGGGTGCCGGAGCACACCATCACGGCCGACGATTTTTCCGGAATGGCCAAGTCCCGGCGTTCAACGCGCCTCTTCGAGGACAGGCCCGTGCCGAGGGATCTTCTCCGCAGGGCTCTGGACACAGCCCGCTATGCCCCCACAGCCAAGAACGTCCAGGGAGTGGAATGGGTGGTTCTCGATGACCGCGCCAAGATCCAGGCGCTCGCTGCCGTCACCATCAACGCCATGCGCGGCATGAAGGGTTTCCAGAACGAGTGCGCGGCCTTTGACAGGGGCCGGGACGTCATTCTGCGCCACGCCCCCTGCGTCATCTTTGCCCACGCGAAGTGCGGGACAGACAATCTGTGCTTTTCCGACTGCGCCGTGGCTCTCACCTACCTCGAGTTCATGCTCTATACGCTGGGACTCGGCACCACGTGGGCCGGGTACGTCGTCGAAACGGCGCAGAAGACCCCGGCCATCCGTGACTACCTCGGCCTCCCCGAGGGCCACAACATCTTCGCCGGTTGCATGGTGGGTTACCCCTCAGTGAAGTATCTCCGCATTCCGGAACGCAAGCCTGCTGTTGTGGCATGGATATAAAAAGATAGTAATAAGATAAGAATAGTTTTCTAAACGCAAAACGAAACAATTATCTTTTTAGAGAAAGTCTCTGCCTGGGGGAGCGCTGCGGCGCTCCCTCTTTTTTTTCCCCACAGGGAAAAATTTGCGGCACAACTTTGTTTCACTCTGCGAAAAAACCATGTAATTTTGCGCCACTGCTTGACTATAGTCTCCGAATTCATAGAATTATTTCGTAGAAGCCCGAGTTCTGCATTTCCATACGGGTACAGGTTTCCCCCGTTTTCCCTTGCTCCGTCACAGCCCTGCCACAAACGCACGGCAGGATATGGATCCGCCCACGAAGATATCCGCTCCTTTGTCCGATCGGCGTGCTGAATTGCCCGGAGGTTTTTTCTCATGTTCAGCTGTCAGACTCCAGAACTTCAGAATTCAGACCGTTCCCTCCGCACCGAATGGCTGGAATGTAACGGCACAGGCGACTACGCTTCAGGCACGATCACCGGCTGCAACAGCCGGCGCTACCACGGCCTCCTTGTCGCAAATCTCGACCACATCGGCCGCCACGTCCTTCTTTCCGGCCTGGAAGACTGGCTCGTCACGGAAAACAGCAGGATTCCGCTCCCCAGCCGCAAACACCCCAACGCCATCTATCCGGATCCCTCCGGCTGTCTGAAAACCTTCTCTGCTTCACCGTACCCGACTTTTGTCTTCGAGGGCCCGGGGTTCCGCCTCACGCGCTCTCTCATGCTGGTAAGGGACAGTCACACCGTTCTCATCCGCTACAGCCTGAAGAAAACCGACAGCAGCGCCCCGGCGCTGAAATGCACGCTCGAGGCCGCCCCGCTTCTGGCCTTCCGCGGCTATCACAATCTGACCCACGCCAATATGGATCTGCAGGTCAAGACCTATCCCGTATGGCAGGGATTCAAGATCCAGCCCTACAACAGTCTCCCGCCTTTCTTCATGCAGTGCTCCGGCACCTTCGACTTCCTGCCCTCCCCGGACTGGATCTACAATGTGGAGTATCCCTTCGACCAGGAGCGCGGCTTCGACTACCAGGAGGATCTCTTCTCTCCGGGCCTCTTCGAAATCACGCTGACGCCCGGAAGGGACGTGATCCTCTCCGCCTCAACGGAGGAAATTCTCCCGCCGCGCGGCACGAAAAAAACGGTGCCCCTGCGCGACATCTGGAAAAAGGAAGAGAAGGAGCATCTCAGGGGGCGGGCCGGCACCGCCTCTCTCGCGGATTTTCTGGAGGCCCAGTGCGGCGTCTTCCTCATCAAGGATACGCGCGGTCAGGACGCCCTTCTCGCGGGCTATCACTGGTTCGGCTCGTGGTCCCGTGACACGCTCATTTCCCTGCCCGGCTGCGCTTTTCTCGGAGGACGCCTCGAAGAAGGCATATCCGTGCTGAAGCGCATCACGGCGAGTATCAGCGACGGCCTCATCCCCAACACCTTCACCACTGACGGCGCGCCATCGGGGTATGACTGCATCGATTCCTCCCTGTGGTACGCCTGGACCGTGCAGTCCCTTCTCTCTGCCATATCGAAGCACCACGGCGAGGCAGCCCTCAGGAAGGAAGTTCTCGGTTTCGCGGCCCCGGCCCTCTACGGCATCATCGACGCCTACAGAAAGGGACGCATTCTCTTCGTCTCCGCAGACGAAAGCGGTTTCCTGGACGTGGGAACGCCGAACACCCAGCTCACCTGGATGAACGTGCAGATTAACGGCAGGCCCGTCACGCCGCGCAACGGCCATCCCGTGGAAATCGAAGCCCTGTGGTACAATACCCTGGCCCTGGCCCACCACATCGCCCTGCAGAGGAAGGATCCCGATCCCTGCAGCGCGAAGGACCTTGCCGCCATGAGGGCGGTCTTCAGGAAGCGCTTCCTGCTCCCGGACGGTTCCCTGCGCGACGTATGGCGCAGTCAGGAGGACGGCGGCCCGGACAATTCCGTGCGTCCCAACCAGCTGTTCGCGGCGGCCCTGCCCTTCCCGGTTCTCGAGCCGGCGAAGGCGGAGGGAGTCGTGAAAACCGCGAAGGAAAAGCTCCTCACACCCTTCGGCCTGCGCACGCTCTCTCCCGATGATCCGACCTTCTGTCCGGACTACGCGGGAAGTCCCGCAGAGCGCGGCAGAAGCTACCATCAGGGCACGGTCTGGCCGTGGCTCCTCGGCGTCTACGCTGAGGCCCTTTTCAAAACCACCGAAGCCGTAAGCGCCGGAAAGAGAACCGTCATGGCAGGGGCCGTCACGGATTTTCTGAATACCATATCGCCGCTTTTCACAAGGCATCTCTCCGAGTCCTGTCTTGGCCATATCTCGGAAATCTTCTCCGGCACAGAGCCCTGGGCGCCGCACGGCAGCATCGCCAAGGCCTGGAGCGAGGCCGAGGTCTACCGCGCCCTGCTTCTCGCCCGCGCGGCCGATCCGGAAGCGTATGAGCGCTGGGAGAAGCATCTGAAATGGAGGAATGACTAATGCGAGTGCTCATGTTCGGGTGGGAATTCCCGCCATACATCAGCGGCGGTCTCGGATCCGCCTGCGAGGGAATGGTCAGAGCCCTCACCGGCAGGGGCACCCAGGTCATCTTCGTCGTCCCAAAACTGCTTTCCGGCGAAGGATCCGACGAACCGGGCGGCCTTTCCATGCGTTCGGCTTCGGGCATCGTGGTCCCAGGCGGCGGAGGAGGATCCGAAAAGGAAATCTTCACGGACACGAGGACCTTCTTCAAAAAGAACCTGAAGCTCGAGTACCTCGATTCCAGCCTCACGCCCTACATCACTCCGCAGACGTACGCGAAGACGCGCGAGGAGATTGAGCGCAGGCAGAAGACCACGACAGGGGAAAAGACCGTCACATGGCCCGGAGCTCCGGACATAACCCTGACCCTGCACGGCGGCTACGGGAAGGATCTGCTGAGCGAGGTCTACCGTTACAGCCTTGCGGCCCAGGTGCTCGCGCAGCGGGAGAACTTCGATGTCATCCACTGCCACGACTGGATGACCTATCCCGCCGGCATCATGGCCAAGCGCGTCAGCGGAAAACCGCTCGTGGTGCACGTGCACGCCACCGAAGCCGACCGCAGCGGCGAGCACATGAACCCCGTAGTCTCCCACATCGAGTGGGAGGGGATGACCGCGGCCGACAGGGTCGTGTGCGTCAGCCACTTCACCAAAAATCTCGTCATGCGCGTGTACAAAATTCCGGAGAGCAAGATTTCCGTCGTACACAACGCCGTGTCCCGCCGCGAGGCGGGCCACATCTACCACAACGTGGACCGCGGCAGCAAAGCCAAGCAGGTCCTTTTCATGGGACGCGTCACCTTTCAGAAGGGGCCGGACTACTTCGTGGAGGCCGCGCGTCTCGTGCTCAACGTCATGCCTGACGTGCGCTTCGTTGTCGCCGGCTCAGGCGACATGCTGCGCTCCATCGTGGCCCGCGTGGCCCGCTACCGCATGGGCCACAGATTCACGTTCACGGGTTTTCTGAAGCACGACGAGGTGGACCGCATGTACGCGTCGAGCGACCTCTATGTCATGCCCAGCGTTTCCGAGCCCTTCGGCATAGCGCCCCTTGAAGCGATGGTGTATGATGTTCCCGTGCTCATGAGCAAACAGTCCGGCGTCTCCGAAGTCATCCACAACGCCCTCAAGGTCGACTTCTGGGACGTGAGAAAAATGGCAGACCGCATCTGCGCTGTCCTCGCCTATCCGGCCCTCGGCCGCTTCATTGCGAAAAACTGCGCGGAGGAACTCAGACACATCCGCTGGGAAAACGCGGCCGTCAAACTTGAACAGATATACGCCGACCTTGTGAAGAGAGGAAACTGACATGCCTTCCGTTTGCTTTTATTTCCAGGTCCATCAGCCGTACCGTCTGCGTCATTATTCCTTCTTCGACATTGGTCACAACCATATTTACGAGGATGACGAGGCGAACCGTTCCATCATGCGCAAGGTAGCCCAGAAGTGCTACCTGCCCATGAACGACCTTCTCTACCGCCAGATAAAGAGGCATGACGGCGCCTTTAAGGTGTGCTTCTCCTTCTCCGGCGTCTTCATCGATCAGATGGTGCAGTTTGCGCCCGATGTGCTCGAGAGCTTCCAGAAGCTCGTGGACACGGGATGCGTGGAAGTGCTTTCCGAGACCTACGCCCATACCCTGGCCTTCCTCTTCTCCATGGACGAGTTCAGAGCCCAGATCGATGAGCACGACCGCCTCGTGAAGAAATACTTCAATGTCACGCCCACGGCCTTCCGCAACACGGAGCTCATCTACAACAACGACATCGCGAATGTCGCAGAGGAAAAGGGCTTCAAAGCCATTCTCACGGAAGGCGCGGATCAGGTCATCAACTGGCGCAGCCCTAACTTCGTCTACCAGCCGAGTACCTGCCGCCGCATACGCCTGCTCCTCAAGAACTACCGGCTTTCCGACGACATCGCCTTCCGCTTCTCCAACCGCGCCTGGGAGGAATATCCGCTCAGCGCCGAGAAGTACACGGGCTGGCTCTTCTCCCTCAACGGACAGGGCGAGACCATCAATCTCTTCATGGACTACGAGACCTTCGGTGAGCACCAGTGGGAGGCCACCGGCATCTTCGACTTCATGGAAGCCCTGCCCGGCATGGTTCTGAAGAACAAGGACTTTTCCTTCGCCACACCGACCGAGGTGGCCGAACACTGCTCGCCCATGGCGAGGCTCGATATCCCCCGCTTCATCTCCTGGGCCGACGCCGAACGCGACCTCTCGGCCTGGCGCGGCAACGATCTGCAGGACGACGCCCTCGGGGCCGTCGCCGCACTCGAGAAGAACGTGAAGCGGACCGGCGATGAGGGGCTTATCCGCACCTGGCGCCGGCTCACCACCTCGGACCACTTTTACTACATGTGCACCAAGTTCTTCTCGGACGGCGACGTGCACAAGTACTTCTCTCCCTATGATTCCCCCTACGACGCATACATCTTCTACATGAACGTGCTGGCCGATCTCGAGCAGACCGTAAAGCAGCGTCTCGGCGTCACAGTTTTCCCGGGCCGGCTGCCTTCATGGCGCCGGCCCGTTTCTGTAAGACCGGCATGGCCGCGTTCCAGGGGGTGAAGCTCCCGGCCCCTGCCCTGCAGGCGGGAAATGACAGACGAAAACCAGAAGACTGCCGGACACAGCGGCGTCCCTGCCGGCCTGATAAAATGACACCCGATCCGGGGAGAAAACAATGCACGGGGGTGTGAAGGGAGAGAGCTCTGTCCGGAGTTCTCTTCTGTTCTCTCCGCACCCCCATCCGGCCCCAGGCCTCTTTTCGCGGAACCGCTTCCTGCGGACCGCGCCAGACCGTCATTTCCCTCTTGCAAAAATGGAACTTAGATTTCATTCTCAGCCAAAACAACGATCCCGTTCCCTCCCGCAGCGCCTCTTCCCCTCAGCGCGGGCGTAAAAGGACTGATGCGAACCATTTTTCACAGCTCTTCATGTTTTTAGGAGGCTCTTGATGGATTATGGCAATATCACGCTGTTTGAGACCTCTTGGGAAGTCTGCAACAAAGTAGGCGGCATCTACGCCGTCGTCAGCAGCAAAGCCCTCCAGGCCATCGAAAACTTCGGGGAGAACTACTGGCTTCTCGGACCGGATCTGGGCAACAACCCTGATTTCGAGGAAGACAGCGACCCCGTCATCGAAACCGTCGGCAAAATCCTCAAGGCGCACAACCTGAAATGCCGCCTCGGACACTGGAACATCCCCGGCAAGCCCAAGGTCATTCTGGTCAATTTCCGCAACCGCTACGACCAGAACCAGCTCCTCTACGAATACTGGAAGGAATACCAGGTCGATTCCATGTCCGGCGGCTGGGACTATATCGAGCCGGTCATGTTCGCCACGGCCTGCGGCGAGGTCATAGCGACCATCTACCAGCACATGCTCGAGCCCATAGGCTGCCCGGCCATAGCCCAGTTCCACGAATGGATGTGCGGCGCCGGACTCCTTTACCTCAAGCGCCACTGCCCTCCCGTGGGGACGGTCTTTACAACGCACGCCACCATGCTCGGCCGCTCCCTCTCCGGCAACGGCCGCGACCTCTATTCCATGCTGGCCACCAAGTTCGATCCCCGCAGGGAAGCGGCTTCCCTCGGTATTACGGCCAAGTGCTCCATGGAAACGGCCTCGGCCAGGGAAGCTGACTGCTTCACCACGGTGAGCGACATCACGGCCGAAGAAGCCAGCGTCGTTCTCGGCCGCAAGCCCGACATCGTCACCCCGAACGGCCTTGACCTGCGCGTCATCCCCGATTTCTCGAAAGAGCGCACCCGTCCCCAGGCCTACCGCGCCGCGGTCATCAGCTGCGCCGAGAGACTTCTGCGCAGGAAGCTCCCCGAACAGACGCGCATCGTCATCATTTCCGGACGCTACGAATTCCATAACAAAGGCATCGACGTCTTCCTGCAGGCCCTCGGCAGGGTCAACCAGGATCTGGCCGATTCCCAGAGCTACATTCTGGCCCTCTGCTGCGTCATGGGCGGCCACTCCGGCGTTAATCAGGACGCCGTATCCGGCGATCCCGCGAAGATGCCCGGGGACGGCAGCCAGTGGATCTGCTCGCATCACGTCCACAACATCAATAACGACCCCATCATCTCAGCCTGCCACACATACGGCCTCAACAACACGGAAAAGGATCACGTCTCCGTGATCTTCGATCCCGCTCTCCTGGACGGGCGCGACGGCTTCTTCAACATGCGCTACTCCGAGGTTCTGGCCGCCTGTGATCTCGGCGTCTTCCCGTCCTGGTACGAGCCCTGGGGCTATACCCCCGAGGAAAGCGTGGCCAGCAGCGTTCCCACCATCACCTCGGATCTGGCCGGCTTCGGCCTCTGGGCCCGTTCCCTGAACAAGGAAAGCACCGAGCTCGGCGTTTCCGTCCTGCAGCGCCGCCATCAGGGCGACGCCTGCGTGAAAAGCCTTGAAAAGAAGATCTCGGACTTCGTCGCCATGCCGGACGAGAGCCTCGCGAAGCTCAGGACAGCGGCCAGGGCGACAGCCACGAAGTGCGACTGGTCCTCGTTCTTCCCCTACTACATCAGGGCCTACGATCTCGCTCTCGGCAAAGCCCTGGAGCACGGTGCAGAACTGCGCGAGGCCGTCTCCGACCACTCGACGCATATTTTCCTCGACGTCTCCTCGCTGACGCCCCTCCTGCACAGCTTCACGTCCCTGACGCGGCTCCCGCGCGCGCTCGGACGCCTGCGCGAACTCGCCAACAACCTCTGGTGGTGCTGGCATCCCTCGTGCTGGCCGCTCTTCATACGCCTCAATCCGCAGATCTGGGAAAGCTCCGGACACAACCCGCTCTCCTGCCTTGAGGAGGCCACGGACGAGACCATCTCGGATCTCGTCTCCGACTCCGCCTACCTCTCCCTCTATGAGGACACGCTCAGGGATTTCGATGAGTACATGTCCCGTCCCGTGCATTCAGAGGGCGCGGTCACGCCCGAAACGCCCGTCGCCTACTTCTCCACGGAATACGGCCTGCACGAGTCCCTGCCCATCTATTCAGGCGGTCTCGGCGTGCTCTCCGGCGACCATCTGAAGAGCTCCAGCGACCTCAATATCCCGCTGGTGGCCATCGGCCTCTTCTACCGCTACGGCTACTTCAAGCAGCAGATCGACAAGAACGGCCGGCAGATCGCCATCTATCCGGAGAACGATGTCACCGAGCTTCCCATGGAGCTCGTCAGGGACAGCACCGGCGATCCTCTTGAGGTCAGCCTGCAGCTCCCTGAACGCCGGCTCTTCGCCAGGGTCTGGCTTGTGCGCGTGGGCACCATCCAGCTCTACCTCATGGACACCAATCTGCCCAAAAACACCCCCGATGACCGCAAGATCACGGACAGCCTGTACGTGGCGGACAGGGACTTCCGCATCCGTCAGGAAATCCTTCTCGGCATGGGCGGCGTCATGCTCCTGAACGAGCTCGGCATCACGCCCTCCGTCTACCACATGAACGAAGGGCACTCCGCCTTCCTCATCCTCGAGCGCATCCGCAGCCTCATGAACGGGTACCACCTGAGCTTCGAGGAAGCAGGCGAAATCGTCCGCTCGAGCTGCGTGTTCACCACGCACACGCCCGTTGACGCCGGCAACGAGCGCTTCCGCAACGAGCTCATGATGAAGTACTTCTCGGGCTACGCCAACAACATCGGCCTGAGCATGGGTGACTTCCTCAATATCGGCCGCATGACCGGCACGGGCAGCGACTCCTTCGAGATGACCATCCTGGCCCTGCGCTACTCGAGCCGGGCCAATGGCGTGAGCCGCCTGCACGGCGACGTCTCGCGGCACATGTGGCACAACCTCTGGCGCGGCATGCCCATCGCCGAAGTGCCCATCGGACATATCACCAACGGCGTACACATGCCCTCCTACGCCAGCCCCGAAATCAACTTCCTCCTGACGAGCACGCTCGGCAAGGGCTGGGTCGATCTGTCAAGCCGCGCCACGGGCTGGTACAAGTTCTCCTCCATCCCGGACAAGGTCATATGGCGCGCCCGGCAGTCCATGAAGGCCAATCTGCTCGACGTCCTGCGCAACAGGCTTCCCGAGTTTTACAAAAAGCTCGGCGTGAGCCGCGAGGACAGCAAGACGGCCATCTCGAAGCTCTCCCCCGACACCCTGCTCATCGGCTTCGGCAGACGCTTCGCCCCCTATAAGCGCGCCAACCTGCTCTTCGCCGACATCGACCGCCTCGACCGCATCCTGAATTCCTCGGATCGTCCCGTGGCCCTGCTCTTCTCGGGCAAAGCCCATCCCGCGGACAATCAGGGCATCGACATCATGCAGGAGATCATCCACCACTGCACGGAGAAGCGCTTCCTCGGACGCATCTTCTTCCTCGAGGACTACTCACTGGCCATCTCCCGCCTGATGGTGCAGGGCTGCGATGTCTGGCTGAATACGCCGCGCAGGCCCTATGAAGCCTCCGGCACCAGCGGCCAGAAGGCATCGGTCAACGGCGTGCTCAACCTGAGCATCTCCGACGGCTGGTGGTGCGAAGGCTACAACGGCGGCAACGGCTGGACTATCGGCCCCGTTGTCACCCGCGTGCAGCACAACGACACACAGAACGACTACTCCGACGCCGAGGCCCTCTACACGCTCCTCGAGGAACAGGTCATCCCGCTTTACAGCTACCGCAACCAGGACGGCATCCCTGTGCGCTGGATCAGGATGATCAAAGAGTCCATGCGCTCCCTCATCCCCGTCTACAGCTCTCACCGCATGGTGCACGACTACCTCGAGATGTCCTACGAACCCGCGGCCCTGCGCTACAAGGCCATTGAAGCCGATGAGTTCGAATCCGTGAAGCGCCTCGTGAAATGGAAGGAAAACATCAGCCAGCGCTTCAGCACCCTCAGAACCGGCCTCCTGCGCGTGGACGGCATGGAGGGCGACACCTGCTCCAGAGGCCAGGACATCCACGTGACCCTGAGCCTCGAACAGGGCGAAATGCAGCGCGACGAGATCCTCGTGCAGCTCGTGGTCGGCCCCTTTGACGGCACCGACTTCATCGGCACCCCGGACATCGTTCCGCTGAGCTTCGAGAGGACGACCAGCGACAAGAGCCTCGTCTACTCCTGCAACTACCAGACCCGCCACAACGGCGTCCACGCCTACGGCGTGCGCGTCATCCCCATCACCCCGGCCCTGCCGAGCTACCTCGACAGCCATCTCGTGGTCTGGGCCTAGCGACTGTCTGATATTCTGAACAGAAAACAAAAACCGC
>ENA-OROK01002886-OROK01002886.1-human-gut-metagenome-genome-assembly--contig:-NODE-2886-length-14229-cov-3.720968_pt1 | contig 14229 bp, 9 predicted proteins | sample MGYA00242127_ERZ509046 | MGnify/ENA primary metagenome ERZ509046 (study PRJEB26280, sample SAMEA2338728) | human gut metagenome | biome: human gut; feature: human-associated habitat; material: faeces... | reverse complement strand
TCCCCGTCCGCAGGCACAGCCTCCGGTTTGCGTGGATGCAGTCCGGTCTTTTCCTGCATGGCGGCGGCGTATTTTTCCAACTCCGTGGCGGCGGTTGCGCCGTCCCCGACTGCCGTGACAACCTGGCGAAGGTTCTTCCGGCAGACATCGCCCGCCGCATAGATCCCCGCACGGCTGGTTCTGCGCGCATCATCCGTCAGGATATAGCCCTGCGGGTCGGTGTCCACCAACTCCCGGACAAGCGCGGTCTCCGGCTCGTACCCGGCAAAGATGAAGACACCGAAGCCTTCCTCCGGGGCAAAAACAGTCTCCTCTCCGGTCTCGGTATTGCGGCAACGCAGGACGCGCGGAAGGCTGTCCCCCGTGACCGACACCACTTCGGTGTGCGTCAGCACGGTAATCCCGGGATGCTCGCGGGCAGGTTGTGCGGCAGCAGCCGCGCAGGTGAAGTCCGCGCCCCGGATAAGAACCGTGACGTGGGAGGCATAGCGCGTCAGGAACACGCTCTCCTCCGCCGCCGCAAAGCCGCCGCCGACCACAAAGACCGGCTTGCCGGCAAAGAATTCACCGTCACAGGTCGCGCAGTACGCGACGCCCCGCCCGCGGAAATCGTCCTCGCCGGGAAAACCGATCCGGCGGGGGTGCGCGCCGGTGGCAATCAAAATACCGAAGCAGGTAAAGTCCCCCTTGTCGGTATGCACCGTGCGGATGTCGCCGTCAGCCTCCAGTCCCGTGACCGTTGCCAGGCAGAATTCCGCGCCGAAGCCCTCCGCCTGGCGGCGCATGGTATCGGTCAGGGCACGCCCGGTTGTTTGGATGACACCGGGGTAGTTGACGACCTCCTCGGTTATAGTAATCTGCCCGCCGAAGGTCTCCTTTTCCAGCACCAGCACGCGGTAGCGCGCCCGCGCCAGGTAAAGTGCCGCCGTCAGTCCGGCAGGACCGCCGCCGATGACCGCGACATCATAAAACCGAGCAGCATCCATCAAAGCATCCCCACCAGATCCAGGCTGGGCTTCAGCGTTTCGGCGCCGGGCTGCCACTTGGCGGGACAGACCTCATCCCCGTGGGCAGCGACAAACTGGCTTGCCTGCAGGCGGCGGAACAGCTCGTCCGCATTTCTGCCGATATTGCCCGCGTTGACCTCGTATACCACGATCTTTCCCTCCGGGTTGACAAGGAAGCTGCCACGCTCCGCCATGCCGTCCGCCTCGATCAGAACATCAAAGTCCCGGCACAGGGCATGGGTGGGGTCTGCCAGCATATGGTAGGTCAGCTTGCCGATGCGCTCGGAAGCATCATGCCATGCCTTGTGAACGAAATGGGAATCGGTAGATACGGCGTAGATCTCACAGCCAGCCGCGCAGAAGTCGGCGTACCGATTCTGCAGATCCTCCAGCTCGGTGGGGCATACAAAAGTGAAATCCGCCGGGTAGAAGAAGAACAGGCTCCACTTGCCGAGAACATCGGCTTTGGTCACCTTCTCAAAAGCACCCTTGTGATAGGACATGACGGAAAAATCGCTGATTTCCTTGTTAATGAGAGACATAGTAAAAATCCTCCTTGTTTTTGTTTGGAACCTCCGAGCGTTCCGCTCTGTGGGGAGTCGGCAGTTCCTTTTTTGTTTATGGTTTTGGGGAAAGCGGGGAACTCAGGACAGATGCGGCGGGGCGGAGCAGGCGCTCCCACGCTCCACGGCACGGCAGGCAGGACACAGCCAACGCACACGCAGATCATAGGACAGGATGCCGCATCCGATCTGCTCCTCGATGGAAGCGGTCAGATCCGACAGAGTCCGATCCGACAGTGCGCCGCACCGGACGCAGATCAGATGATCGTGCCGCGACGTGTTGTCGTAGCGATCCGGACAGCCCGCCTCCGACAGGCGGATCAGCCTGCCCGCCGTAACCAGCGCGTTAAGGTTATTATAGACCGTTGCCTGCGAGATTTTCGGGTTCTTCTGCTTGAGTGCCAAAAATATCTGCTCGGCGGTCGGGTGCGAACGGGTTTCCAGAATGTAGCCGTAAATATCCTCTGCGTATTTTGTCATGTGGTTCCTCCGGAATTAGAACTATTCTAATTACATTTCCGATTATATCAGATTCGGGCAGACTTGTCAAGGGGGGAGCGCCGATTTTTTTATGAATATTCCGTTAATTCAAAGCAACTCCTGCCGGGGGGCGGACACCCGCGCATCTTCCCTGCCCCGCAGACGGCACTATGCCCTCCGTTCACGAAAGGGCATCCAAAAAGAAGCATCCCGGCAGGGGTGCAACACACCTCTGCCGGGATGCTTCTTTAAGGCAATACCGCGCAATACACTGCTAAAGTCTTGTGGCGCATCTGTACCGCCGTCCTTGCGCGGTATCGTCTCGAACCAATCACTCCATTCTGCGCTTCCTGCGCCGCTGTGCGGAACCGCTCACTGCCAGCGCCGCGCCGGCAGATGCCAGCATCACCGGCACAACCGCGCTTATCGCAGAGCGGCAACCCGTCTTCCCTGCTTCCGTCTCGGCACCGGTAGTCTCCACGGGTGCTTCGGTAGTGGAAGGCTCGGTCGCGGTATCCGTCTCAGCGCCGGTACCGGTTTCGGCGCCGGGCTCCGCCGTACGTTCATCGGTCAGTCCGGACGCATTGTAGGCAAACGCAAAGCGATCGTTGGGCGCCGTATCACCCAGCTCCATAAAGCGCATGATATCGCCCCGGATGTCGGCATGGTCTGCCCACTTGAAGGTCAGCGACAGCGCTTTCCCGGACTCGCCTCCGATCAGCGTCTTGCTGACCGCCAGCATCAGTCCGTTCTCGCACAGAGCGTATTCCGCTTCCCCGACCTTCTCAAACTGCCACTTTCCGTCCACGAAGCGCTCGATGGATACGGTCTTGTCGGTACGGGAGCGGTTCAGGATGAAGTCATAGCCTTCCCAACCGGTTTTGCTGTCCCCGTCCGTGTTGAGGTAAAGATTCATCCACGTCTCGTCATCGGCAGTGATCAGGGCATTGGCAGTTGTGACAAAGAAGTACACCTTGTCCGCATCCTGAGACACCTGCGCGCAGGCAATGTCGTTGCGGGCAGATGCGTTGGTATATCGGAATTCAGAAGCCCAGGACAGCTCGGAGCGCAGGTTCGCATCGCCCACCGTATCGGTGAACAGCGGGGTCACATCCTTCCACTGAGCGGCAATATCGGCGGCGTGGATATCCATCGTCCCACCGTTGACGGTCGCGGGCGCGTGGATGCCCTTGAACTTCCGGATATAGGAAACCATCTGATAGTAGTAGTTGTCGCCGAAGCCAACGCCGTCCCGCAGGCGCATCGGTTCCCCGTCACGGCTGTACTCCGGAGACATCTGGTCAACCATGTAGTAACCGGGAGTCAACGTACCACCGCATGTCTGTTCCTGATTGCCGGTCTTCTGCACGCCGGCATACCACTCGTTCCAGCCGGTTATCATAATGACCCGGACATTCTGCTTGAGCGCATACTCAAAGGATTCGGCAAGCTGCAGTCCATACTTCGTGCTTTCCAGACCGAAGCCGAACTGCCCGATCGTATTGTACGAGGTGTCGCCGTTTGTCAGACTGCGTCCGCGGCCGGAATGCGCGTGAGTCCCCAGCAGAACAGCCATCTGCTCAATGTTCCCCTCAAAGTCACGTCCGGGTTTTTGCGGGTAATCCTGAAGCCAGTCCCAGTACCCCAGACCCTTCCGGCGATCCGAATTCTGCCACGCCCAGGACTTGCGGACGGTACAGGTTTTCAAAAATTCCTCCATCTCACCGGATTTGATGGCATTTTTGATCTCCGGATTCTTCTCCACAAGCGCGTTGTACTGCTCCTGTGTCTGCGGCGTCGAATCGGAAACGGTCCAGACACGGTACACGCCGGTACGGTACTGCAGACCGTCGTTATTACCCAGGATCAGCGGCTTGCCCTCCCAACGGAAGAGAAGCTCCTGATAATCCGGGTTCTCCAGGAAGGAGCGCAGTCTGTATACGCCGTCCACGAAGGTGAACGGCATATCGCCGAACATGAAGCAAATCTGCGGCGTAGAGCCTCCCGCACGGCGGATGTCCAGCCATGTGTCAAACAGGATTTTCAGCTGATCCTCATAGAACACGTCATTGGACAGATCAAGGAAAACAAAATCAACGCCTGCGGCATCCAGCATATATGCATGCTTGCGGTAGACCCATGTGTCGTTGCTGGAATAGTATCCGAAGTACGGCTCTGCCCAGTAGGCACCGTCGCGCCCGGCAAAGGAGCTGAGCATTCCGGTGAGGAAATCAAAGCCTTTTTCCAGGTAGGTAGCGGTCACATCGTTGGTGTGCCGACCGGAAAAATGCGAGTGGAACATGAAGTAAAACATACCCACGAGGCGATCCTCGCCCTGCCCTGCCTCATCGGTCGGGGTGACACGGCCGAGATCGTCCACCGCAACCCACGTAGAGTAATCCACCGGGAGAGTCGCCTTTGTCTCCGCCGGGACAACATCCACATGGCTGTACGTGACGTTATCCACATAGCCGCGCGTGGAGTGAAGATTGACGGTAGCATAGCCCGCGCCGGGTGTATGGGGCGCTTTTGCCGTCACGTCACCGCAAGTAAGCGTCTGCGCGTAGGAATCGTATCCGACCGATGCGACAATCTTCCCGTCACACAGCACCTCCAGTGCGGTAACGGCATCCCGGAATACCATCCGGTGTGCGGATCCGTCCGCAAAGACAATGCCGGTATCAATATCCACGGCAAAGCCGTCCCGCTCGCGGATGGTCATATGCCCGTCCGGAGTCAGCGTGAAAACAACGCCGGAGTAGGCGGGCGCATCGTTTTCCAGCATCTGCCGCAGGGTAACGGACAGGGAGCCTGCCGTCAGGGAGAGGTCAAAGGCAAGCTCGCCGCCGCGCAGTCCGTAGTTGTCGCCCAGGATGCGCCGGGTGAAGAAGGAGCAGTCACGGAACGCCCGGCAACGGAGCTGCCCGTCCACGACCAGGGCATCAGACAGACCGGTAAATCCAAAGTCCAGACCAATGTGATACTCGTCCGGCGATCCGGTGAAATCCATGGCGTAGTCATACTGACGGTACAGGTAATTGAGCTTTCCGTTCGCGGTCAGTTTCCCGTCCGCAGGCTGTGCAGCCGCATCGGCGCGCTGGTAGGTACTGTAATCCGGGGTGGGCTCTGTCGGCTTCTCCGGCTCTTCCACCTCATAGTCGGCGAAATTATCCCGGAACGCGGCGGCTGCCTCCTTGGTACGGAACAGAGCCATATACGCAACGTCTGCATAGTGTGTCCCCTTGACCGACTCAAACACATCATACCGGACAGTTTTGAGCAAGCCCTTATAGAGGGAATTGCCGCCGAGATTGATCAGAACATACTGCCAATCGGTGGTACTCTGATAGGTGAAGTGAGCGGAAGCCGGCTCCGCAATGGAGGTCTCGTCCGTGATAAAATACAGCTGTCCCTTAAGGGGCGCGTCTGCATCCAGCCGCACCTTGATAAGCAGATACTTGTACTCGTCCGTCTTGACGGTGGAGCTGGGCAAATCAATAAACGCATACGGATCGCCGGCGTCCGTGTCCGGCTTGAACCGGGTGAAGGCGACGCCGTTCTCTTCCATAAACGCAGTGGTCAGCGCATTGCAACCGCCGATGTTGGCGATCCCCTTGTCTGTGTCGAACCGCAGGGCGGATGCCATATGCGGCGCGTATTCATTGATATCCTCGACTGCGGGGGCGGTAGGCTTTCCGTACAGCCCGGCGGCGGGGGCGGAGGCGTATTCCGCCGTCAGACGAAGTGCGCAGGACTTGTCAAGCCGTCCGTTCCGATACACGAACTGGGATTCGTGCGCACCGGAAGCCGGCAGGGAGAGGTTGCCTGCATCATGGACTGCCAGCACATACTCGCCGGCAGGCAGAGGCTCCTTGTCGGGGAACGAGATCACGACCCACCCCTTTGCCTTCACCGTGACGGAGACTTCGGCAAGCGGCTCCTGCAGCTGCGAAATGTCGGCGTCATCGCGGAAGCGAAACAGGCTGACCGAAACCGTGCCGTTCCCGGACACCTCCAGGGCAAGCGTTCCGGCAGGGGCTGTCGTTACAAACTGCGCGGCAACCGTGTCCTCCGCGCTCAGCTTCACGGATGCCGTTGCGCCCGAACCGGCGAACAGCGAAACGGATGCCTGCGGGGCAACGGCAGAAAAAGCGGCAGTAATGACATCTGCCCCCTTTGCCGGAAAAGCCAGCGGGAACGCCAGCGCGGGGAGAAGGAGGGCGGTTGCGGACAAAATGGAAAGCAACTTTTTCATGATACTACTCCTTTCAAATTATCATGTGGATCGTCAGGCGGTACCCAGCTATCAGCTGTCGGAAAACGTGTGGGAATCAAAGAAACTCTGAATGGCGGATCGGCTCGCCGCGGCGCGCCCCTGAAGCATCTCGGCAGAGCCGCCCCCGCGCGCATTGAGCGTTTCACGAATCGTCCCGGTGAACCGGCGCAGATCCAACGACGGATCGCGCCGCCCGATGACGTAGGCATATCCCGCCTCATCGGAACCGGTGAATACACCGCAGACGCCGCTGCACTTGTGGACGGCACGATTGAGAAGTTGACGCAGACCGTTCATGTCCAATCCCTCCTCAAACAGGCAAAGGTTCCCGTCCGTCTCGGGCAGGGCAGCGGCGCGCAGATCCTGCATCTGCCGGCGCAGGGACGCAAGGCTGTGGCGCAGTTCCTCGTTCTCGGTCTGCACGCGTCGGAACGCACCGACCGCATCCTCCCGGCGGACAGACAGCGCGACCGCAATCTCTGAGATGGCGCCAAACTGCTGCCGGTAATCGCGCAGAGCGCGGCTGCCCGCCAGCATATGCACGCGGATGCCGCCCTTATAGTGGATACAGTCCAGCAGCTTGATCAACCCGATTTCGCCGGTATTGCGCACGTGCGGCGCACAGCAGGCGCATCGGTCGCACAGCAGGTCGCCGTCCCCGATCTCCACAATGCGCACATTCTCGGTCAGCGCGAGCTTGGCGCGGTACTGCAGGGTGGCAAGCTCCTCCGGGGCAGGATAGAATGCCCGCACCGGCAGGCAGGCGCGGATGTAACGGTTTACGGTATCCTCGATCCCGTTCAGCTGTTCCCGCGTCAGGACACCGTCAAAATCCAGCGTCACGTCCTCATCGCCCAGATGAAAGCCCACGTTGTGAAAGCCGTACTGCGCATACACAGCGCCGGACACGAGATGCTCCCCCGAATGGCACTGCATCCGTTCCAGGCGGACAGCCGCGTCCACCTCCCCGCGCACAACTGCGCCGGGGGACAGCGGGGCAGGCAGTGTATGGCAGATCACGCCGTCTGCGCTCACCTGCACATCCCGGACAAGTACCCCGCCCAGCGTGCCGCGGTCGGCATCCTGACCGCCGCCCTCCGGAAAGAAGGCGGTTTTATCCAATATCACGGCGTACTCCCCTCCTGCCAGAGGCTCGCAGGAAAGGACGGTCGCGTCAAATACAAACAAATGGCTGTCTGCGTCAAACAGACGTGCGGTGGCTCGCATAGGTGGCTCCTTTCTTTCAACGCATAACGGGCAGGCAATCCGCACGCCCGTTACACGGACCACCCCGATTGTACCATAAATGAACCGCGCTGTCAATGGGCAAACGGAACTTTTAGGCAGGATTACTATCCGGAGCGGCGCACCCACGCGCTCAATCCGGCAGAATCATCCAACAAACAGGCAGAACGGGCGTGCGCCGTACCGCAGGGGTACAGTGCACGCCCGTTCTTTGGGAACGCTGATTTTAGGGCTGCCGGCGTTCCGGGCGACAGGTCAGGCACGCATCAGCCCTTGCTGTTGGCGATTGCCTGATCGATCAGCTTCTGGAGAGTCTCCGCCTGCTTCTTGCCTGTTATCGCGCCGACGATGGGCTCGCCAACGATATTGCCGTTCTTATCGACCACGTAGGTCGTGGGGAACGAGAACAGACCGGCGGTGAACTTGCCCGCATCGCTTTTGGAATCGAACCAAATGTTCCGGTAGGACACGCCCTTCTTGGAAAGGATATCCTTTGCTTCCGAGATAGCCGTCTTGTCGCCGTCCAGCGTAAAGGAGTTGACTCCGACGACAGCACCGCCCTGCTCGGCAAGTTTCCGGTTCAGAGCCTCCAGGTCGGCAAGCTCGCCCACGCAGGGACTGCAGGTCGTGAACCAGAAGTTCACCACCGTGACGGTGTTGCCGGAAAACAGCTCACTGCTCTTCACGTCGTTGCCGTCCAGATCCTTGCCCTCAAACGCGGGGAACTGCATCAGATCGCCCTTCCCTGCGGGCTTTCCGTTCTCCGCCGGCACGCTCGCCCCGTCGCCGGACGGCTTTTTTCCGCATCCCGGGTACTTCTGCTCCAGGATCGTCAGCTTGCCCTCGATCTCGCGGATCTGCTGTGCGCCGTCCCGCAGTATCTTCAATTCGTCCGCCTTGAACTGATCCTTGGCGCCTTCAATGGTGCTGAGCAGGAAATCTCCGTAGTTGCTGCCATTCCCAATCATGGACGAGCCCTTGTTTGCGGACAGGAAAACCTTCTCCCAAAGCGCGTTGTTATCGGACAGGATCGCCGTTTCCTGCGCCATCAGATCCTGGTGCAGCTTGGTCGCCTCTTCCATGGACTTCGGCTCCATCGCCATCAGTGAGGCGATCTCTTTTTTTCTGTCCCCGTCGTTTGTCTTGTCTTTTCCGGCATCGTTGCAGGCGACAAGACTGCATACCAGCAGGATAAGGGTAAGTACGGTTAAAATCTTGGTTGCTTTCATTGTTATGACCATTCCTTTCTTTCTGTCGCGGAAGTTTGGGGCGGTTCCGGCTTGCCGGAATGGCAGTCACGCCGACTGCCAAGGAACAAAACTTCCTGCCTGAAAATACTGCTTCAGACTTGCTCTTTTTCCGTTTCTGTTTCTGTCGCTGTTGTTTTCTCCCGGTTCGCCGGTTCCTTCTTTTCCGCTTCTCCGGCAGGGCAACCGTCTTCCTTTCCCTTACAGCAGCCGTACCGGAAGCTGACGGCTTTGGTGGGGCAGGCACGGACGCACATACCGCAACGGATACATTCGGTGTGGTCGGGCGTTTTCGTTACATCCACATCCATCTTACAGGCTTTTGCGCATTTCCCGCAGGAAACGCATTTGTGCTTGTCCACCTTCATTCCGAGCAGGGACACCTTGTTCAGAAGCGCGTAAAACGCACCCAGCGGGCACAGCCACTTGCAGAACGGACGGTAAAACAGCACGCTCAGCACGACCACTGCGATCAGTATTCCGAGCTTCCAGGAAAAGAGTGTACCCAAAGCCGCCCGTATCCCGGAATTGACCGTGGCGTGCGGTATCGCGCCTTCCAGAACACCCTGCGGACACAGATACTTGCAGAAGAACGGATCCCCCATGCCCACATCGTTGGTGATGAGTATCGGAAGCAGGACCACCATGACCAAAAGGACAACGTATTTGATGTAGGTCAGCGGCTTCAGCTTGCTTGTGGAGAGCTTTCTTGTCGGTATCCTGTGGAGCAGCTCCTGAAACCATCCGAAGGGGCACAGGAATCCGCAGACAAAGCGTCCCAGCAGTACACCAATCAGGATGAGAAATCCTGTGATATAATAGGAAAACCGGAATTTAGACGAGCCCACCACCGCCTGAAACGCTCCGATGGGGCAGGCGCCGGATGCCGCCGGGCAGGAGTAGCAGTTCAGTCCCGGCACACATACGGATTTCCCTTTTCCCTGGTAGATACCACCCTTCAGAAAGTTCGGGAGATGAATGTTGGTAAGCAGTGTCGCGCCCGCCTGGATCCAGCCGCGAAAGCGCGACAGGATGTGCGATATGCCCGCCTTCTTCTTCGGGGCTTTCACTTTTTCTGTCTTCCCCGCTCGTTTCCTATCCAATGCCCACACACTCCAGACATAAACGGATCGCCTTGCTCAGCACGGTGGCGACTTCCCCGCGCCAAGCACCATAGCCCAGCATCGCCGCACCGCAGGCAAGCAGTGTAACCTGAAGCACGGCTTTCTTCGACCGGATCAATTCGATCCCCCCTTTCCTCGTGCTCCCATTGTAGCACAGACGATATAAAATCTCCGTTAAGAACCGAAACTTAACAGAAATCTTACATCTTTGTGTTATAATAAGGTCGCAGGAACTGCGAAACGCAGGCAAGGAGGGCTTTTCTATGCATATTTTGGTCGTTGAGGATGAGCGTGCGCTCTGCGAGACTATCGTCCGCAGTCTGCGCCGTCTTGCATACAGCGTGGATTATTGCCATGACGGGGAGCAGGCGCTCGGTCTGCTCTGCGTGGAGCGGTATGACCTCGTACTGCTTGATCTGAATCTGCCCGGTGCCGACGGCATGACGGTCCTGCGCACGCTCCGCAAGACGGATCGGGACACGCGGGTGCTGATCCTTTCGGCGCGCAGTGAGGTCGCCGACAAAGTGGCGGGGCTGGATGCCGGCGCCAACGATTACCTTTCCAAGCCCTTTCATCTGGCAGAGCTGGAGGCGCGGATACGCAGTCTGACCCTGCGGCAGTTCACGCAGAATGACGTGATCCTGTCCTGCGGGGCACTCTGCTTTGATACCAAGACCCGCACCGCTACTGCCGCCGGTCAGGTGCTGACACTCACAAGGAAGGAGACCGGCATACTGGAATACCTGCTCCTGCATCGCGGACGCCCGGTGAGCCAGGAGGAGTTGATTGACCATGTGTGGGACAACAGCGTGGACAATTTCAGCAATTCGATCCGGGTACATATTTCCGCGCTGCGGAAGAAGCTGCGTGCCGCTCTCGGCTACGACCCTATCCGCAACCGCATCGGCGAAGGATACGTCATGGAGGAGGAAAGCTGAAAAAATATTTTCAGGGCAGGAAGTTTTGCGCCCTGACAGGCGGCGTGACTGCCATTCCGGATAGCCGGAACCGCCCGAAACTTCCGTGTTAAGTAAGAAAGGAATGGTCAAAACCATGAAAAAGCTGTCCCTGCAATGGCGCATCACTTTGATGACCGTGCTTCTCATCGGGGCGACCTGCGTCGCCATGAATCTTCTGCTCAGCTATTCCGGCAGGCACTATATGGACTCCATCGGTTCCTACATGACCAACTACGGGGAAGCCGACAAGGGCGAGCCGGACTTTTTCGACCCGGAGCGTGAAAAACTCGATCAGGATCTGACCATCGTCATTCACGGAGCGCAGGACTCCTTTGCCACCACCGGCTGGTACATCACGGTGGCAGTGACGGTGCTCAGCGGCGTGCTTGCTTATTTTTTCAGCGGTCATGCCCTCAAGCCCCTGCGTACCTTCGCGTCCCAGGTGGAGCAGGTACAGCCGAACAATCTCCCGGACATGAAAATTACCGAGGATGTCCTGCCGGAATTCCGGCAGTTCAGCAAACCGTTCAACCGGATGCTGGAACGGCTTGACGCAGGCTTTACCGCCCAGCGGCAGTTCACCGGAAACGCCGCCCACGAATTGCGCACGCCGCTGGCGCTGATGCAGGCGCAGTTGGATTTGTTTTCCGCCGAGCATCCCGACCTTCTTCCGGAAACAGCAGATTTTCTCCGGCTTCTCCGGGAGCAGACCGAGCGGATGACGCAAATGACCAAAACCCTGCTGGAGATGAGTGAGCTTCGCACGGTTCCCTGCACCGACCACATTGAGATCGCACCGATGATTGAGGAGGTCTTTACCGACCTTGCCCCGCTTGCGGAAAAGAGCGGCATCACGCTGGAAAGCGCCGGGGACGGCGTCATGACCGGCAGCGATACACTGATATACCGTCTGCTTTTCAACCTGACAGAAAACGCCATACGCTATAACCGCCCGAACGGAAAAGTGCGTGTGGCGGTATCAACGGAGGCGAATCGGCTTGTCATCCGCGTATCCGACACCGGCAGCGGCATACCGGAGCAGTATCGGGACAGCATCTTCCAGCCGTTTTTCCGTGTGGATAAATCCCGCAGCCGGGAGTACGGCGGCGTAGGGCTTGGGCTGTCGCTGGTGTGGGAGATTGCCGCACTGCACAGCGGTGATATACGCGCGGAGCAAAGCTCGGAGGCCGGGACGACCATGACAGCCCGATTCCCGATAGATGAATAAAGTCACCTGCGAAAACCGCAGACCGGCAGTCCTGCATTTGCGGATTGCGTACCTATGCAAGAGCACCGGACACGTCCCTTACGGAAACGTGTCCGGTGCTCTATTTTGCAGGACTTCAGGCAAGACAGCGAAGCGGTCTGCCTGTGCCCTTATACAATCCCCTGTGCCTCCATGGCATCGGCGACCTTGGCGAAGCCCGCGATATTGGCGCCGGCAACGTAATTACCAGCCATGCCATACTTCCGGGCGGCAGCGTCCAGATTGTGGAAGATATTGACCATGATGTTCTTCAGCTTGGCATCCACTTCCTCAAATGTCCACTGCAGGCGTTCGCTGTTCTGACTCATCTCCAGCGCCGAGGTCGCAACGCCACCGGCATTGGATGCCTTGCCGGGGGCAAACAGAACCCCCTTCTCCTGCAGGTAGGCGGTTGCGTCCAGCGTAGTGGGCATATTTGCACCCTCCGCAACGGCTATGACTCCGTTTGCCACCAGCGTCTTTGCGTCCTCCAGTGTCAGCTCATTCTGCGTCGCGCAGGGCAGCGCTACGTCTGCCTTCACACTCCAGACGCCGCGTCCCTCGTGGTAGATCGCGCCGGGTCTTGCTTCTGCGTAGGCGGTCAGACGCGCGCGCCGGACTTCCTTGATCTCCTTGAGCAGTTCCACGTCAATGCCGGCGGGATCATACACCCATCCGGTGGAGTCCGAGCAGGTCACGGGCTTTGCCCCCAGCTGCCATGCTTTTTCGATGGCATAGATCGCCACATTGCCCGCGCCGGACACCGACACAACCTTGCCCGCAATGTCCGTGCCGTTGGCTTTGAGCATCTCCTCCGTGAAGTAGAGCAGACCGTACCCGGTCGCCTCCCTGCGCGCCAGCGATCCGCCGTAGGACAGTCCTTTTCCTGTCAGCACACCTTCGTACACGTCGCGGATACGCTTGTACTGCCCGTACATATACCCGATCTCCCGCGCGCCGGTGCCGATGTCACCGGCAGGCACGTCGGTGTCCGCCCCGATATGCCGGAACAGCTCGGTCATGAAGCTCTGGCAGAACGCCATGACTTCACGGTCGGACTTTCCCTTGGGGTCGAAATCGGAGCCTCCCTTACCGCCGCCGATGGGCAGACCGGTCAGGGAGTTCTTGAGAATCTGCTCGAAGCCAAGGAACTTGATGATGCCAAGGTTAACGGACGGATGCAGACGCAGACCGCCCTTATACGGACCGATCGCAGAGTTGAACTGTACGCGGTAGCCGCGATTCACATGAACCTTGCCATTATCGTCGACCCACGGCACGCGGAACATGATCTGGCGCTCCGGCTCGGTGAGACGCTCCAAGATACCGGCAGCCTCATACTGCGGGTTTGCTTCAATGACCGGCTCCAAAGTGGTGAGAACTTCCGTTGCAGCCTGAATGAATTCCGGCTCATTGGAATTAAGCTTTTTAAGGTGTTCCAGCTGTTCGCTTACATAAGACATAACGATCGCTCCTTAGAAAATAGATTGAAAAATAAGAAAAGCACAGGAAACGCAGTTTTTACCTTTAAATCCTGCAAAAAGATCTCCCTTCGGTCTTTTGGGCCTTTTTGCCCGTTTCCTGAAAACGTTTACATTTTACCACAGGTTTTTCGTGTTTTCAATATGTTTTTGCGAAAAATTTCAAAAAAGTTTCAGCACCGCAAAGCGATGAATTTTGAAGGAAACCTGTTTCAATTCTGCAAGTTCACTTTCTTTTGTTGTAAAAGCACCAGTATTCTTTCATCTCATACCCTGAAATTGTACGAATTCTTGCACGGCGGTTTTCGGAAAAAGATTGACATTCGGTGCACTTTTCTATAGAATTAAAGTGTATGATAATGCACGGGAGAAAATTTTGCCGTTTTCGGCTTTTCGCCCGCGCCAAACGCTCAATGAAGAAAGGTATGGTAATGTATTATGCAGAAGACCGAATTACTCTATGAGGGCAAAGCAAAGAAAGTTTACGCAACGGAGAACCCGGATTATTGCATCGTTTCCTATAAAGATGACGCGACCGCGTTCAACGGCCTCAAGAAAGGCACCATCGTCGGCAAAGGCGTTGTCAACAACCGTATGTCCA
>ENA-OROK01002881-OROK01002881.1-human-gut-metagenome-genome-assembly--contig:-NODE-2881-length-14243-cov-6.689526_pt1 | contig 14243 bp, 12 predicted proteins | sample MGYA00242127_ERZ509046 | MGnify/ENA primary metagenome ERZ509046 (study PRJEB26280, sample SAMEA2338728) | human gut metagenome | biome: human gut; feature: human-associated habitat; material: faeces... | reverse complement strand
TGCGTTTCCTCAAGCGTGAAAGTGTATCTTTTCATTTCTCATCACCATCTTCATTGTACAACAACAGTGATAAATTATCAACCTTTTTAAAAAGGCATTAGTATGAAAACTGAAAAATTTCTTCAAACTCCAGCGCCGCAAATTGTGTCAGCTTCAAGCATTGCTCATATAAATTACGCATATTGTTCCTCCAATTCTATTTGTGTATAGCGGCTTCTCTTGCAAAACAGCAAGCCGTGCAAATCCTTACAGCAACTACGCGCTGCACAGGTACGGCAATTTGCCAGTTCTGCTTCTTCGCAAGCTGGACAAAGCTGATTTGTCCGCCCGCGCCGGTTGAGCACCGGCCGCAGCGCTTCTCTCGGAAGCAGTTTCCCACAGCAGCTGCACGGCTGCATACACTCCGCGCAGTAAAATCCGTCGCCGTCTAAAAAATGGCCGCTGTTTTTCGGAACCACACTTCCGCACGCCTTGCAAACACACATGTCTTCACATTCGCCGCAGTGCGTTGAGTTGCGTCGATCATAGGGCCGACCGCAGCCAACGCAGCGCGATGCGCTTCCAATTTCCAGATGACCGTAGTTTCCGTAGCCCTTCATTAGCGAAAGCGCGGCATAGCCGTTCTCATAATCCGTGTAATGCAGGCTGCCCTGCACGGTTGTCCAATAAGGCCGGATTTCTGTAAGTGTCGTATTCGTTTTCCAGAGATTCGGCAGTCCAAGACATCTTGCAATGACGCCCTGCACGACGCTTCGATACAGCTTTCGCACATCGTCGTCATTCTGCGGATACAACCTTGATTGCAGCAGCACACCGTCCCGATAGCAGAAAATCTGCCGCGTCAGTCTCGGCGCGCGGTAGAACTGCTCTTTGACGCCATCGTCGACCGTAAAGAATACCATGCTCACGCCGTCGCCCATATAAGACTGACAGCCGGCCCGCCATCCGCCGTCTGCTAAACAGTGACAGGAATGCCATGCGTTTTTCTTCGCTGACATCTCCAGAAAGTCGCACGGATGGACGGACAATACGCCGGTTTTGCTGATCCGCACCGGATTGAGCGCGTCAGCCAGCCGTGCGAAAACCGCATTGTAGGGCTTGACCCGCGCGGTATGCAGCGTATCCCCGTGTCCAAGCTCCCGCTCTGTTTCATATTGGTCGATGCCAAATTTTGCGCACAGCCGGTTGATGATGCGGCTTGCCTTCATGCCAGCGTCGCACTTGATATGTCCGCGGTTCCGGATCACCGGCAGCCGGGATTCATCCGGAACGGTCGCATAATCCGCCGTCGCAGCGTCCAGCGCGTCCCGAAATTCTTCCAGTCGTTCGCCGGTCAGCCCTGCTTCCTCCGCGAGCGTCAACATTTCAAATTTTGTTTCGTCCACGCAGGCCCGGTCAAGCTGCCGCTGCTCGGATAGATCGAACACAACCGCAAGCTCCTGCTCCCGCCAGTTCGGGTGACGGCGCAGCAGCTCCAGAAGTGGCGTTTTCTGCTGCCGCCACAGGTCGAGGTTTGCCTGCACGCCGTCCGGCGTAAAGGCCAACCTGTATTGGTACATGACGTTGTAAATCGCTTCTGTGATATGATCCATGTTTTCAGTCCTTTCTATGGGAGTGGAAGCGCCGCTGCGCTCCCACTCCGTTTTTGTTATGCCGCTTCCATCAGATCCTCTGTCAGCACATCCACAAGCAGACGACCCGCAAGGTCGCCCGTGTGAATCGTGACCTGATCATTTCGCAGCTGCACCAGTTCTTTGATGCGCAGTTCATGGCTGTCTGCCGCAAGCTGCTTATCTTTCTGCGTCAGCCGCTTGGCAAGCTGCTTCTGCCAGATCTTCAGGAATGCGCGCACCTCGCCAATATCGTCATTCTGGCGATTATACTGGGTGCGGACCTGCCGTACCGTGCCGCCCGGCTCTGCCTCTACGGTATAATAGGGGGTGTCCGGTTCGGCCGTCTTTCTCAGAAACAGCAGATAACTCTCCCTGCGCTCCATACGCTCCCAGTAGACATCGCTGTTGGCAATGCAGTGGCAGAGCTTCCGGCTGTCCATGAAAATATCTTCCAGCTTATCTGGAACCTGAATCTGGAACTGTTTGCCTGTAAACGCAAACTTTTCCCGGATCGCCTGCAGATTCTGTTCTATATGCGGATATGTCTGAAGGAGCTCTCCGGCACGAAGGGTCAACTGCTTTTCCTCTCCGCGGGCGGCCAATTCGTCATGCCGCTGCTGAAGTTTGCGTACACGATACACGATGGGGTCGTTTGTGTCATAACCGAAGCGGAACGCCATGGAAAGGTAGTCCCGCCACAGTTCAATGACACGTTCGCTGCTCAAATTCAGCTCCTGCATCTGCCTGTTCAGGTAATGCTGGATCTGCCCATAGCGCATCCGATCTGCAATGAATTGCAGCTGCTGCGGGTCAATATGTTCCTTGCACATCCACTGGATCGCAAAATCCGGAATCGGCGTTCCTGCCTGCTTTTCAAATTGCAGCCATTCCAGGAACGCACGCCCGCCCTGATTCTTCCGCAGCCGTGCAAGTTCCAGTCGGTTCAGGCCGAGTTTTGGTGCAAGACCTCTCTGCACGGGTGTTGTCTGAAAAATTGAACTCAATTTGTAATAATCCTTCGTACATTCCACTGCAAGCCGGAACAGACCGGCTTTTGTCAGCTGCTCCAAATTCGGTATCCTTTTCAGTACGACAAGATATTTTTCCGGGTCCGTCTTCATGTTTGCATGAATCAGTTCCGGGAGACCGGTCCGCTGCAAGCAGGTTTTGGCAAGGTACGGGATCGTTTTCCCATACACGCGTCCGCTTTCATCCCGATAGTATCCCACACTGCAGTTGCAGCCTTTGATCCAACGCGATGCGCGCTGCTTATAAACGCCCCAATAAAAGGCCTGCACCGGTTTTGCGTCCGCGTCAAAGATCGCACGGCGGAGTTCGTGGTAAAACACCTTGACATTTCGGTATGTTTCCTTACTGTAAAAACGCTCCGCCCAGAACTCCCTGACCACAAAGCCGTCCGGATAGGGCTGCATCAAATACATGATATTTCGCCCTGTGCGCAGCCGGCCCATCTTGCCGAAGGATTTGAACTGCACCGATTTTCTGCATCTGGGGCATCTGGTAAACGCATTGTGCTTCGGTTTCCGAATCGAAACCTCGCGGTCGCAATAGCTGCAATAACCGGTTTTGGCTCCGCCACGCCGATATTGATAGAACATATAATTCTGCTCGACGCCGACCTTGCTGACCCATCTGTCCCAGTCCTTTGGAAGCGGAGGCACAAGCGCCATCGCCGCATCCCACGGATCGGTTTCTTTCTTGTGTCGGGCCAGAAGCTGCTTTTCCCGAATCCCTTCCTGAAACTCCCGGATCGCCGCGATCGCACCCCATTTGGAATGCAGATATTGGCTGATCACAGCGGAATCACGAGATGAGATCTGCACATCATGGATACCGAATCCCAGCTGCGGTAAATTGCGGAGCATCGCGGTACGCCACTTCTTTTCCATAAAGCTGTATGTCAGGAAATCCTGCGCATCATAGTCAAGAAACAGCTCATACACTGGCTTTCTGCCGCCGGCAGCCAGATTTTTTGTCAGATAGATTGCGACCTTCAGAATCCGATCAAACCGCTTGCATCTGGCGTAGTACTCGTGTTCATAGCGCAGTTCTTTTCGGAAATATCCGCTCTCTATCATCGGTTCGTTTTCCGCCTGCTTCAGCATCGTGGTCGTTGCCCGCAGAACAGGCAATTTTTCTAACTCTTTTCGCTTCATTCGTTTATGCCGCCTCACATTCCTTAAAATTGTCGTCATACCAGACATCCGGCAGACGCTCCTTGCCGTCGATCACGCACAGCGAAAGATGCTCGATCTTCGGTCCGTTCACAGCTTCTCTGGCAAATGCCAGAATATCTCCGAGCTTGCCCTTTGCGCGCGGGTGCTTGCCGCGCACGACGGCGTAGCCATTCCATGCCTGCGCACGTTCTCTTTTGACATCACAGCCATCCGGCATCTGCGGATGGTCTGCCATATACGCAAGCGCATGCAGGAAAAACTCCTGTGGCTCCAGCTTTCGGAGCACCCAGAGCTGCGTGCAGGAGATTCTGGAATCTACCGCATCCTCATCCAGATCGCCGCACGGACGAACCAGATAGTATTCCGAGTTCTGAAAATCCCCATAATAGCGCAGGCAGTCCATCGGGTTTGCCGCGCAATGAAACCCATTCGCCTGACAATTTGCCTCTTCCGTTACATTCAAGCCCATCTTTAGCTGATAGCCAAGGCAGACCATACCTGGGCACATTCCTTTATAAGCGATCATCCGGCCATGCCTCCCATCAGATCAAACATAGAAAACTGTTCTTCATCGGGCGATTTCTCCGGCTGCGGCATTTGAATGACCTGCTCCGGTTTTGCAGTCTTTGTCTCAGCTTTTGTCTTCTCCTTTTTGGGCTGACGCTTGGATTTGACTGGCGCACCCGGATACGGTTTTGGAACAAACGGTTCCTCCTTGATCTCATCCTCTTCGGCGTTTGCATCCCGGAAATATTCCTCTGCCCAGTCATAACAGGTATCCTCCGGCACATCGCCGCCGTAAATGCCGTTTGGCTGCGGCTCTGTACCGTTGTCCTCCATTTCTGCGAGCAGATACTCCCGTGCTTTCCGGTTGATATATTGCAGGCAATGCGCCATGCTCTTTCTGGGGTGCATGACCATCCGCGCGAACGCTGGATCACTGAGACAGAGCGTCTGCACATACTCGGAAACACACTCCTTGAGATTCCGCCGCGTCAGCCGCTCGGTTTCTTTTTTCATGCGCTCCATCGACGCCTTGACCAACTCCGTCTCGCTCATCTGCTCAATTTTTGCAAGCGCATCCTGTTCAGCGGCATGTTTTTCCTCCTGCTGCCGCTCCCATTCCGCTTTCCGTTTGGCTTCTGCTTCCTCGTGCCGACGGCGCCGTTCTGTTTCTGCTGCCGCAGGATCTTCCTGCTCTGCTTCCGTTTTGGCAACCGGCTCCGCCGCAGGCTCCTTGCCCGGCACTTCCGAAGCGGCGGCAGCTTTTTTTTGCTCGTGCTGCTGGATCAGCTTTGCCTGCAAGCTCTGTATTTCGGCCGCTTTGGAATCGTGTCCGTCCAATTCTGTCTGCTGGTTTTCCATATCAAGCTCTGAAAATACGCCCATGATAAAGCTCCTTTCTGATAGAAAATGGGCGCAGCGATCCTGCTGCGCCCATCCATGTGTTATACCCGATAGATCAGCGTGCTGAATGCGTCGAAGCAGTAGCACACGAATCCCGGATATTCTGCGGTCTTTCGTTTGATTTTCCTCTGGATCTCAGCGGCATCGCGTTCACTGACGCTGTCCTCATCCTCCCAGAGCATTGCCGTAAAGCTGGCGCCGTCCTGTACTTCGCGGACGTGCGCGCCAAGGCTGCGGCAGAATGCGCAAAGCTGCACGATCTCATTTCTCTTATTCATATTGCTCCGGTCACGGTCAATTATGTGGTGACTGCCTTCAGCTTGACATGGATCGTGATCTCGTCGGAGCGCAGAATGACATGGTCGATTTTTGCTTCAAGAACCCCCGGCATGGCCGTTTCCGGTATCTCATATAAGCAGCGGAAGCGGCCAATGACCTTCCTGTCCGTCTTCACGACTACGGGAACCTCGTCGCTGAGGACGCCGATCTGATTTGCGAAATCCAGAACAGTAATTTTTCTCATATGCTGTCTCCCTTCATTTTTGTATTGGCCGCGCCAGCAGCGGAGAAAACGCCACCGGCACGAACTGCTTCATATCCCGATAGTAATACCGCCGCTTTTCCGCATCGTACAGCTCCAGTACATCGGACGGTGCAACGCAGCGCCCCGGATAGTCTGCTGGCAGCTTGCCGTTATAGTGGTCAAATACACGCTCCAGCACAGCCAAGTCCGGCTCATCTTTTGGGCAAAATATCGCTTCATCACGCACCAGCCGGTATTCGCTCGCGGGTGGCTGCTGAAAGCCTGCCTTGTGAAGCGCGTCGATCCCGGAGAACGCGAACGGTTTCGTTTTCTCCGTGTCCGTAAATTCCAGCTGATAAATGCGGCAGCCGAGCTGCTTACGTTGCGCGTTCAAAAGCTCTGCCAGTTGTGCGTTGCCGCCGGGCTGCAGAAAAGCGTGATATTCTTCGTCCAGCAAGCCAAGGTATGCCTGCAAGGGCACACCATCCGGCTGTGCCTTGTGCCATCGTTCCACGCAGGCGTCTATCTCGGAAACCTCGCACACACCATGCAGATACCGCTCCCGGAACGTCATTGTTTTCGGTGCTTTCCCAGCGTTCTTCCGGAGCGCAAGCTGCCAGTCATCTAACCCCTTATAGTTGGGATTCCATGTCAGCCGGCGGCATTGCAGGCCGTGCTTTCGTGCCATCAGATAGATCTTGGAGGCACCTTTCTCAACGTGAACATTCCGATACTTGTCCATGTCCTGCGCCTCGATGATCTCCTCTGTGCCGTTCTTTTTGAGGAACGCAAACAGCTCGTCCAGCTTGGACACGTTATTCGCTCCGGCAATTGCTGCAAAGGTGCGGTGCATCAGCGCATGGCAGATGTCAGCCTTGAGTAACCCTTCCGTCACATAGACCACTCTGGAACACGGATCGCCGACAAAGTGAATGGGGCTTTCCGAGGATGTCCCCATCGGTTTGCTGCTCGACGACAGCCAGAGGTACTTCGTGCCCTCCTTATCGGCCGGCGCGTTTTCCTCCCGGATAGGGGTATCCAGCCGGATCTGCGCGCCGCAGATCAATCCGTCCGCGCTTCTGGCCGGGATCAAGATCCCGGCCGTGCGCGTTCCGAACCGAACCATCCATCTGCCGTCCTCCGCCAGATAAAAGCCGGGGACACCCTGTACGATGCAGCCCTGCTTCAAAAGCCGTGCCGTCAGACTCTTGCAGAGATAAGGCGGCGGGGTGCTTTTGAAGCCGAACCGTTCGATCTGTTCGTCCGTCAGACCGCGCACCTCACGCAGATGCGCACGGTGCTTCGGCGTCAGCGACAGCATGGAAAACAGCATGGAAAGTGTTTGGTGAATTGCCTGCCGGGGTGCTCTGGCCGACTGCGCGATTTCCAGCGGCTGCCGATTCTGGTAGCTCTGGTACTCTGGCGCGTAATCTCCGGTTTGAAGCGCTTCGCAGATCTCCCGATAGGCGTCCGCGTTGCTGATGCCGTAGACCTTTGCATAGAGCGCCAGCATCCCGCCGGATTCCTGACAGTAGTTACAGTGCCACACGTCCCGTGACGTTTTCAGATAGAGCTTTCCGCGATGATCGCCGCAAAGCGGGCAGTCCACATACAGAAAATCCGGGCCGCGCCTGCGGATATTGAGCCGCAGCAGCGCCGCAACGTCTGTAATGTGGAACGGAAACTGCGAAAAACCGGCTTTGATAACGGCCACACCCTTTCATCCAAACTTGACGCTTCATCCGGCTTTCTGCTGCAGATTGTCCAGCAGAACAGATGCAGCCGCTTTGAGAATATTGTCCGCCTGATCACAGCCGTAGAGATACCATTTCAGGCTCGCCGGGCGGCGCTGCGCGACCTGTTCGAGCGTCCAGCCGCGGCAGGTGCCGATCTGCACCACGACGGCCTTGGCTTCGCCCACCGTCATACGCTGTGTGATCTCGCTGACATCCATATCTGCCGTATAGGACGCAGCCTGCGGCTGTTCTGCAACTTCTTCCGCAGCTTCTTCCTGCTGCGGCGGCACGACATGAAGGTCAGGCGCTTCTTCCACGACGGGCGCCGTTGTTTCTTCGACGGACTGTTCAGCGGGTACAGAATCCGTATCCATCGTCGGCGCTGTTTCTGCGATGGTTTCCTCCGCAATGAGCGCTTTGGTTTCCTCGACAGCTGTTTCTTCGACTTCTGTCTGGATCGGCACTTCCGAACCGAACAGCTCGCCGCCGTAGTCGCGGCTCACGTCGCAGAACTGGATGCCGAAGCCGGCGTTTTCCAGCGCCATGTTGAGCGCATCCTCCTGTGCGGCACGGAGAAATTCCCCTCCGGGGATATTCTCCCTGCGCTGTTCGGAGGTAAAGCTGGCGGCTGGAACCGGATCGTCCTTGCTGAAATAAACCTGCGCTTCGATAATTGCCAGCTGGTCACTGATGCGCAGCGGCTTCAAAAGCATTCTCCCGTTCGGGCAGGCCAGACGGAACCAGAGCCGCTTATAGCGGAGATCCAGCTTCCAAACCGGGTGCCCGGTTTTGACGGAGATCGTTTTGCGCAGGAGCTTCATCGGGTCAAAGCCCGGCACCTTGCGCAGCTGCTGCACGGCGGCGTTGTTCATCACAGTGGATTTGTTGTCATTCATTTCTTAGAACTCCTTCCATAGATAAAATAAGAGATGACTGCGCAAATTCTGCACATCCATCTCAACTTAACAGGCTTTTTTCAATTTCTGCTCTGTCGCGCCCTGCGGCAGAGCCTTTTGTCTGAATACCTGATTGTACTTTAAGATCCGTTCGGCGAGGCAGGTGTTCCGTTTGACCTTTCTGCCGGAGTGGATCGCCAGAAACAGCGCACGCTTCTGCCCGACCAGAATCACACGCTTCTTTGCGCGTGTCACGGCGGTATAGATCAGATTCTTCGTCAGCAAAATGCGGTGTGCCATCAAAATGGGAATGATGACCGTTTCGTACTCCGAACCCATGGATTTGTGGATCGTAATGGCATATGCCGATTCCAGATCACCGAGCTGGCTTTTGGAATACTCCACGATGCGCCCATCAAAATCCACGCACAGCTTATCGGGTAGGATCTTGCAGATGCTCCCGATGTCGCCGTTGAACACACCCTTGAATTTCTGCTTACACGCGGAATCATAACCTTCCAGACTGTAATTATTCTTGGTCTGCATCACACGGTCGTGCAGACGAAAAATACGTTCTCCGAACGCAAACTCCGGAATCTTTTCCGTATGCGGATTGACCGTCTCGCGGATCAGCGCATTCAGGCCGTTGGAGGACGCTTCTCCATCCGTCCGGTAGGGCGAGATGATCTGAAGCTGTCCAATGGACGTATCCTGCAATTCCTGCAAATAGAGCGTCTGGATCTGCGCTGCGGCTTCTTCCTGATTTTCCGCCTTGACGAACTGAAAATCCGGACCATAGAACAGGCTGCTGTTTTCCTCGTTGATGAATTTGGCGTTGTAGGCGATCAGACTGTCCTTGGACTGACGGAAAATCTCATCGAGAACCGTCACCGGCACGATGCCGCTTCCGATCAGCTCCGCAAATACGTTGCCCGCGCCGACACTCTCCAACTGGTCAACATCGCCCAGAAGAAGGAGCTTTGTGCCTTTCTGCAGGCGTGAAAATAGCTGATGTGCCAGCCACATATCCACCATGGATGCCTCATCTACGATCAAAAAGTCAACCGCCAGTTGTTTATCCCGCTTGTCCTTACTGCAAAAATCGCCCTGCAAACCAAGAAGGCTGTGCAGCGTCATCGCTTCCAGCATCCCGGTGCTCTGCGCCATGCGTCGGCTGGCTTTGCCGGTCGGCGCGGCGAGGACGATGCGGTTTTTGGGGTGCAAAATCCGGTAAACCTCGATGATGGCTTTCAGCACTGTCGTCTTGCCGGTGCCTGGGCCGCCGGTGATAATGGAGAGATTTTGTTCCATCGCCACCTCGACGCCGCGGCTCTGACGCTTAGTTAGGTGCAGACCCAGCTTTTGTTTGACCTGCTCCAGCGGAAGCGCCACGTCAATTTTTGCCGTGTGTTCCATGAGCATGGCTGCCGCCTTTGCCGCAGTCTCTACCTCCTGCATGAAAATATGCGGAAGGTACAATCGGCCGCCATCAGAAACGATCTCGTTGTCTTCTGCCATCTGCTGTAATTTCTGCTCTACCTCCGCGCGCCTGACCTGCATCTGGGGCAGCGGGATCGGCTCGTTGAGAAATTGCAGAGATTCTGTAATCAGCGTATTGACCTCCAGATACAGATGCCCATGCTGCCGCGCGTTTTCCAGCGCACAGATCATCGCGCCGTGGATACGAACCGGGTCGTGCGGATCGCCGCCAGACTTTCGGATGATCGTATCAACGCGCCGAAAGCCGAAGCCGGAGATTTCGCAGAGCCGGAACGGGCTTTTCCGCAGAATATCTGTGCAAGCTGGGCCGAAGTGTTGATAGATCTTCAGCGCCGTCACAGGCGTGACCTGAAACGGCGTCAGCAGCTCCATAATATCCCGCATGGCGCGGCTTTCCGCGTAGCACGTCTTGATCTCTTCCAGCTTCTGCTCCGTGATGCCGCGGATCTCCAAGAGCTTTTCCGGGTGGTACTCCAGCACGTCGAGTGTATCTGTACCGAACCGCAGGACAATGCTTTTGGCCGTGCTTTCCCCAATGCCTTTGAGAAGTCCTGATGAAAGATAACTCAGAAGTCCTTCCGTTGTTGGCGGCACAAGCTCGTGCCAGTGCTCTACATGGAGCTGCAGACCGTATTTGCCTTCCTTCCAGTCACCCTCAAGCTCCAGCTTGACGGAATCCGTCTGCGGCAATCCATAGCCGACAGCGGTGAACCGAAGCATCCGGTCACGAAACGTGTATGAAGAACGGGCTTCTTCCGGCACAGATGGATCATCCGTGCGCATCCGCAGGATGGTGTATTTGCTGGCTTCATTGAAGTAGATGAGTTTATCATAGACCGCGATCATTTGTTTTTTCACCTCACCTACGCGGCGGGCTGCGCCGCAATTTTGATGCTGAACCGTCTGGACTCCGACGTTTCTACAAACTGCTCGTAGATCTCCGGATAAACCTCCCGCAAGCGGATCATGTTGTCCTTGGAGATGCCCTGCCTGCGGATGGGGTTGTAGGAGATGACGTAGCTTTGTTCACCGTCCGCGCAGGTCGCGCAGTCTTTTCCGTCCAACTCGCTGACAAGCAACCCTTTGATCTGCTGCATTTGCGCGTCCAACTGTGTGACCTGCTTTGTGAGCACGCATTTCTGCTCCTGAAGCTGCAAATACTGCCGGATCTGCGGAAGCTGCGGTCTGCCGAACGCTGCCGGCGGCAAATCTCTCCGGTCAATGCCCTTCCATCTCTGCAAACTCTGCAAAATTAGGTCACCGCTCTCCGTATAGTCCGGTGGCTGGTGCTTCTGCACATGGTCGTTCCAGAACGCATCCTCCAGTGCGATCAGCTCCGACTCATAGGCATAGTCCCGGTTCAGATGCCGGATGATGACCTCGTCCTCATTGTTTCCGTACAGGCAGCAGAAGTAGACTCTGTCCAGATTCATGACCGACATATAATGCCGCCCCTGAGATTCATAGTACACCGGAACGATCTCCTCGCCGTTGTACCACCAGTTTTCTCTGGCATTATAATTTGTCGTTTTGATCTCCAAAATGGCATTGCTGCCGTCCGGAAGCTCCACAAGGTAGTCCAGATCCGCCAGCATCCACGGATACAGCGGGTGCTGAAACATGACCTTCCGCTGAAAGATGCGCAGTCCGGTTTTCTTTGCGAAGATCTGCGCGACCAAGTCTTCCAGCAGATGCCCCATTTCCAGTGCGACCCAGTTCTCATCCATGTCTGCCTTTACGACGCTCAGCTTGTCGTAGTACAGATCCCGCGCTGTCCGCCAAGGCGAAATGCCGAGGATCGCAGCAGCGTCGCTGCCGCCGATGCCACGCCGCCGATAGGACAGCCATTCTTCATTGCTCAGATCACTCGTGTCTACCAACTCCTGCGGCTCATACATCAAGCGCAGCACCATTTCGTTCTCCTTTCTTCCATGCCCGCAGCCGTACCACACGCTTCCGCTTGTGAACCGCTCTGCGATGATACGCCGCAGACTGTCGCTGCCGTCCTCCGGGAAGCCATTTCTTTCTTGTTTTCATTTGGTTACCGCCTTTCTCAAAAAATATATCCTCAAAGCCTTTCGGCATTTGGGCAAAAAAAGAACGGGAACTTCCTGCGGCGCAGATTCTTCTGCGTCGCGGTCATTCCCGCAATCTGTGGGCGTTGCGCCCAAAAAAGAAATCCGGCAGAAGCCTGTCCTGCGGACATGGTAATTCTACCGGAAATCGTAAAAGCCTGACAATGCGTGTGCAAGCCGGAATACTCCGAACGCTACGGCAAACGCACCGCAAGCAGTATGCACAAATCTCAATTACAAGCCAACTTTACCACAAGATATTGTGGTTGTCAAGGAAGCAGCGGCTTACGGCCACTCGGATGTCAGTTCTTCCCGGAGATATTCATACTCCGGAAGCTGCTCAAAATACGGCTGCCAACGGCGCACGATCTCAGCGCGCTCCAACGGATCCGCAGTTTCTATGGAGTGTTCGTTTTCTGTCAGCAGGAGTACATCCAGCGCAATGTCCTCCAGCATGAGTTCGCACAGTCCTTCTGCCGTTTCAATGCGCCGCGCGCTATCCACATAGTCATAATTCGTGGAAATATCCAGCAGGACATATCCCACCTTGTCCGACCAGACAAGGTCAAAGGCATCGCTTTCCTTCAGCCGCTCCGCAAAAACGGCGATCACCCGTTCCAGCTTCTGTTTTTCCTGTTTTGTGTAGGTCATGATAAGTTCCTCCTATATGTGTTTGATTCATCACAAATCATAGCATATAAAATATTTTTTCTCAGTTGTGCAGAAAAAGTCGAAGCGGCTCCTATTTTTTAAGTGTAAAGACCCTCAAGCAGTGCACCTTGACAACCGAACACCCATCTGGCAGGGAGATACAGCAACCGCGGACAGTATGCGATGATATGAGCGTACCCACGGCTTAACGCTGCACAGCAGCGACTGCAATACGCGCTCTTGATCGGAGCGCAGGAACGGACTGTCGGATGGCTTATAAAAACAACTAACTTCATTTTTCACATCTGGAGGAAATCATATGACAAAACCTTTTATTCAGGGTCAAGTAGAGGATTCTGATAATGAAAGCAAGCTGCCAATTCATTTGAAGATGCTATTGACCATTCGCGAGGCAGCAGAGTATAGCAACATCGGAATCAATAAAATTGATTCCATGCTGAAACAGCCGAATTGCCCCTTTGTTTTTTATGTGGGAACACGCAAACTTGTAAAGCGCAAGGAATTTGAGACATTTATACGCGAAAATCTCATTATTTGATTTTCTGCCGGTTATTGCTGCTGCGAATAAAAATTGACCTCTGTGTGTTGAAAAAATCCGAGTCCTGCTCTATAATGAGATAGATGTGTTGGGCTCTTTTTCTTGTACATAAGAAAGGAGTTCATAATGGGTAAAACTCTAAAAGGTAAGGAATGTGGAAAAGGAATCTGCCAAAGAAAGGATGGAAAATATTCTGCACGATTCTGCGGCAAAAATGGTGTACGCAAAGAAAAGCATTTTTCCACACTTCCAGAAGCACGAAACTGGCTCGCCGATCAGCAGTATAATGATCGACATGATTTAGTCGTTGCCAGCCCTAATATGACCGTTGATATGTGGTTTGAGTTTTGGCTGAATCATCTGATTTGTGACCTTGCACCGAATACCCGGCGGAATTATCAGGAACGCTACACACATAATATTCAACCTGTTCTTGGCAACATGTTAATTGCGGATGTCAAACCTATGCACTGCAAGGCCGTTCTCAATCGCATGGATACCGAATATGCAGGTTCGACAATTCGGCAAACATACATCACGATGGGTACAATGTTTCGCTCTGCGATCATGAATGATATCATTGCAAAGCATCCGATGGATGGTGTTCGGTATACGAAACCTGTTCGCGCAGTCGATGATATTCATTTCCTGACACGAGAAGAACAGGCTATTTTTTTGGAAACTGCAAAACGCTCACATAACTACAGACAATATGTTCTGTTACTCGAAACCGGTTTGCGGACATCTGAGCTGATTGGCCTGACATGGGATTCTATCGACTGGAAAAAGCACACGTTGACAATCAATAAGACGCTCGAATATCGTCATAAAAACAAATGCTGGCGTGCGGGTCCGCCTAAAACCGAGAAAAGCTATCGAACGATTCCGTTGACGGATCGAGCTTATGCTGTTCTGAAATCCTGTTATGATGAACATGGTTTCAGAAAAGAATCGGACACTCTCTCGCAAGTGCTGGAGTACATGGATCGCAGGACTGGAAGAACAGGGACGTTAGTTATGAAAGATCTAATCTTTATCAACTGGCGTACCGGAGAACCGGCAAAGAACAGTTCCTATGACACCCA
>ENA-OROK01002868-OROK01002868.1-human-gut-metagenome-genome-assembly--contig:-NODE-2868-length-14297-cov-3.059261_pt1 | contig 14297 bp, 7 predicted proteins | sample MGYA00242127_ERZ509046 | MGnify/ENA primary metagenome ERZ509046 (study PRJEB26280, sample SAMEA2338728) | human gut metagenome | biome: human gut; feature: human-associated habitat; material: faeces... | reverse complement strand
CGGCCATTGCGGCGCTGCTGTTCGCGCTGTCGGTCCTCGCGGCGTTCGAATCGCCCACGGTGCAGGCGTGCGTGCCGCAGATGCTCGCGGGCGAGGCGCTGCTGCGCGAAGCGGGGGAGCGGGTCAATGCGCGGCTGCTCGTCGGTCAGGCGGACGCGGCGGGGCTTTCCCGCTGGGAGCGCGAGTACGGCCTTGCCGACCGGTCGGGAGAGGACGGCGCGCGCCGCAGGGCGCGCATCTATGCCGCCATGGCGGGCGGGCAGACGCTCACCCGCGAGCGGCTCTCGGCGCTGGCGGTCGCGGTCGGCGGCGCGGACCGCGGCGAGGTGACGGAGGATTTTGCCGCTTACGCGGCCGAGCTGGAGGCAATTCAGGACGGGCGGCTGCCCGCGCCGGAGGGCATGGCGGCTCTCCGCGAGGCCATCGCGCGGCAGAAGGGCGCGCACCTGACCGTGACAGCGGTACCCTGCGCGGCGCTGACGCTCGACCGCGCAGAGGCTCTGCACGGGGGCGCGCTGGAGCTCGCGTGGGGCGAGATCGCGGAGGGATGAGCAAAGAAAAAAGCTGCAAGCGGTGCTTGCAGCTTTTTTTGTGCGAATGGGGTCAGTCAAGGCTGTTTTTGAGGGCTTCGACCGTGCGGCGCAGCTCATCGAGATTGGCAAGGCAGGTATCGAGCTTGCGCTTGGCGGTCGCCTTGTCCGCGTCGTCGAGCTTCAGGGTGCGAAGCTGCGCGGTGGAGCGGCGGATGGCGCGGCCGAAGGAATCGACGCTGCGCAGCGCGTTCGGCGCGGCCTTGGGCGGCGCGGGGGGAAGCTCCGCGGCCTTGGCGTAGGCGATGGCGCGATGGACGAGGACGGGGAAGTCGTCCGTTTCGCCTGCCTTGGCGACGAATTCCTCGACGGCGGGGTAGAGGTGGGCGTTGCTCCTGCGCGCCAGCTCGTAGGCGTCGGTCATGGTCATTTTGCCGCTCTCCGCCCAGGCGGTGAGCGTTTCGTCGAGGTTCAGGAGGTCCAGATACCGCTCGACCGTCGCGCGGGAGAGGTCGGTCTGCTCGGCCATGAGCTCAGACTGCTCCTTGATGTTCGCGGGGAGCTTATCCTCGTTTTTCAGCACCTCGCGCAGCGTTTCAAGCTGGCGGGCCATGTCAAACGGCGAGAGATTGCGCCGGTGCAGGTTCGCGCCCATGAGCGCGCGCAGCTCGGCGAGGGAGTCCTCATAATGGCGTACCTTGCACGGCACGGTCGTCTTGCCGAGCTTTCGCGCGGCGGCGACGCGGCGGTGGCCGCTGACGATGCGGTATTTGCCCTCGGCCGCGGCGGGGGTGACGATGATGTCCTCAAGGAAGCCGTCCTTTTTCACGCTCTCGACGGTGGAGAGGAACTGCTCGTCCTCCGCCATGGAGAAGCGGTTCATGGGGTTGTCCTCGAGGTCCGAAACGCGCAGCTGGCGGACAAACTCGCCGTTGACGGCGCTGGCGGCCTCGGTGGTCTTTTGCAGCGTCCCGAAGATGGACGGAGATTTCTTGCTCGCCATGCTCAGCCCTCCATTCGTTCCAGCATTTCGTCGCACAGCGCGGCGTAGTCCGCCGTCGCGGCGCAGCGGGGGGAGAAGAAGCACAGCGGCTGGAGCGCCAGCGGCGCCTTCTTCACGTCGATGTTCTTGCGGATGTAGCTGCGGAACGCCAGCTCCGGCAGCATCTGCGGGAAGGAGGCGATCATCTCCTTATCGAGCGTCGAGCCGGACTCGACGGCGGTCATGAAGATGCCGAGGACGCGGATGTCCGGATTGACCAGCTCGCGCACATTCTGCACCGTCTCGAGCATGACGTTGTAGCCCTCGATGGAGTTTTTATCGACCTTGATGGGGATCAATATGTACTGCACGGCGACGAGAACATTGATGTTGAACAGGCTCTCGAGCGAGGGCGAGCAGTCGAAGAACACGAAGTCGTAGTCCTGCGGGATCTGCGGGAGCAGGCGGCGGAGCGTCATGTCGCGGCCGAAGGGCAGCTCCTGCATGGCGGTGAGCGCGGGGGCGAGCAGCGCGCCGCCGCGCACGAGGTCGAGGTTTTCGACGCTCGTATGGCAGATGGCGTCGGGGATGCGGCGATCCTTATCGCAGATGACGTCCGCGAGCGTGGTGGCGGGGATGTCGGTCAGCTCGAGGTTGCTCGTGGCGTTGCCCTGCGTGTCCATATCCATGATGAGCACGCGCTTGCCGCGGCGCACCAGCTCGCCGGCGAGGTTGATGGCGGAGGTCGTCTTGCCCGTGCCGCCCTTCTGGTTCATGATGGCGATGGTCTTCATTTGCTCTCCGCCCCCTTCTTTTCCAGCTCCTCGACGCTTACGACCTGCTCCATGATGGTGTCGAGCATGAACTGCGTCATGCTCATGCCGAGCTTGGTCGCGGCCAGCTTGATGCGCGTGCGCTCGTCCGGCGTGGCGTAGACGAGCAGCTTGACCTTGGCTTCCTCCACCGAAATTCCCCCTTTGGTGCGGTCAGACCCCATAATTCGACGGGGTTTGACATTATGATGTCATTTCATAAAAAACATTATGACATCATCGCGGCGGCTTGTCAAGAGTAAGCCGAATGTTTTGATGTCAAAAACGGCGCGGAGACGGCGGAGCGACGCATTTCAGGGTGCTGATCCATACATTTCGGGCCGTCCGCAGTCATTTTTTTGCAAAAGAAGGTATACTTTTCCGCGTAAAATCACCGGGAAACCACGGCAAAGTCCCCGGGGACTTTGCTTCTCCCCATCAGGGGAGAAGCAATCGCATTGTCAGCAGACGTATCCACACAGAGTTCAGAAGGGAGAAAGAGCATGAAGAAACGGATCGTCAGCCTGCTGCTGGTCTTCTGCATGGTCATCACGCTCGTACCCGCCAATGTTCTGGCGGACGAGGTGAAGGGCCTTGCGGAGACGACGGCGGGCCAAACCCAGACGGCGGGCACGACGGCGGCAAAGCCGGAGAACCCGTTCGCCGACGTCAAGAGCGGAAGCTGGTACGAGGCGGCAGTTTTGTACGCCCGCGCCAACGGCTTCTTTGACGGAACCAGCGCGACGACCTTCGAGCCGGACGGCCCGATGACGCGCGCGATGTTCGTCACGGTGCTCGGCCGCATGGCGGGCGTTGAGGCGGCGGACTACGCCGGCGCGACGGACTTCATCGACGTCGCGGAGGGGACCTGGTACGCGCCCTTTGTCAAGTGGGCGGCGCGCTACGGCATCACCACCGGCACGGGGAACGGCGCGTTCAATCCGAACGGCGAGATCACCCGCGAGGAGATGGCGGTCTTCTTCGTGCGCTATTTTGAGACCTTTGACGCGATGCCGAAGGCCGATACGACGGTCACGACGAAGCCTGCTGACCTTGACGAGGTGTCCTCGTGGGCGCAGGACGCGGTGGGCAAGCTGTGGGCGCTGGGTCTGCTTAACGGCGACGGCGTGAATTTCGCGCCCAAGGAGAAGGCGACCCGCGCCCAGACTGCCGCGCTCTGCCAGCGCACGGACAAGGCCGTGGAGACCTGGTATTCCGAGCCGGGCGTGAAGAGCGAGCGCGTGAGCGTCGAGCCGGGCAGCGGACAGGAGAGCGGCGATAAGAAGCCCGAGGAGCAGAAGCCCTCGGGCGGTGGCAGCTCCGGCGGCGGCTCCACGGGCGGCGGCACGACCGTCACGACCTATTATACGGTCAGCTTCGAGGTCGAGGGCGCACCAATGTCTCCGGCGACCGTCGCCGCGGGTACGCGCATTTCCTCGCTGTCCACCCCAACGGTGGAGGGCAAGGTGTTCCTCGGCTGGTACTACGACAGCGCCCTGACCCGCGCGGCCGGGACGAACGACACCGTGAATCAGGACATGACCCTCTACGCCAAGCTGGGCGAGGTCATGGCGGTCAACGCCAACGAGGCGGAGACCCCCAACTATGTGACCGTGACCGTTCCGGCGGCGAATGTGAGCGGATATACCTTCGGCATCAGGGGCTATGCCGTGGGCTGCATTGATTCCTTTATCAATGTGACGGCGAACAACGAAGCGGTTTCGTACAACGTTCCAAACGGCACGGTGAGCTTTGCGCCACAGCAGGGCCAGACCTACCGCGTGGAGCTGAAGGCGGATTCCGACGCGCGCTTCGTGGTGGACGGCGCGGAGCAGGCGCCGAGCGTGCGCGTGCTGAACATCGTCACGGAGAAGGTCGAGGTGGACAATCTCACGCTCTCCGGCGGCGTGAAGTACATCCCCAAGAAGGACGTGACGGGGATGTCCACGAGCCTTGACGGCCTGTTCCGTACCTCGCTCAATCAGGACGAAAACGGCAACACCCAGCCCGTCACCCCCGTGGCGCAGACCGGCAGCTTCACCTATGCCGCAGGCGGCCTTGCCGTGGGCGACACCGTAGCGATCTACGAGGGCGTGAGCCCGGCTGACCGCAGCATCCGCACGGATAACGACGGCGCGGTGGCCTACGTGCAGATCACGGCGGCCAGCGGCACGACCTATACCTATAAGACGGCGGATTCCGCGGACGTGCTCTTCACGCCCGACGTGCTGCCGTTCCCGACCGATCAGGGCTGGGACACCGACGGCAATGCGGACAATGACGCCGCCACTGTCCGTGTGGAGAACATGACCTACACGGACGATCAATACACCGAGATGGGGCTGGATTCCCAGACGACCATCGACGTGGGCGACTTCCTCGCCTTCTACACCGGCTCGCTGGGCGGTGAGTCCCAGAGCCGGGGCTACGCGCGGATCACCCATGTGGAGACGGTCACGCAGGACGGCGAGGAATACTACGTCCTCACCTACGAGGACGCGGAGGAAGCCGACGTTTTCGCGGCGATGGACCTCTACAGCACCCGCGACGAGGAGATCGAGCTGACCGCCGCGCAGAGGGCGGAGATCGAGGACGACATGGTGCGTCAGGCACGCGAGAGCGGCTTCGCCGAGCAGGCGGCGCAGTATCTCACCGAGCTGGCGCTGGAGACGGACGGCTTCCAGGAGCTGAGCGACATGGGCCTTTCGTCCTACTCCATCACCGACGCGGACGGCGCGCTGGTGCAGAGCTGCGACCTGACGCTGTACAGCGCGGTCTCGCGCCCGCTGCTCGATAAGGATCATATCAACATCAGTGCGACCGTCAACGTCGGCTCGCTCAAGCATTTTGCCGACCGCTACGGCATCCGCGCCGAGCTGTCCATCGAGTTCTCCACCACCGTGGAGGGCAAGAACGGCAATTCCATCGAGATCAATATGACCGCCGTGTTCGAGCAGGAGGTCCTGCTCACCGTCAACACCAGCGGCGGCGCGATCTGGAAGTGGAAGTGGATCTTCCCCTACATCTACGATTACCGCCTCAACGCCAACATCGACGTGGGCACCTACACCGGCATCGCCATCACCGCCACCGCCAAGACGGCCGGCGGGGACGACGACGGCTTCGACTGGAAGAGCGTGACCGGTCTTGCGCCCGAGGAAAAGATCATCAACATCGGCCAGCAGATCAAGGATCTGATGGAACAGAAGGAGAGCTTCTTCGGCGAGGATGTGGACTGGAAGGCCGGTGAGGGCGGCGGCCTTGCGGATAAATACTCCGCGATGATGGAGGACGCCGACGAGAGCTGGATCGACCTCGTCCGCAAGGAGATCTTCGCCCAGGAGGGCAATGTGGACCCGTTCCACATCCTCTGCTACGGCATCAGCGCCGACTTTGTCGTGAAGGCGAACCTCTACGTCACGATGGGCATGAGCTTCGAGTTCGGCGTGGCCAGACGCTACAACTTCTCCATCCTGCTCTTCCACAAGCAGTCCACCAACGAGACCATCGATCTGGAGGAGGCGCACTACAACTTCGACTTCTACGTCATGGGCACGCTTGGCGTGCGCGTGGGCGTGGAGTTCGAGATCGGCGTCGGCCTGTTCTCGCTCAAGCTGGACTCCATCGGCATCACGGCCGAGGCAGGCGCTTACGCGCAGCTCTGGGGCTACTTCTACTACCATTTGAGCTGGACGCAGAGCGGCGGCAAGGAGTCCAACGCCGCGGGCGCGATGTATGTGGAGATCGGACTGTATCTGACCATCACGTTCAAGGCGCAGCTTTTCTCGAGCGACAAGCTGACCTATCAGCCGGTGCTCTACGACGGTCAGTGGCCGCTGTGGAGCGCGGGCGCACAGGAGAACGTCTACGACTTCGCGTATGACGAGGACGACGACCGGCTCGGCATCGACCTCAAGACGGTCCGCAGCGTCACGCTGCCCTCCTCGCTGTTCGACATGAGCTATATGGACATGAAGACCGGCGAGCTTTACGACGGGGACGAGAATCCCGCCGCCAACTACGACGACGCGTCCGAGAGCCACTTCACCATCGAACTGAGCAACGGCGCGTTCCGCTACGATCCTGCCGGCAACACAGTCACCATCACGCCCGACGCAAGCTCCATCAAGGAGAGCTGCGATGTGACGATCCGCTGGAGGAACGGCGCGCTGGCGTTCACCTCCGAGCCGATCGAGCGCACGCTGCACATTGAATGGAGCGATCCCGCCAACGTGCAGTATTACGCCTTTGATTCCAACGGCGGCAGCTATGTGCCGATGATCGTGACCGGCAAGGGCGCGGCCATCACCGCGCCTGCCGCGCCCGTCAAGCAGGGCTATACCTTCGCCGGCTGGTACAGCGACAGCGCCCTGCGGCAGAGCTACGCGATCCCCGTGGTGATGCCCGCCTTCAGCGGCACGAAGGGCATGATGCTCTACGCCAAGTGAGAGCCGGCGCACGATACGCCGTATCGGGTCGAACACTATTTGCAGGAGCTCAACGGCACCTACACCAAGGCGAACGACGACCTTTGCACCGGCACGACATTAGAGCGGACGGCTGTTTCTCCGCGCACCGGCACGGTGGACGGCGTGAACTACGATAATTATGCCTGCGCGGGCGTGACGCAGCAGACTATCCGCGCTGACGGCAGCACCGTGGTGCGGGTCTATTACGAGAGAAAATCCTTCGACGTGACCTTCACCTACGGCGAGTTCCGGAGTGAGGCGCTGCCCGACATCGTGTACACCGTCAAGTACGGCGGCACGGCCTACGCGCCCGCACCGGCCATGCAGGGCTATACCTTTGAAGGCTTCGAGGGCTTCACCGCCGACGCGCAGAGCGGCGGCATGACGGTCACAGGCAATATGACCTTTGCGGCGCAGTGGACGCCGCGCACCGACACGCCCTACCGCATCGAGCGCTACGCGCAGCGTGCGGACGGCATGGAGGGTTATCTGCTCATCGACGACGAGCGGGCCATCGAGAGCCGGACCGGCACGACCGGATCCGCGATCGACTTCGGCGCGTGGAGCAAGGACGGCTTCACCTACGATCACGCGGAGGTGAATGGCAGCACCGTGCCCTCGGCGGCGATCGGCGCGGACGGCAAGACCGTCGTGAAGCTGTACTACGACCGCGCACGCTGCGACCTCCGGTTTGAGACGAACGGCGGAACGCTGCCGGAGGGCAGCGGGGAGACGGAGCAGGTGTACTTCGGCGCGCGCGTGCGCCTCTCCGCGCTGCCGCAGCCGGTCAAGGCCGGCTATGTGTTCCGCGGCTGGCACACCGACGCGGCGTGTGAGAACGCCTTTGCCGGCGGCACGATGCCGGTGAACGGCCTGACGCTCTACGCCAAGTGGGAGGCCGGACAGAACACGGCGTACAAGGTCGAACACTACCTCCAAAACGCGGACGGCAGCTATCCCGACGCCGCCTCGCATACCGAGAACCTGACCGGCGCGACCGGCGCGGCCGTTGAAGCGGTCGTGCAGACCATTCCGGGCTACCATGAGGATACGGAGAACAAGAGCGCGGTCAAGAGCGGCACCATCGCCGCGGACGGCACGACCGTGCTGCGCGTCTACTACGCGCGCAATACCTACACCCTGACCTTTAAAAACGAGGGTGAGACGGATTTCGTCTCCACCCTGCGCTGGGGCGAGCGCATCACCGCGCCCGCGCTGACGGTGACGAAGCCGGGCTACGCGCTCAGCTGGTCGCCCGCGCTGCCCGAGACGATGCCGCAGAGCGACAGCACCTATACGGCGGTCTGGACGGCGAAGGGCGACACGGCCTACACCGTCGAGCACTACCAGCAGAACGCGCACGACGACGGCTACACGCTCCACGACACCGACCCACTCACCGGCGCGACCGACGCGGAGGTGACGGCGGCGGCAAGGAACTACGACCACTTCGTGCTCAACGAGAGCGCGGCGGGGACGGTTTCCTCCGGCGTGATCGCGGCGGACGGTTCGCTCGTGCTCCGGCTGTACTACGACCGCGAGACGCTGCGCGTGACCTTTGACGCGGGCGAGGGCGGCACGCTCACGGACAGCGCGGAGAAGGACTTCCGCTACGGCCAGCGCTTCTCTGTGTCGGCTCCGACGCGCCCGGACTACAGCTTTATGGGCTGGAAGCTGCCGGAGGGCAGCGTGTTCAACGCGGAGACCGTCACCGAGAGCATGACCCTGACCGCGAGCTGGGGCGCACAGCCCGTGGACTTCACGGTGGAGCACTATTATATGGATACGGCGGGTAAGCTGCCGGGCCGCGCGAGCGAATCCAATGCGTCGCACGCGGAGGCGGACAGCGCCGTCGAGCTCGGGACGCTGAAAAAGAGCGGCCTGAGCGAGGCCTTCACCTGCGTGAAGGCAAAGGTGAGCGGCGTGTACGGCCTTGCGGACGACACCGAGTTCACCGACCTGAGCGAGACGGTCCGGGCCGCCAAGGACATGACCGTGAAGCTTTACTACGACCGCGCGCGCTACGCGCTCGCGTGGGAGTTTGACGGCGGCACAGCGGACAACGACTACACCGGCCGTGATGACGCCTACGGGGTCTATTACGACACCGAGCTGATCGCGCCCGCGCCGACCCGCCGCGGCCACGACTTCCTCGGCTGGTTCGACGACGAGGGCAGCATGCTCGCCGCGGGCGCGAAGATGCCCGCGAAGGCGCAGACCTACTGCGCCAAGTGGACGCCGAGCGTGTACGACATCACCTATGGCAATGTGCCGAGCGGCAGCTTCGGCGACGCGGCGCAGCCCGAGAAGCACACCTACGGCACGGCGACTGCGATCCCCGATCTGACCAGAACGGGCTACATCTTTGACGGCTGGGTCGTCAACGGCACCGGCGCGGCGCGGAAGGGTCTGACGCTGGGCGCAGAGGACTACACCGGCGCGATCGCGCTGACGGCGGCGTGGACGGCGGAGCGCTATCCCATCACCTACGCGGGCATGGACGGCGCGCAGCTCGGCGGCAAGCAGCCCACGGAGTACGCCTATGACACGGACACGGCCGTCTCTGACCCGACGAAGGCGGGGTACACCTTCCTCGGCTGGCTCGTGAACGGCTCGGGCACGGCGCAGAAGGCTTTGACGCTGGCGAAGGAGAGCTACACCGGCGCGATCACGCTGACGGCGACGTGGGAGCAGAACCCGTACAAGATTACGTGGAACGTCAACGAGGGCGACGAGCTGACCGGCGAGGGCTATACCGTGGAAGCGTTCTATGGGAACCCCATCACCGCGCCGAGCGACCCCACCAGAAGGGGCTACACGTTCGGCGGCTGGTACACGGACGGCAGCAATTTTGCTGAGAACACCAAGTTTACCGACGGCGGCGCGATGCCCGACCACAATGTGACCTTCTACGCGAAGTGGACGGCGATCCCATACAAGATCACCTATGAGCTCGACGGCGGCACGAACGTGAGCGGGAACCCCGCGCAGTACACGGTCGAGACGGGGAAGATCAAGCTCGTCGCCCCGACGAAGATGGGCTACGCTTTCGAGGGCTGGTACAGCGACGCGGAGCGTACCGACCGCGTGGCGGAGATCGCCGCGGGCAGCACGGGCGATGTGACGCTCTACGCCAAGTGGACGATCAATCAGTACACCGTCACGTGGGAGACGAACGGCGGCAATGACCCGACCGGCAGCAACTACACCACCACGGCGGACTACGGCACGGCCATCGTCCGGCCGGACGACCCGACGAAGGAGGCCGACGCGCAGTATACCTACACCTTTGGCGGCTGGTACACGGACCGGGCCCTCACGCAGCCGCTGGACGACAACGCCACCGTGCCCGCGGAGAACCTGACGGTCTACGCCAAGTGGAACACGACGGCGCAGACCTACACGGTCAAGTGGTACGGCGTGAACAATCCGTGGTGGGGCAGCGCCGCAAAGAAAGAGCCGTACGTGCTGCTGAGAACGGACACCTATGACTACGGCACGCTGCTGCTGAAGAACGCGCCCGAGACGACCAAGGACGCCTATGACGCATACTACTACGAGCTGGAGGGCTGGCGCGCCGGCTCGGAGACGGGTGAGCTGCTGACCGAGGCGAGCATCGTCACCGGCGACGCGGAATACTATCCCAGCTTCCGCCAGAAGATAACGATGTGCACCATTACCTTCGACCTCGGCGACGCGGGGGGGACCATCGATCCGGTGACGGTCGAGTACGGGACCTTCAGCAGCTCGGTCTTCGACAAAATCCAGAAGCCCGACACCATGGCGCGGTACGGCCAGTTCAAGGGCTGGTACGAAGAGGGCGAAAGCCACATGGGTCAGGACTACCGCGGGCGGATCGTCAGAAGTATGACGGTGCAGGCGGGCTGGTCGGAGCTGTATGCCTACGACGAGGACCAGCTCCGGGCGGCCCTGTCGGAGGGCGCGTACCAGACGTCGACGGTGCGCCTGCGCGCGAACATCGCGCTGGCCGATGAGGTCCCGATCACCAAAACCATCACGGTCACCGGCGAGCCCCTGACGACGGACAACAAGGATACGAACTACACGCTCACCGCCGCGGAGGGCAAGACCGCGTTCCGCATCGGTAAGACGACCTTGACGGACATAACGGCGCGTCCCACGGTGACGATCGAGAATCTTACGATCCACGGCGGCGCGCGCGGCCTGCTGGTCTACATCGCGGACGTGAATCTGGAGAACGTGACCATTGAGAACTGCGACGCCACGACGGACACCCATTCGACCAAGATCTCCAACGGCGGCGCGATTTACATGGACACCAAGAATAGCTTCGGAACGGTCACGAGCAGACTCTGTACGTTCCGGAACAACAAGGCCTACAACGGCGGCGCGATCTACATCAAGAAAGGGGCGCTGGAAACGAACGGCTGCAAGTTCCTCGGCAACACCGCGACGAGCGACGGCGGTGCGGTGATGCTGACGGACAACGCGCAGCAGTCGGGCATCGGCGCCGGTACGTTCCAGAACAACCATGCGGGAGGGTACGGCGGTGCGCTCTACGTTGGCCGCGTGCGGGTCAGCCTGAGTCTGGTCACGTTTGACACGGGGAATACCGCGGGCACAAAGGGCAAGCTCATCGTGATCTACACCTCTCTGGACAAAAACAACAACTACGTGAGCTACACCGACTGCTGGGACAAGACGCAGAGCGCCGATAAGCAGTACAGCGACAACCTCTACTCGAGCAAGGGGGGTTATGTGACGCGCGACAAGCTGTGATTTGCGCGGACAACGGTCCGGCGGCACGCTGACCGTGACCGCCAGACTAACGGTGAAGGGCGAACCGGACAAAAGGGCTTTCCCTTTTCCGAAGGGCGTGCATCAGGAAAAATAAGAGCGAAAACCGACAGACGGACGGCCATAAGGCCGTCCGTCTGCTGTTTTTATGGATAAGGCGGGGGAGACGCTTGAACACGAAGGAACCCGCAAGGCCGGCGAAAATGCCCGCTGCCGCGCCGATGGCCAACGCCAGAAGCACCATTTTCGCGGAGCATTAATTCGGTTCGTCTGCCGTGCAGCGTTCGAATGCGGCGAGCGCGAGCGCGGAAAATACATATTATGAACGGGTAAACCGATATAAGTAAGATACTGGTGATATGTTGACAGCCGTCGGTGCCATGTGATAAGATAGCCATAGACAGGTTTGCATCACAAGAAGCCGAAGCAGGTGCGATACGCCTGTGTGGCGCGCGGGCTTGCCACAGTAGCCAATGCGAAACGGAAAGCGTGCCATGGACCCGGCAGGAGTAATCTCGTTGAAAGTGCCGGTAAGTAAAAAGTATCATGTTCCTATCCACCCTGTGATAGCAGCCGGAATGCTGTAGATTTTCCGGAGAGCGCGCCCTCTGCAATGGCGCCGACAGGCCCTGACTGCCGTGGAAGTTAAGAAACAGGGCTGCACACATAAGCAGAAAAAAGTGTCGGGGGCGACCCCAAAGCGGTCACACACGAGGCCTTAAAAAGTGTATTTGCCGATCGCCGAGTCTCCGCGCGGAGCTGGCGGGAGGCGGCGCAGCTTGAACATAAATGAACAGACAAACGGACAGGAGGGAGCCGGATGGGGCGGAAGAACAAAACCTATTACAAGGATCTGCACCAGCAGGCCTACGACCGGCTGACCGAGATGCTGGCCTTCGGCGAGAGCAAAAAGGAAGCCGTGGCCGAAGGCACGGAAAAGGATAAGATCTTCTCGGTAAATACATATAAGAGCTATTGGAAGCACATCAAATATTTCCTTCGCTTTATCAAGCAGAAGCATCCGGAGTGTACGACGCTCAAAGGCGCGAAAAAATATGTCAACGAATGGCTTCAGAGCAGAGCGGATGAGGAGCTTTCCGCGTGGACGGTGCAGCTGGAGGCGAAGGCGCTCGGCAAGCTTTACGGGATCGAGCCGGACGACGAGGACTATTTCAAGCCGCCCAAGCGGAATCGGGAGGACATCAAGCGCAGCCGCAGCGACTGCGTGCGCGACGAACACTTCTCGAAGACGAACAACGACGAGCTGATCAAGTTCTGCCGCGGGACGGGGCTGCGCCGCCGCGAGCTGGGAGAGCTTCGCGGAAAGGACCTCGTGCGCTGTGAGCAGATCGCGGCGGATGCCGCGCAGCTGGAGCAGATTCCGGAGGAGGAGCGCGCGCCGAGCGTCACAAAGCGGCTGGAAATGCTGCGGGACGCGATGCTTTTCCCGCAGGAGTGGTTCGTTCATGTCCGCAACGGCAAGGGCGGACGGGAGCGTCTCAGCCCGATCATCGGAAAAAACGCGGCGCAGATCGTGGAGCGGATCGCCGACACGCCCGCGGAGGAGAAGGTGTGGCAGCACATCCATACGAGCGCTGACATTCACGCCTACCGCGCGGAATACGCCACGGCGATCTATAAGGCCTACGCCCGGCCGATCGGGGAGATCCCCTACGACCGGGTGAACAAGGGGACGGGAAAGCGGTTTCAGGGCGATGTCTACACCTGCCGGAAGGACGAGGCGGGGAAGAAGCTGGACAAGGCGGCGATGCTCTTGTGCAGCAAGGCGCTGGGGCATAACCGCATCAGCGTGGTGGCGGATAACTATATCCGCGGACTGTAGGGGAGGCTTGAAATGACCCAATTTGTGCGGAAAACGCTGCTGGGCGGATTTGCCGAGGTCCCGGGAGGGCAGAACGATCCAGAGTGCAGCCATGTGCTGATGGATCGGGAGGAATACGACAGGCTGCTCCGCTACATCTCCGAAAAGGAGTGGGCGGTCACGCAGGCAAGAAACGAGGGAGACAACGCGCTTGCGATGGCAAATCGGAGCGCGCGGGAGGCGCTGGCACAGGCGGAAAAAGAGGCCGGGGAACGCCTGCAGGCGCTCCGGCAGGAGCTGGAGGCAGAGAAGGACGAGAGCGCGTATCAGCGGGCGCTGAATGCCAACCTGCTGCGGATCAACCGCGAGCGCGCCAACGCGGAGCGCGGTTTGAGGCCGAAAAAGACGAGGCCGGGGTACATCGTACTCTATTCGGAGGAAAAGGACTATCCGTATCGGGACGGAAAGAGGCTCATTAAGGTGAAAATGTGGGAGACCACTTTGCAGAGTCCGTATCCGACCGGACTTGCGGAGACAGCGGCGAGACGGCAGCTTGAGGAGGATCTGTTTTCGGAGGAGAACGAGTGGCTGAGCGCGGCGATCGGCATAACGGGCCGGTATTTGGACGATTATGAGAAAATGCGGGCGGAAAAGCACCTGAACCCCAGCGATCCCTTCTTTCAGGGGAACATCGCCCTTGCCACGCTGCAGCGGCTGAAGCGGAATTTCCGCTCCGGCTACTGGGAGGTGTCGCTCCTGCACACGAAGCCGCTGGGCGACATTCCGGAGGAGCTGCTGCCGGAACGGAAGAAGACCGCGCGGGAGACGTGAAAAAGCTCCCCGCGCCATTACACGAGTGCTCATAAGAAAGTAATTCCAGAAATTACGATTATGGCATCTGTC
>ENA-OROK01002866-OROK01002866.1-human-gut-metagenome-genome-assembly--contig:-NODE-2866-length-14298-cov-5.460366_pt1 | contig 14298 bp, 9 predicted proteins | sample MGYA00242127_ERZ509046 | MGnify/ENA primary metagenome ERZ509046 (study PRJEB26280, sample SAMEA2338728) | human gut metagenome | biome: human gut; feature: human-associated habitat; material: faeces... | reverse complement strand
CAACGAATACAACAGCCAGCTCTGTGAGAAGCGCGCCCGCCCCTCTGCCTACGCCATGCACTTCAACTACCAGAAGAACAACGCCGACGGCACCCCCGATGTGAACTGGAACAAGGCCATCGCCAACACCGCTTTCCGTCAGTGCTTCTACCGCGGCCTGAACCTGAAGGCATGGTTCTCCCGCTACAACAAGATCAACCCCCTGAAGTGCGAGAACGACTACTACACCATGAAGGGCCTGTGCTACAACACGCAGGGCGCTGAGTACACCACTCTGGTGGCCAAGGAGATGGGCTTCGACACCGAGAAGTACGATGGCGAGACCATGATCCGCCTGCGTGCCAACGGCGGCGACATCTCTTCCCTGAAGAAGCAGGCCATGGAGGAGCTGAGCGCCATTGGCGTCACCTTCCCCGTCAAGGCCACCTACTTCATCATCGCCAGCAGCACCTCCGCACTGGACAACGCCACCATCCTGAAGCAGTGCTTCTCCGACAGCTTCGGCGACGACTTCATCAAGCTGGACGTCCAGACCTACGTTTCCAGCCTGACGCAGGAGGTGCGCACTCCTCAGCTCCAGAGCTTTGTCATCAACGGCTGGAGCGCCGACTTCGGCGACCCCATCAACTTCCTCGGTCAGGAGACCCTCCACGACGACAACGCTTTCTACTCTCACTACTACTCCAACATCGCCCGGGTAGCTGAGGCTCCTGCCGACTACCAGAAAGACCTGATGGACGCTTTCGAGCAGTACACCGATCTGGTCAATGCCGCCAACGCCATCGTCAACGACACCGACGCCCGCTACGAGGCCTTCGCCAAGGCTGAGGCCTATATGCTGGAGAACGTGCTGGTCAGCCCCACCTATTATGACATCGCATGGTCCCTGACCCACGCCAACGAGTACAGCAAGATCAACGCCATGTACGGCGGCTGCAACTACAAGGCCGTCAACTGGGAGACCAGCGAAGAGGCCTACACCACCGTCCAGTACGAGCAGTTCGCCAAGGCATTCGATCAGGCTTCTCAGGGCTGATTCGGCGCGAAAAGTCATACAATTTCAGCTTACGCATGAAACTTTTTCACTTTCATATGTCTGCTGAGTCAATAAGATTCAATCTGTACCAGCGTGGTTTTTCTTGACTTCCCGGCGATGGGATGGTAGAATACTTGCAACCGATACGGATTCTGCAAAGGCGCAGAAACAGGTCATTAAAAATCTGTCTCTGCGCCCTTTTTGTACCCATTTTTACTCTGTGGGAGAGTAAACTGGCACTATCGGGATAGAGAAACGGAGCGCGTAGAGCCGTACCAGCAATTACAGGAGGGAAAGAATATGTACCACGATTTTGAGTCTCACGCCATCACCCGCCGCAGCTTCCTCAAGGGCGCAGGCGCTGTGGGCGCAGCCGGTCTGCTGGCCGCCTGCGGCGGCAGCTCCTCTTCCAGCACTGCTGCCAGCGCCTCCTCTGCATCCTCTGGTGCAGCGGCCTCCGGCAAGGGCCTGAGCGAGCTGTTCACCTACGAGACCTCCGGCCGCGAGATCGAGAGCTGGAATATGCTCTACAGCCAGCAGGCCATCGACTTCAACGTCACCACCAACCTCATCGACGGCCTCATCGGCTTCGACAGCTACGGCAAGCCCGTCCCCGCCATCGCCAAGAGCTGGGAGCACAACGAAGACTCCACCGTCTGGACCTTCCACCTGCGGGATGACGTGGACTGGGTGGACATCAACGGCGAGGTGCAGGAGCATCTGACCAGCAAGGACTTCCTCACCGGCTTCGAGTGGGTGCTGAACGCCAAGAAGAATCAAGCCTCCAACACCTCCATGCCCTCCACCACCGTCGTGGGCGCAGCCGACTACTATGACAAGACCTATGCGATGGACGACGCAGCCGCCGCGGCCCTGACCTACGACGATATGCTGGCCGCAGGCGTCGGCATCGACGCACCGGACGACTACACCGTCGTCTTTACCTGCCTGAACCCCTGCCCCTACTTCGACACCGTGGCTTCCTACGTCTGCTGCTACCCGGCCCCTCCGGCTCTGGTGGAGAAGCTGGGCGTCGAGGGCTTCCGCGGCGTGGACTACACCCAGCAGTGGTGCTGCGGCCCCTACCTCATCGAGGAATTTGTGGCCGACAACTCCAAGCGCTTCATCCCGAACCCCCACTATTATGCGGCAGACGAGTGCACCCGCTTCGAGCGCGTGTCCCTGAGCATGATCACCGACCTGACCGTGGGCTATCAGCTGTACCAGAACCGCGAGCTGGACGAGCTGGAGCTGAGCGAGAGCACCCTGACCACCATCACCTCCGACAGCTCCAACGCCTACAATGACCAGCTCTGCGAGAAGCGCCCCACCAAGTACGCCTACGACTTCCACTTCAACTTCAACTGCCTCAACTCCGACGGCACCCCCAACGAGAACTGGAACAAGGCCGTGGCCAACCGGGCGTTCCGCCGCTGCTTCCAAGAGGGCCTGAACCTCATCCCCTACTACGCACGCTTCAACAAGATCAACCCCCTCAAGTGCGAGAACAGCTTCTACACCATGAAGGGCGTCTGCTATAACTCCAAAGGCACCGACTACGTTGATCTGGTGGCCAAGGAGCTGGGCATCGACGGCGAGAAGTACGACGGCGAGACCATGATCCACCTGCGCAAGTCCACCGCCGACTCCATCGCCGCCCTCAAGAAGCAGGCCATGGACGAGCTTTCCGCCGTCGGCGTCACCTTCCCGGTGAAAGTCCCCTTCTTCTTCGTGGCCGGCAACACCGTCCAGCAGGACAACGCCACCGTCCTCAAGCAGTGCTTCACCGACAGCTTCGGCGACGACTTCATCCAGCTGGAGCTTGGCACCTACGTCTCCAGCCTCGCCAAGGAGGTCCGCATCCCCAAGCTGCACGGCTTCGTCATCAACGGCTGGGGCGCAGACTTCGGCGACCCCATCAACTTTGTGGGTCAGGAGATCCTGCATGACTCCAACGCCTACTATGCCGTCAACTACTCCAACATCCCCCTCGTGGCGGAGAACCCCGCCGATTACCAAAAGGAGCTGGTAGAGGAGTTCGAGCAGTTCACCGACCTCGTCAACGCCGCCAACGCCATCGTGGACGACACCGATGCCCGCTACGAGGCCTTCGCAAAGGCCGAGGCCTACATGATCAACAACTCGCTGGCCGTCCCCTGCTACTACGACGTCCACTGGTGCCTCACCCACGTCAACGAGTACACCAAGATCAACGCCATGTACGGCCCCTGCAACTACAAGTACATCAACTGGGAGACCAGCGAGGACGCCTACACCACGGCCCAGTACGAGGAATTCGCCAAGGCATTCGATGCGGCAAAAGCTTAACTTTTTCTGAACTTTTTCCCCGCCGGGATCTCCTGTCCCCGGCCTATATCCCCCACAGCGGGAGCTGTTCTCATCTCGAGAACAGCTCTCGCTGTTTTGTTTTTTGGCCGCTTTGTCTTATTTTCGTCACCCTTCATTGCGGTAAAGTAAATTTATTTCATGTGTGTACGGCGTATTCCTTTCTTTTAGAAGAAAAAGCGATTTCCATTCCATTGACAACCATTTATTTCGATGGTACAATATATGTCGTGTTAAGGATTTTACGGGAGGAGCACAGGCACAGACAGAGGGGTCTGTTTCTGCGCTCTTTTGTATTCTCTGGCAATACAGGGAGGGCAGATGATCTCGTAAAAGAGTGGGAAATCGGCAGGGCACTGTACCCTGCGCCATAGAGCCGAGACACAAAAGAATAATTGGGAGGAAAACACAATGAACGCAAATTTTGAGTCTCATTCCATCAGCCGCCGCAGCTTCCTCAAGGCTTCCGGCGTCGTGGGCGCTGCAAGCATCCTGGCCGCTTGCGGTGGTTCTTCCAGCAGCACTGCTGCCAGCACCTCCGGTGCTGCCTCCGGCGTAGCTGCACCCGCAGCCGACGCCATCACCGATTACGTCTCCTTCGAGACCGCTAACCGTGAGCTGGAGACCTGGAACTTCCTGTACAGCCAGTCCGCTTCCGACATGAACGTCACCACCAACTGCTGGGACGGTCTGCTGAGCTTCGACTGCTACGGCAAGGCAGTGCCCGCCATCGCATCCAGCTGGGAGCACAACGAGGACTCCACCGTCTGGACCTTCCACCTGCGCGACAATGTCGATTGGTGCGACGTCAACGGCGAGGTCAAGTCTCACCTGACCTCCAAGGACTTCCTCGTGGGCTTCGAGTGGGTCCTGAACGCCCTCAAGAACGAGGCCTTCAACACCTCCATGCCCTCTGAGACCGTCGTGGGCGCTGCCGAGTACTACGACCTGACCAAGGACAAGGGCGACGCTGCTGCCGATATGACCTACGAGGATATGCTGGCTGCTGGTGTCGGCATCGAGGCTCCGGACGACTACACTCTGGTCTTCACCTGCAAGACCCCCTGCCCCTACTTCGACACCGTCGCTGCTTACAACAGCTTCTACCCCGCCTCTGAGGACCTCATCAATGAGCTGGGCATCGATGGCTTCCGCGCCTGCGATTACTCCACCATGTGGTACAATGGTCCGTACCTCATCGAGGAGTACATCCAGCAGAACACCAAGAGCTTCATCCCCAACCCCAACTACTACGCTGCAGACGACTGCACCCGTTTCGAGCATCATACCATCACCATGATCCCCGACCTGTCCATGGGCCTGCAGCTGTACGAGAACGGCGAGGTCGATAACATCGACCTGACCGAGTCTAACCTGACCACCATCACCTCCGACCCCAACAACGAGCACAACAAGTTCCTGTGCGAGAAGCGCCCCACCAAGTACAGCTTCCAGATGCACCTGAACTTCCAGCGCAAGGATGAGAACGGCAATCTGGACGAGAACTGGAACAAGGCTGTTTCCAACCGCGCATTCCGTCAGTGCTTCTACAAGGGCCTCAACCTCATCAACTACTACGCCCGCACCAACAAGATCAACCCCCTGAAGTGCGAGAACGACTACTACACCATGCCCGGCGTCTGCTACAACACCAAGGGTGAGGAGTACACCACTCTGGTCGCCAAGGAGATGGGCTTCGACACTGAGAAGTACGATGGCAAGACCATGATCCGCCTGCGTGCCAACGGCGGCGACATCGCTGACCTGAAGAAGCAGGCAATGGAAGAGCTGAGCGCCATCGGCGTCACCTTCCCCGTCCACTGCTACCACTACATCAAGAGCGGCGACACCACTGCTCTGGATACCGCCACCGTTCTGAAGCAGTGCTTCTCCGAGAGCTTCGGCGATGACTTCGTCGTGCTGGACATCGGCACCTACGTCTCTTCCCTCTACAAGGAAGTCCGTAACGTCCAGCTGCACTCCATCCTGCAGAACGGCTGGGGCGCTGACTTCGGCGATCCCGTCAACTTCCTCGGTCAGGAAGTCCTGAGCGACGACAACGCTTACTACGCTCAGACCACCTCTTGGATCGCAGCCGTCGAGGCCGACCCGAAGGACTACCAGAAGGATCTGCTGGCAGATTATCAGGAGTTCACCGATCTGGTCACTGAGGCAAAGGCTATTGTCACCGATACCGATGCACGCTATGCCGCATTCGCAAAGGCTGAGGCTTCCATGCTGAACAACGCACTGTGCATCCCCTGCCTGTACGAGGTTCTCTGGTGCCTGACCCATGTCAACGAGTACACCAAGATCAACGCCATGTACGGTCCCTGCAACTACAAGGCCATCAACTGGGAGACCCGTCAGGGCGACGGCTACACCACCGAGGAGTACGAGGCTTTCTCCGCTGCATTCGATGCAGCAACCAAAGCCTGATGATTATTTTATAAAGGTTTGGTTATCATGTTAAAATACACCGTCAAGCGGCTGGCTCAGTCGCTCGTCACGATCTTATTGATCGCAACCATCGTCTTTCTGCTGATGCGCTGCCTGCCTACGGACTACTACTTCACGGAAGAACAGCTCATGAAGTTTACCGAAGAGCAGAAATACGCTGCACTGGAAGCCGCCGGTCTGACCGACCCCATCGGCACCCAGCTGCTGCACTTCTACAACGACCTGCTCCATCTGGACTTCGGCACTTCCCGCCGCATCCAGAACGGTGCCTCCGTCGTGAAGGTCATCGGCAAGAAGTTCGGCGTCTCCATGCGCCTCGGCCTGATCTCTGCCGGCATCTCGCTGGTGGTGGGCGTCCTGCTGGGCATCCTGCAGACCGCCTTCAAGGACAAGGTCTTTGACTGGATCGGCACTGCCTACACCGTTTTCGTCAACGCGGTGCCCTCTCTGGTCTCCTATTCGCTGGTGCTGGTGTTCGGCTCCAAATATCTGGGTTTCCCCACGCTGTACTCGACCCGCAACGTCGGCCCGTCCAGCGTGCTGCCCATCGTCTGCCTGTCGCTGGCTTCCATCGCAGGCTATGCCCTGTGGACCCGCCGCTACATGGTGGATGAGCTGACCCGCGACTATATCAAGCTGGCCCGCGTCAAGGGCCTCAGCTCCAGCGAGATCATGTTCAAGCACGTCCTGCGCAACGCCATGGTCCCCATGGTGCAGTATATCCCCCAGTCCATCCTGCTGACGGTGGGCGGCTCTCTGCTGATGGAGCGGTTCTTCTCCGTCCCCGGCATGGGCCCCCTGCTGACCGACGCCATCCAGCGCTATGACCTGAACGTCGTGCAGACACTGGTCATCCTCTACGCTGTGCTGGGCATCGTGGGTGTTTTTATGGGCGACGTGCTGATGATGCTCGTTGACCCGCGCATTACTCTGACCGGAAAGGAGGCCGCACGCTGATGGCAAAAGCATCGGATTTTGAGGGCAAGAAGCAGGACGAACTGTTCTACTTCGTCGATTACTCTCCGGAGGAAGCCGAGCGTGTCGGCTACTCCAACTACAGCTACTGGGGTTCTGTCGTCCAGAACTTCCTCAAGCACAAGGCTGCTGTCGTCTGCCTGTTCCTGTTCCTGTTCCTCGTGGTCTTCTCCTTCATCGCACTGGCCATCGGCAAGTACGATTATCAGACGCTGGTGACGGATTCCTCTCTGGCGTTCCAGAAGCCCAACGGTGAATACTGGTTCGGCACCGACAACCTCGGCCGCGACTACTGGTGTCAGGTGTGGTACGCCACGCAGGTGTCCATCCGTCTGGCCCTCATCGTCGCCGTGGGCGAGAGCATCCTCGGCGTCATCATCGGCCTGATCTGGGGCTATGTCCGTGAGCTGGACCGCTTCTTCACGGAGCTGTACAACCTCATCGACAATGTGCCCTACATCATCTACATGACCCTGATCGCACTGGTCGTCGGCCAGAGCTTCACCATCATGGCCGTCTCGATGATCGCCATCGGCTGGCTGGTCATGGCCCGCCGCGTCCGCAACATGGTGTTCATGTTCCGCGACCGCGAGTACAACCTCGCGTCCCGCTGCCTTGGCACCCCGCTGTGGCGCGTCCTGACCAAGAACATCCTGCCGTATCTGGTCTCCGTCATCATCCTGCGCATGGCGCTGAGCATCCCCGCCACCATCAACCTCGAGTCCACCCTGTCCTATCTGGGCATCGGTCTGGGCATCGAGACCCCGTCGCTGGGCCTCATCCTGAGCAAGGTGCGCGGCTTCTTCCTCGACTACCCCTACCTGCTGGTCTTCCCCGCATCCATCGTGTCCATCATCTCCATTTCCTTCTATATCATGGGCAACGCTTTCTCGGATGCTGCTGACCCGCGCAACCACGTTTAACAGATGGGAGAGAAAATCACAAAAATGGATAGACAACCGATCATCTCTGCCAAAGACGTGGAGATCACCTTTAGCCTGCGCGGCAAAAAGCTGAACGCGATCCGCAAGTGCTCGCTGGACCTGTACGACGGCGAGACACTGGCCATCGTGGGCGAGTCCGGCTCGGGCAAGTCCGTATTCACCAAGACCTTCGTGGGTATGCTGGATGTCAACGGTAAGATCACCGGCGGCTCCATCCTGTACGAGGGCCGCGACATGACCAAGTTCACCGAGAAGGACTGGCTGGGCGTGCGCGGCAAGAAGATCGCCATGGTCATGCAGGACCCGATGACCAGCCTGAACCCGCTGAAGAAAATCGGCAAGCAGATCCAGGAGAGCATCGAGCACCATCAGGGCCTGAAGGGCGAGGCCGCCAAGAAGGCCGCTATCGAGATGCTGGCCAAGGTCGGCATCCCCGACCCGGAGCGCCGCTACGAACAGTATCCTCATGAGTTCTCCGGCGGTATGCGTCAGCGCGTGGTCATCGCCATCGCTGCTGCCTGCCGTCCGCAGGTGCTCATCTGCGACGAGCCGACCACCGCTCTGGACGTGACCATTCAGGCACAGATCCTGCAGCTCATCCGCGACCTGCAGAAAGAGCTGGGCATGTCGGTCATCTACATCACCCATGACTTGGGTGTTGTGGCCAACGTGGCCGACCGCGTGGCCGTCATGTACGCCGGCCAGATCGTCGAGTACGGCACCGTGGAGGAGATCTTCTACGATGCATGGCATCCCTACACTTGGGCGCTGCTGCAGGCTCTGCCTCAGCTGGGCACCAAGGGCGAGGCTCTGCCCACCATCGACGGCACGCCGCCGAACCTGTTCAATGAGATCAAGGGTGACGCATTTGCGCCCCGCAACAAGCACGCGCTGGCCATCGACTTCGTGGCAGAACCTCCGTTCTTTCAGGTGTCCGAGACCCACGCGGCAAAGACATGGTATCTGGACCCGCGCGCTCCCAAGATCGAGCGTCCGCACTCCATCCAGAACCTGCGTGAAAAAATGGGAAAGATGGGAGGTTCCAACTTAAATGGCTGAACGCGAAAAGCTGATTGAGCTGAAAGACCTTCAGATCACCTTTGGCTCCGGCAAAAAGAAGTTCGTGGCCGTGGACCACGTCAATTTTGACATCTACAAGGGCGAGACCTTCTCGCTGGTCGGCGAGTCCGGCTCCGGCAAGACCACCATTGGCCGTGCCATCTGCCGCATCAACCCGACCTCGGGCGGCGACATCTTCTTCAAGGGCCAGAAGATCAACGGCAAGATCCCCAAGGAGCTGGACCGCGAGGTCATCCGCAAGGTGCAGATGATCTTTCAGGACCCCATGGCCTCTCTGAACGAGCGCGCCAAGGTCGAGTACATCGTGGCGGAGGGTCTGCTGAACCACCACCTGTACAAAGATCAGGATGACCTGCACGAAAAGGTCATGAACGCTCTGCACGAGGTCGGTCTGCTGCCGGAGTTTGCCTCCCGCTTCCCCCATGAGTTCTCGGGCGGCCAGCGCCAGCGCATCGGCATCGCCCGCGCCCTCATCGTGGAGCCGGAGTTCATCATCGCCGACGAGCCGATCTCGGCGCTGGATATGTCCATCCGCGCACAGGTGCTCAACCTGCTGCGCCATCTGCAAAAAGAGCGCGGCATCACCTACCTCTTCATCGCCCACGACCTCTCGGTCATGCGGTACATCTCCGACCGCATCGCCGTCATCCACAAGGGTGACATCGTGGAGCTGGCCGACGCCGAAGAGCTGGTGACGCACGCTATCCACCCCTATACCCGGAGCCTGCTGTCGGCCATCCCGATGCCCAGCCCCCGCCGCGAGCGGCAGAAAAAGCTGCTGGTCTACGACCCCGCCATCCACGACTACTCCGCCGAGGCTCCCCAGTGGCGGGAGCTGCGGCCCCGTCACTGGGTGCTCTGCAGTGCCGCCGAGGCCGAGGCATGGTGCCGCGAATTGTAAACTTTTTCTTGCGTTTTCCTCATTGTTCTTCCCCTGTTTATTGACTTTTGTCCCCCGCTCTACTACAATAGCAGGAGTGGCATTGGAACAAAACAGAAGACCCGCCCCTTCCGGGGCCTACAAACATAAAGGAATGAGGAATTGATGATGACGCAGGATCCCATTTACGCATCTCAGGCTCGGCCCTGGCTCAAATATTACGACCAGAAGTACATTGAGCAGACCATTCCCACCGTCTCGGCATTCGAATATGTCTGCCAGCGGAACAAAAACCATCTGAACGACACCGCGCTGGATTACTACGGCCGGAAGTTCACCTATGCTGACCTCATCGTCAACGTCAAGAAGACCGCCGCCGCCCTGCGGGGCGTCGGCGTCCAGAAGGGCGACATCATAACGGTGGTGAGCGTCATGACCCCCGAGGTCATCGCCCTGTTCTATGCAGCAGACATGATCGGCGCCACCCTAAACCTCGTAGACCCCCGCTACAGCGTCGAGGGCATCCACGAGTACATCGAGGAGGTGGACTCCCATCTTCTGGTCTGCCTGAACGTCGTGTACGAGCGCTGCCGTCAGGCCGCCAAGCGCACCAACGTGGAAAAGGTCATCGTCCTCTCTCCGGCCGACTCCCTGCCCCCGGTGATGGCCGTGGGCTATAGGCTGACCACCCCCGACAAGAACAAGTACGCCTCCAACGCCATCCGCTGGAAGCAGTTCATCGCAAACGGCAAGAACCAGAGCACCGCTGCCGAGCCTTACGACCCCGACCATGCCTGTGTCGTGGTCCACACCGGCGGCACCACCGGCTCTCCCAAGGGCGTCATGCTCACCGACAACAGCTTCAACGCCATCGCGCAGCAGTTCCGCGCCTACGATAAGCTGTTCCACCGGGGCCAGAAGCTCATGAATATCATGCCCCCCTTCATCGCCTACGGCTACGCCTGCGGCGTCCATCTGCCGCTGGTGCTGGGCTTCACGGTCATCATCATCCCCAACCTCGACCCGGCCAAGCTGGGCAGTCTGGTGCTCAAGTACAAGCCCGAGCATATGTTCGGCGTGCCCGCCCACTACCAGCAGCTGGCCGCTGACCCCAAGCTGCGGGATAAGGACCTCTCCTTCATCCTCAACTACGCCGCCGGCGGCGACGCCATCGCCCGGGGCGCAGAGCAGACCGTCAACGACTTCCTCGCCGCCCATGGCGTCCGCTACCCGATCGCCAAGGGCTACGGCATGACCGAGGTGGCCTCCGCTGCCACCGTCGCCGCCGGCACGAACAACAAGCTGGGCAGTGTCGGCATCCCGATGGTCAACACTCTCGTCGCCGCCTTCGAGCCGGGCACGGACAAGGAGCTGCCCATCGGCGAGCGGGGTGAGCTGTGCATCTCCGGCCCCACCACCATGAAGGGCTACTACAACAAGCCCGACGAGACGGACATGATCCTCCGCCGCCACCCCGATGGCCGCATCTGGGTGCACACCGGCGACATCGGCTATCTGGATGAGGACGGCTTCGTCTTCCTCGACTCCCGCATCAAGCGCCTCATCATCCGCCACGACGGCTTCAAGGTCTTCCCCTCTATGATCGAAAATGTCATCAGCCGCCACCCGGCTGTCCATCAGTGCTCTGTGGTGGGCTGCGCCGACAAGGATCATGTGCAGGGCCGTCTGCCCTTCGTCTACGTCGTGCTCAAGCCTGACACCACGGCCAAGAAAAAGCAGGTGGTGCGGGAGCTGGAGCGGATGTGCGCCGAGGAGCTGCCCGAATATGTCCAGCCCGTGGCCTACAAGTTCATCCCTGAGATGCCGATGACCCCTGTGGGCAAGATCGATTACCGTCAGCTCGAGGCCGACATCTCTCCCCGCGACTATTGATCTCACGAAAGGATTTTTCTGCCATGAACAAGCGTTTTGCAAGTCTGGCCGTCTCCGCCCTGCTGCTGGTGTCGATGTTCAGCGTCCCCGCACTGGCTGAGGGCGCTGACGCAGCCGCCGATACCGCTGCCGCCAGCGATGACCACGTTATCGTTACCCTGAATCCGGAAGCTGCCCTGCAGCCCGAGACCCCGGCAGACGCCGAGGCCTCTGCCACCGAGACGGCCAAGGCCGACCCGGACCCCTCTGCAGCCGAAGCTGCGGTCTCTGAAGAAAAAGAGGATAAGCAGCTCACCTATGTCGCACTGGGCGACAGCATCTGCGCCGGCGTCGGTCTGGCCGATGTCCAGTACAGCGCACGCGCTGGCTACAGCGTCGATATGGCCCCCAACTTCAAAGGCTACTCCCCCAACTGCTACGTCGGCAAGGTGGCGGAGACGCTCGGCCTCGACCGTGACCACGCCATCAACCTCGGTCTGCCGGCCCTGACGGCCCCCGACCTCGCGGATATGATCCAGTATGGCAAGATGCCTCAGATGAATATGGCCTCCGGCTGCGAGTACAACTACCCGGAGTTTCAGGATTACATCCGCAAGGCCGACGTCATCTCGGTCCAGATCGGCTCCAACGACGCCTTCGTCCCCTGCATCGTGGGTCTGGGCAACGCCACCAACTGGAAGAGCGAGAAGCTGGCCGCCACCATTCTGGCCGGTGATCTGCGCAGCGAAGGCTCCGGTTCCACCATGTCCACCATCTACCGCAGCATCAAGGACATGAAGCTGACCAAGGCAGAGACAAACGCCACATGGAACCTCTTCTTCTCCGGCATGAGCAAGATCTGCGACGAGACTTACCCCAAGACCTCCGCCGCCCTCATCTCCATCGTGCAGGAGATCCGCAAGCTGAACCCGGACGCGCAGATCATTCTCATCGGCTACACCAACCCCGTGCCCCTCATCCCCTGCTGGCGCAGCTACTTCAGCAAGCTGAACAAGTTTGAGAAGCAGATCGCAAAGACCTACGACCTGACCTATGTGGCCATCCCCAACACCGAGACCACCCTTGACGTGCATCCCACCATCAAGGGCCATGCCTACATCGCAAACAAGCTCGTGAACGCCATCGAGAATCTGTAACGACCGATAACGCAAAGCCCCCGCTTCCAGCCGGAAGCGGGGGCTTTTTGGGTGCACAGGGGGATCATGCAGCCAGAGCTTTTTTGATGTTTTCGAGGACGGTGTCGCTGTCCTCGCAGCAGACCATGACCACCTCGCCGGTGGGAACGGTCACGACCCGGGCTGCGCAGGCGATCTCGTACTGGTCCTCCAGATACCGCTCCATCGCCTTCTGCTGGCTCTGGACGTAGGCATCCATCGCATCGACGACGTCCTGCGTCCTGCCCTCTGCGGGCTTGACGATGGCCACGCCGTAGACGCTGACCATCATGCCGGAGACGGAGGCGGCAAAGTCGTCGTACATACCGTCCTCGAGGCCCAGCAGGGGCATCATCATGTTGGCCACCTCATCGGAGAGCTGGTCAGCCTCGTATTCGGCGCTGTAGCCGTACTGGGCGGTGAACTTGCCGTCTTCTCCCTTGGTGAAGATCATCAGATACTCGTTGTCCTCGTCACTGCGGGCGTCGTGGAGGATCTGGGTATAGTCCTTCTTTGCGGCCGCAGAGGAGCTGCCGGACGTGCCGCAGCCCACCAGAGCCAGCATCAGGATACCGGCCATCAGACAAGCAATGATACGTTTCATATTCAGTTTTATCCTTTCGTTCGCAGGGTAGAATTTTTCGGTACACAGCGATAGTATTTGATGTTTCAGCGCTGCTATTCGATAAACGTCCCACAGCGGGCGAAAATTGCACCGCAGATGTAACAGTTCTGTGAACTCAGAGCATCATGGCCTCAAGGTCGCCATGGTTCACAGGCGTCGAGAGGATGATCTGGGTGCTGGTCGTTCCCAGTTTCTGGAACTGCAGGATCAGGTGCTCCAGCTGGGGCATACTGCCGCAGCTCACCTTGATGAGGAAGGTGTAAGCGCCCGTGACGTGGTAGCACTGCAGCACCTCCTTGCTGTTCTGCATCAGCTCCACCAGCTCGTCGCGCTGGGACGGGGCCACCGACAGGCTGATGAGGGCGTCCACATAGACCCGGTCGGCGGGGCGGTTGAGCATCACAGTGTATCCGCTGATGATGCCGTCTGTTTCCAGCTTATGGATGCGGCTGGAGACGGCGGGGCTGGTCAGTGCCACCTTTTCGGCGATCTCCTTCACCGGCATACGGGCATTCTTTGCGAGGAGGGCGAGAATCTTGCGGTCCAAATCGTCCATGGGAAAAGTACTCCTTTTGAAATATGTTACATTATCCAAAATTTTTCGAAAGTAAAGTTTTATTGTTGTAGCAATAGCACAACCCGCGCAAAAGTCAGTTTTCGTTTTGCCGCCTTTAATTATATAAAGTTTTGGTCAAAAAGTAAAGTGTTAAATTAAAGCAAAACCAAAATTTTGCATTTGACAAGAAAACAAATTCGGGTATAATACATACTGCAAGGCAACGCCTCAGAGTTTCCGCTGTGCCGCCGGTCTTCCGGTGTTCGGGCACGACACGCTGCCGTCCAATGATGCGATTCACCACTTTATATACTTTCCCACCCCTCTATACACAAAAACCCGCTGCCAG
>ENA-OROK01002858-OROK01002858.1-human-gut-metagenome-genome-assembly--contig:-NODE-2858-length-14322-cov-2.832200_pt1 | contig 14322 bp, 9 predicted proteins | sample MGYA00242127_ERZ509046 | MGnify/ENA primary metagenome ERZ509046 (study PRJEB26280, sample SAMEA2338728) | human gut metagenome | biome: human gut; feature: human-associated habitat; material: faeces... | reverse complement strand
CAAATGGTACTGTAGCTTTTATTATAGTGATTGGCAAGGTAAGCGTAAAAAGAAAAAGAAAGAAGGCTTTAATACCAAGCGTGAAGCCAAAGACTGGGAAAATGAATTTATACATAAAACCTCTGCTGATTGCTCTATGACTTTCCGAAGTCTTGTGGAATTATACAAAGAAGATATAGCTCCTCGCATTAAGCCTACAACCAAAGCAAGTAAAGAATTTATGATAGATACTAAGCTATTACCATTCTTTGGAGATATGGCTATCAATAGCATTACAGCTACAACAGTGCGTAAATGGCAAACGGAACTTATCTCTTCGCCTGAAAATTACAGCCAAACATACTTAAAAACAATTAACAACCAACTTTCTGCGATTTTCAACTTTGCAGTAAAATATTATAGCTTAAAATCTAATCCTGCAAGGGATTGTGGAAGTATGGGAAAGAAAAAAGCCGACAGTATGCAATTTTGGACGCAAGCAGAATTTAATTCATTTATTAGCGTTGTCGATGACATTACAGACCTTACTATTTTTATGCTGTTATATTACTCTGGAATGCGTTCAGGCGAATTATTTGCGTTAACCTTATCAGATTTTGACTTTTCTCTTAAAACAGTAAGTATAAATAAAAACTATGCAAGACAAAACGGTGAGGATTTAATTCTTACTCCTAAAACCGAAAAAAGTAAAAGAATAGTTTCCTTACCTGATTTTATGATAGCTGCAATTAAAGAATATGCAAATAAATTGTATGATTTATCTCTCACACAGCGTTTGTTTCCAAGTAACAAGTATACATTAAATAAGCATATGGTTAAATATTGTAAAAAAGCCAATGTAAAGAAAATCCGAATACATGACCTCAGGCATAGTCACGCTTCATTGCTTATTGAACTTGGATTTTCTCCATTGCTCATATCTGAAAGGCTTGGCCATGAGAATATAGAAACAACTCTTCAAACTTACTCACATTTATACCCCAATAAGCAATCAGAGGTTGCAAGTAAACTCGAAGAGTTGCATAATAATTTTTAATCAAGCAAAATCCTAAACGGATTTTTATTTTTACCCGTAATTAGTACGCTTTTAGTACGCTTTGCTTGTAATTAGTCTATATTTTCCTTTTATAATGCGGTTTTTTTAGATTTTATAAGTTATTCCCACTCAATAGTTGCTGGAGGCTTACTAGTAATATCGTAAACAACTCTGTTTACATGCTTAACCTCATTGATAATTCTACTGGAAATTTTTCCAAGAACATCATAAGGAATGTGTGCCCAGTCAGCTGTCATAAAATCGCTTGTTGTTACAGCACGAAGTGCGATTGTACTATCATAGGTTCTTCCGTCGCCCATAACACCAACGCTCTTAATATTCGTAAGAACTGCAAAATATTGATTAATATCCTTATCAAGTCCTGCGTTTGCTATTTCTTCACGCATAATTGCATCTGCATCTTTGAGAATATCAAGCTTTTCATCTGTAATTTCTCCAAGAACTCGAATAGCAAGACCTGGACCTGGGAATGGTTGACGCCATACAAGGAAAGATGGAATAAGGAGCTCAAGACCAGCTTTACGAACCTCATCTTTAAAGAGATAACGCAAAGGCTCAATAATTCCCTCAAAATTAACATCTTCAGGAAGTCCGCCGACATTGTGGTGGCTCTTAATTACAGCAGCCTCACCTACACCGCTCTCAACAACATCAGGATAAATTGTTCCTTGGCAAAGATAATCCATCTTTCCAAGCTCGTTTGCTTTTTCTTCAAATACACGAATAAACTCTTCGCCGATAATTTTCCTCTTGCGTTCAGGGTCAGAAACACCTTCAAGCTTTTTGAGGAATCTATCCTTGCAGTTTACTCGAATAAGGTTCATATCAAACTGCTCTCTGAATACCTTTTCAACTTGGTCACCCTCGTCCTTGCGAAGAAGTCCGTGGTCAACAAAGATACAAGTAAGATTCTTTCCAATAGCCTTGTGTACAAGAACAGCTGCTACTGAGGAATCAACTCCGCCTGATAATGCACAGAGCACTTTTTTATCACCAATAGTTTCTTTAAGATGCTGAATAGTATCATTAACAAATGAACTCATCTTCCAATCGCCCTTGCAAGCACAAGCATTATAGAGGAAGTTCTTAAGATAAGTCATACCCTCTTTTGTATGTTGAACCTCTGGGTGGAACTGCATAGCATAAAATTTATTTGTTCTGTCTTCCATAGCAGCAACAGGGCAATCGTCTGTACGAGCAATAATCTTAAAGCCCTCAGGAGTTTTAGAGATATAGTCTGTATGGCTCATCCAGCAGATGTTTTCATCACTTGCATTTTGGAAAAGTACACTTGTATTATCGAATAAAACATTTGTGTTGCCATATTCTTTTACGAGTGAAGTGCTAACTTCTCCGCCAAGCATATTAGCCATAAGCTGAGCACCATAGCAAATACCAAGAACAGGTATACCAAGCTCAAAGAGCTCAGGGTCACACTTAGGAGCTTTTTCAGCATAAACACTATTAGGACCACCAGAGAAAATAATTCCCTTATAGTTGCCCTGCTTAATCTCCTCAGCAGAAATTCTATATGGCTTAATCTCACAATAAACATTAAGCTCACGAACTCTTCTTGCGATAAGCTGGCTATACTGACCTCCGAAGTCGAGAATCAGAACCGCTTCATTTTTAATTTCCATCATTTTCACCTCAAAAACTTATTCAACTGTTACAGACTTTGCGAGATTCCTCGGCTTATCAATATCACAGCCCTTTAAAGAAGCGACATAATAAGCGAAAAGCTGCAACGGAATTACTGCCAAGGATGGCAACATAATATCACAGGTCTTTGGTATATAAAAAGCAAAATCCACGCTTTTTTCAATTTCGGGGTGGTTTTCACAGGTAAGTCCAAGAACAACCGCACCTCTGGATTTAACCTCAACGACATTACTCATAGTTTTCTCAAAAAGATTTTCGTGTGTTGCGAGAGCAACTACAAGTGTACCATCTTCTATAAGAGAAATAGTTCCATGCTTCAGTTCACCAGCTGCATATGCCTCCGAATGAATATAAGAGATTTCCTTTAGCTTGAGCGAGCCCTCGAGAGAAAGAGCATAATCAAGATTTCTGCCAATAAAGAATATATCTCTGTTATCAAATTGCTGTGATGCAAAATACTGAATATCTTCTTTATTTTTAAGAATCTGCTCTATTTTATCTGGAATAAGTCTAAGCTCAGAAAGATATTTTTTATATTCTGTTTCGGAAATTGTTCCAAGAATATCTCCAAAATAGATTGTAAGGAGATAGACAACTGCAAGCTGTGTACTATAAGCTTTTGTTGTGGCAACAGCAATTTCTGGACCTGCCCATGTATAAACAACATCATCAGATTCGTTTGCAATAGCGCTTCCAACAACATTTACGATAGAAAGAATATAAGCACCATAACTCTTTGCCTCTCTGAGTGCTGCAAGAGTGTCAGCTGTTTCACCAGACTGACTTATTACTATCACAAGGGTTTTATCATCGACAATCGGATTTCTATAACGGAATTCCGAAGCAACATCAACCTCAACAGGAATTCTCAATGTCTGTTCAAATACATATTTTGCGACAACGCCTACATGATATGCAGAACCACAAGCAACTATACAAATCTTTTTAAAGCTTTTAAACTGTTCAGGTGTAAGGTTTATTTCATCAAAGACAATTCTATTATCTTTGATTCTTGGATTTATAGTATCACGGAAAGCCTTCGGCTGTTCCATAATTTCTTTAAACATAAATGTTTCATAACCGCCCTTTTCAGCAGCAGAAATGTCCCAGTTTATATGCTGAACTTCTTTTTTAACTTCGTCTTTATCAGTGTTGATAATCTTGACATCTGAACTTGTAATAATAGCAATTTCATCTGCATCAAGACGATAAATATCTCTTGTCTTTTCAAGAATTGCAGGAATATCACTTGCAATGTAGTTTTCATTCTTGCCAAGTCCGATAATGAGTGGACTTTCTTTTCTTACTGCAATAATCTGATCGGGATTATCAAGACAAATTATGCCAAGGGCATATGAACCATTAACCTTAGAAAGAACCTTGATAACAGTATCAATAATATCTCCAGTATAATAATAATCCAAAAGCTGTGCTATAACCTCTGTATCCGTTTCAGAGTAAAATTTTACTCCTCTGCGAATAAGATGGTCTTTAAGCTTAATATAATTTTCTATTATTCCGTTGTGAACAACAGCAAATTTACCTGAATCGCTCAGATGAGGGTGTGAATTTGCATCTGATGGTTCGCCGTGAGTAGCCCATCTTGTATGGCCTATACCAACTGTACCTTTAACAGCTTTGCCACCATCAATCATATCACTAAGAATTTTCAGCTTGCCCTTTGCCTTAAAAACATTGAGTTTTTCTCCGTCATAAACACAGACACCTGCTGAATCGTAACCACGATATTCAAGCTTTTCAAGTCCACTTAAAAGGTTAGGAGCCGCTTGTTCATAGCCTATGTATCCAACTATACCACACAAAATAATCCCTCCGGTCTTATCTTAGAATGATGTCCTCACGCTTAGGTCCATTAGAAATCATCTTGAAAGGAACACCGACTGCCTTCTCAGCAAATTCGATATACTTTCTGCAATTTTCAGGAAGCTTATCATATTCCTTAATTCCACGAATATCGCACTTCCAGCCAGGAAGAACCTCAATAATAGGCTTGCATCTCTTAAGCTTTGTTGTTGATGGGAAGTAATCAATTCTTTCGCCGTCAAGCTCATAAGCAACAACAACAGGAATCTCATCAAGATAACCAAGAGCGTCAATAACTGTGAAAGCAACCTGTGTTGCACCCTGAACCTTACAACCATAACGAGTTGCAACGAGGTCAAGCCAGCCAACTCTTCTTGGACGACCTGTTGTTGCACCATATTCTCCCTTATCTCCGCCACGCTTACGAAGTTCCTCTGCTTCTTCTTCATCATGAATTTCGCTTACAAATTCGCCTGCACCAACAGAGCTTGAGTATGCCTTAACAACTGTAACAATTTCTTTAATCTCATATGGAGGAATACCGCCTGCACCAACAGCACCATAGCCAGCGATTGTATTTGAGGAAGTAACCATTGGATAGATACCAAAATCAGTATCCTTAAGTGTGCCAAGCTGTCCCTCAAGAAGAATGTTCTTTCCAGCCTTAACAGCGTCATTAACGATGTCAAATGTTGAAGCAACATAAGGCTCAAGCATTTCTTTATATTCCATAAGCTTATTGAAAATCTCGTCAACACTAAGCTCTTCTTTGTGATAGAGGTTCTTAATAGTTAAATTCTTAACCTCAAGAATTCTTTCAAGCTTCTTAATGAGTCAGTATCATCATAAAGCTCATTTACCTGAAAACCAATTTTAGCAAATTTATCAGAATAGAAAGGAGCAATACCAGACTTAGTAGAGCCAAAGCTTTCTTTTGAAAGTCTTTCCTCCTCATAGCAATCGAAAAGAATATGATAAGGCATTACGATTTGAGCTCTGTCAGATACCAGTATATGCACATTCTTTACACCTTGTTCCTCAAGGCTCTTAAGTTCGTTGATAAAATTATCAACATTAAGTGCAACACCGTTTCCGATAATATTTGTGATATTATCATAGAAAACACCACTTGGAAGCTGATGAAGAGCGAAACGGCCATAGTTATTTATGATAGTGTGTCCTGCGTTGCTTCCTCCCTGAAAACGGATAACCATATCCGAGTTTGCTGCAAGCACATCAGTTATCTTGCCCTTGCCTTCATCTCCCCAGTTTGCACCAACAATAGCTTTTACCATAATTAAAATCCAACCTTTCATTTTTTGTCGTTAAGGAGCGGAGTGCCTCCGCTGTCAATTTGTGTAATTGATTTTGCTTTGCAAAACCTATTAGCAAATTGTAGAGGCGAACTGTACTCGCCCGTTTAATATTTCATCATTCGCATCTTAGCCATATGCCGACACCCATATGCTTATAAAAACAGTTTTAGAGATATGCACAAAATAGTACATATCTCTTGCACTGTAAGTATTTTTTTATACGTTAATTTCAACCTCTTCAACAGCAATATTCTCATATTCTGCTAAAACAGGTGCTACAACATCATTGAGAAAATCTTCTGTTTGCTGAGGTGCTCTGCCAACATAGTTTTCTGGCTTGAGATGCTCCTCAAGCTCCTCTAAGGTTACACCAAAGATAGGGTCTTTTGCAATCTTCTCAAAGAGATGATTTTCCTTACCCTCTGCCTTAATTTCGTAGCCAGTTTCAACAGAAAGTTCACGAATACGCTCATGAAGTTCCTGACGGTCACCGCCACGCTTTACTGCGTCCATCATAATATTCTCAGTTGCCATAAATGGTAATTCAGAACGCAGACGCTTTTCTATAACCTTATCATAAACTACAAGTCCGTCACTCACATTAAGATACAAGTTAAGAACTGCATCAATAGCAAGGAAGCCCTCAGGTATGCTCAATCTCTTATTAGCTGAGTCATCGAGAGTTCTCTCGAACCACTGTGTAGCTGCTGTAATATATGGATTAAGTACATCAACCATAACATATCTTGAAAGTGACGCTATACGCTCTGAACGCATAGGATTTCTCTTATATGCCATAGCTGAAGAACCAATCTGATTTTTCTCGAATGGCTCTTCAATCTCTTTAAGATGCTGAAGAAGTCTTATATCATTAGAGAATTTTGTAGCACTCTGTGCAATTCCTGCAAGAACATTCAAGATTTGGCTATCAAGCTTTCTAGAATATGTCTGTCCTGAAACAGCAAAGCAAGATTCATAGCCAAGCTTTGCAGCAATTCTTCTGTCAAGCTCACGACACTTTTCGTGGTCGCCCTCAAAAAGCTCAAGGAAGCTTGCCTGTGTACCTGTTGTACCCTTGCAGCCAAGAAGCTTTGCCTTAGAAAGCTGGTACCTTACATCTTCGAGGTCCATAAGAAGGTCCTGAATCCAAAGTGTAGCACGCTTACCTACTGTGGTAGGCTGTGCCGGCTGAAAATGTGTGAATGCAAGTGTAGGAAGGTTCTTATATTTTCTTGCAAAGTCAGAAAGCGTGCGGATAACTCCGACAAGCTTTTTCTCAACTATACGCAAAGCCTCTGTCATAATGATAACATCTGTATTGTCACCAACATAGCAAGAGGTTGCTCCGAGATGAATAATTCCCTTTGCATTCGGGCATTGTACACCATATGCATAAACATGTGACATAACATCGTGACGAACTAACTTTTCTCTTTCTTCTGCAACATCATAGTTTATGTCATCAGCGTGTGCTTTAAGCTCGTCAATCTGCTCCTGTGTAATAGGAAGTCCAAGCTCCATTTCAGATTCTGCAAGAGCAATCCAAAGCTTTCTCCATGTTCTGAATTTCTTATCAGGAGAAAAAAGATATTTCATTTCCTTATCGGCATATCTTGACGAAAGAGGAGATTCATAGGTATCTTTAGCCATAATCTTAAATTCCTTTCATCTTAAAAATACTGAAATCGGCAAATTATTGCTTATCCTTGACAAGCTTCTTGTCAAAGTCAACTCCGCCTCTTTCCTTACCTTCAAGTAATTTTTGAGGTATTTCTGTTGGGTATTTTCCAGTAAAGCAAGCAGTACAAATACCATTTGCTTTATTCAAAAGCATCTGTGAAAGCTTATCCGCTGGCAAATATCCAAGAGAATCCGCTCCACTGATTTTGCAAATCTCATCAACAGTATGTTTGCAGGCAATAAGCTCGCCCTTAGACGGAATATCTGTTCCGTAATAGCAAGGCCAAGTAAATGGCGGTGAACTTATGCGGAGGTGAACCTCCTTAGCACCTGCTTTTCTAAGCATAGTTACTATTCTATCGCAGGTTGTGCCACGAACGATAGAATCATCTATCATAACAACTCTCTTACCCTTAACACTTGTAAGAAGTGGATTAAGTTTAAGACGAACGCTCTTTGCACGCTCCTGCTGTGTCGGCTTAATAAATGTTCTGCCGATATAGTTATTCTTAACGATTCCCTTTTCATAAGGGATTCCCGATTCTTCACTATAACCAATAGCAGCATCTATTCCCGATTCAGGAACACCAATAACCAAATCAGCGTCAACTGGGAACTCTCTTGCAAGGATTCTTCCAGCCTCTTTACGAGATTCGTAAACGCCAATTCCATCAATTATAGAGTCTGTTCTTGCGAAATAAATATACTCAAAAACGCAAAGAGATTTCTTGCTTTCCTTAGGGCAGTTATCTTTGATTGAGGTAATGCCTCTATCATCAACAACAACAATTTCGCCAGGCTCAATATCTCTTACAAATTCTGCACCCGCAGCATCTAATGCACAAGATTCAGAAGCGAAAACATAAGAGCCTTCAAGCTTACCCATACATAGCGGTCTGAAGCCATGAGGGTCACGAGCCGCAATTAGCTTTCTTGGACTCATAACCAATAGTGAATATGAGCCATCAAGCTGTTTCATAGCCGCACTTACGGCAGCCTCAACAGAATGTGAATGAACACGCTCTCTTGCAATCAAATAAGCGATTACTTCAGAGTCGATTGTTGTCTGAAAAATTGCCCCTCGATGCTCAAGCTCTTTACGAATCTCAACAGCATTAGTAAGGTTGCCGTTATGAGCGATAGCAAGAACACCCTTAACATATCTCATTACAAGCGGTTGAGCGTTTTCAGGAACGCTTCCGCCTGCGGTTGAATATCTGACATGAGCAACGGACATCTGACCTTCAAGTGAAGCTAAGGTTTCCTTAGAAAATACTTCGCTTACAAGTCCCATATCCTTATGATAGCTGATTACGCCTCTGTCGTTAACGGCAATTCCGCAACTCTCCTGACCTCTGTGCTGTAAAGCAAGAAGTCCATTATATGAAGCATAAGCTGGGTTTATAGCACCATCACTGTATACTCCGAAAACACCACATTCTTCATGCAGCTCCTCGGAGAAACAGTCTGAAAATTTGCTGCTGTCCAAAAGGTTTCACCGTCCTGTTAGCATTATAAAATTGTTTATAAAAAGATTATGCAAGGCCAATTCTTTTCATCATCTCAGCATAAGCTTCTTCTACGCCGCCCATATCTCTGCGGAAACGGTCCTTATCGAGCTTCTCGTGTGTCTTAATATCCCAGAAACGGCAAGTATCAGGAGAAATCTCGTCAGCAAGTATAATCTTATCGTGGAACTTGCCAAACTCAAGCTTAAAGTCGATAAGCTCAATGCCTACGCCTGCAAAGAATTCCTTCATATAGTCGTTTACTTTATAAGCCATATCGCTGATAACATCAATTTCTTCCTGAGTTGCGATACCGCAAGCGATAGCCTGTGAATTGTTAATCATAGGGTCGCCAAGCTCGTCATTCTTATATGAAAACTCAAGGATTGGGCATTTAAGCTCCATACCTTCCTCAAGGCCGAGCTTCTTTGCGAGGCTGCCTGCTGCCTTGTTACGGATAATAACCTCGAGAGGAACGATAGAAACCTTCTTAACGATAGTTTCTCTATCGCTGATTTCCTTTACGAAATGTGTTTCGATGCCTTTTTCTGCAAGAAGCTTGAACATAAAGTTAGACATCTTATTATTAACTACGCCCTTACCTCTGATTGTGCCTTTTTTAAGACCATTAAAAGCAGTAGCGTCGTCCTTATATTCTACCATACAGTAATCAGGGTCGTCCATTGCGTAAACCTTTTTTGCCTTGCCTTCGTAAATAAGCTCTTTCTTTTCCATATTCAAAGTCCTCCAAACTTAAATTGACAAAATAAAAAAATCATACGCATATATTATACTTCATTTCGACGATTTAAGCAAGAGCCAGAAAGACGATTTATTTTTTCTATGATTTTGCATAATTTTTTCAAAAAATTTCATATTTGCTCATATATTATCAAAAGTCTATGCTTTTACGGTGTCTTTTTGAATGATTTACTATAATTTTTGCCAAAAATGCAGTACTATTTGTGTATAAGTTGACAAAATTTTATTAGTTTATTATATTTTTACAATTTTTGTTTGATTTATGGAAAATTATATGATAAAATATGCAAGGTATTAAGGAAGATATCCATACAAATTTGTTTTATTTCAAATATCTAAGTGATTTTTCTTCTGAAAATACTTGCAAATCAATCTTCAATATAAGGAAGTGGCTTCAATGTCATATGTAAGTGAACAACTTGAAAAAATTAAGGCCAAGAACCCTGCTCAACCTGAATTTATTCAGGCAGTAACTGAGGTTCTTAACTCTCTCGAACCAGTTTTCGAGCAGAATCCTAAGTATCAGGAAAACGCTATTATCGAAAGAATTACAGAGCCTGAAAGACAACTCATGTTTAGAGTTGCTTGGGTTGACGATAACGGTAAGACACAGGTAAACCGTGGCTTCCGTATCCAGTTCAACAGTGCTATTGGTCCTTATAAGGGTGGTCTAAGACTTCACCCATCAGTAAACCTTGGTATCATTAAGTTCCTCGGTTTCGAGCAGATTTTCAAGAACTCCCTCACAGGTCTTCCAATCGGCGGCGGCAAGGGTGGTTCTGACTTCGACCCTAAGGGTAAGAGCGACCGTGAAATCATGGCTTTCTGCCAAAGCTTTATGACTGAGCTTTATAGACACATTGGTGCTGATACTGATGTTCCTGCTGGTGACATTGGTGTTGGTGCTCGTGAAATCGGCTACCTCTTTGGTCAGTATAAGAGAATCCGCAATGTTTATGAAGGTGTTCTCACAGGTAAGGGACTTAACTATGGTGGTTCTCTTGCAAGAACAGAGGCAACAGGCTACGGTCTTCTCTATCTCACAAAAGAAATGCTCAAGCAAAACAACATGGATATTGCTGGTAAGACAGTTTGTATCTCTGGTGCTGGTAATGTTGCTATCTATGCTACACAGAAGGCACAGCAGATGGGTGCTAATGTTGTTACTCTTGCTGATTCAACAGGCTGGGTATACGACAAGGACGGCATTGATGTTGCTGCTGTTAAGGAAATCAAGGAAGTTAAGCGTGCAAGACTTTCTGAGTATACAAAGTATCGTCCAAATGCAGAATATCACGAGGGCAAATTCCTTTGGACAATTCCTTGCGATGTTGCTCTTCCATGTGCAACACAGAACGAGCTTGATGTTGAGGGTGCACAGAACCTTATCAAAAACGGCGTAAAGGCTGTTGCTGAAGGTGCTAATATGCCTACAACACTTGAAGCTACAAAGATGTTCCAAGAGAATGGTGTTCTCTTTGCTCCAGGTAAGGCTGCTAATGCAGGTGGTGTTGCTACTTCTGCACTTGAAATGTCACAAAATAGTCAAAGACTTTCTTGGACATTTGAAGAAGTTGACGCTAAGCTCGAGGGCATTATGGTTAATATCTTTACAAATATCGCTGCTGCTGCTGAAAAGTATGGTCATAAGGGCGATTATGTAATGGGTGCTAACATTGCAGGCTTCGAGAAGGTTGCAGATACTATGATTGCACAGGGTGTATATTAATAGAACAGCAAACCTAATAAACTAAATTACTCCTATCCCTTTCTATAAAACTACAATCCCCGGATATTGTTTGGCATAAGCACCAACAATATTCGGGGCATTTTTTATAATCATACATAATTTAACTAAGTATCATAGGTTTTAATAGCAATATTCTTAATTTCACTTACCCTTTAAGTAGTGAATTTAGCTTATCACTTTTTTACTAAAAATCCCCTTTTTTTCAAATTTATGCATATATAATATAACTGTGAATTTGTTGCAAAGAGCAGTAATTTATTGTATAATATATAAATAAATTTATAAAAAGGTGTGTACAGATATGCTCCTCCGAAGCTGGGACAGGCTTCCCAAAAATATGAAAAATGATGATGTAAGAAAATATTATGATATACTTTCCAAAAAGACGGCAAGTCTGCTTTTTAAGCGTATACTTGATTTTATTCTTGCTTTAATTATGTTGATTGTGCTTTCACCTATTTTTTTGATTGTTGCGATTTGGGTTAAATGCGATTCAAAGGGCAGCGTTTTTTTTCGGCAAGAAAGAGTCACCCGTTATGGAAAGATTTTTCATATCATAAAATTTAGAACAATGGTTCAAAATGCTGAAGCTATTGGTTCACAGGTTACCGTTGACCACGATTCTCGTGTTACTCGTGCAGGGCATTTCTTGCGAAAAACAAGGCTTGATGAATTACCGCAGCTCTTTAACATTCTATCAGGAAGTATGAGCTTTGTTGGCACAAGGCCTGAAGTTATGAAATATGTCAAGTGTTATACGCCTGAAATGATGGCGACCCTCCTACTCCCTGCTGGAGTAACTTCTCTTACGAGCATAAAATTTAAAGATGAAGAAAAGCTTTTGAAAGATGCTGATGATGCAGACAAGGTTTATGTAGAAGATGTTCTCCCCTTAAAGATGAAAATAAATCTTGAATACACAGAAAAATTCAATATTTTTTTCGATTTAAAAGTTATGTTTATGACGGTTATCGCCGTACTCAAGTAATACGACTGGTGGTGTATACCTATAATGAATATCACAAAAAAGGAAATAACAGCCTTGCTCATGAATACCTCTGCTATAAGATTTTCATTACTTTGTCTGCTGTTTTTCGGTTCTGTTTGTGTGATAGATGCTGCCTGCTATTTTTTAGCCACTCCAATATATGTATGGGCAGGAATCGTTTTATACATAAAGCTTATAAAAGAAATGAAATTAAGAAAAATCAAGCACTTACCAATAATAACTCTATTCATTGCCTCAGGACTTATTTCTGTTGCAGTAAACTTTGCATATAACATACATGAAAATCTTTTTATGATTTATTATGTTATTCTCTGCTTCTTTCTGTTTTATGGATTATATGCTGAAAAAACTCACGAGGCTGCAAAAAGAGAAATGACCTTCTTCTTTAAGTTTTTTCTTTCATCAACAACCATACTTATGACCATAAGTATCGTAATACTCCTATTCTCTAAAAAAGGCTTTATGTTTATGGATTATTACATAAGCATAAAGGATAATCGCTTTGTCGGCATATTCACAAATGCCAATCTTTTGGCGTTTTATGCTGTTATCGGTGTTATCTTCTGCCATATACTTTATTTAAGGCACAAGGCTGTTTCTAAATTTACCTTTAGAGTAAGTCTTTACTATGGAATATGTCTTTTTATAAACTTAGTTTCACTCTTTCTCTCTGACTCAAACGGTTCACTTGTATTCATAATAATCTATGTTTGTTTTATAGCATTCTATAAAATTTTCAGAAACAGTGATACCGTAAGAACATTTAATTTTATGTTCAGAATAATTTCATTAATTCTTGCCTGTGTGATATTTGCCTTTTCATTTTTAACCATAAGGTCTTTTGCTCAAGAAGGCTTTGCCACATTACTTGAATCTGAAAGAAAATTTTCAGAAAGCCAAAGTGTAGAAGTAACAAGCACAATTCCAAAATCCGAAAATTCCAAAATTCCAGAAAGCAAATCTTCCCAGTCGGAAAGTGCTTCAAAATCAAGTGAAACCTCAAAAGCTGATAACAATAAATATCTTCCAAGTGACAATACCCATACAGAAAACATTTTCAGAGATAAAAAGACAACAACCTTTACCCATGAAAATAAAAATATCGACAGCGGAAGAATTCCACTCCTTAAACAAGCAATAAAACTTTTTTTACTCTACCCTATCTTTGGAGTTGCTCCAAGAAATATTGTTCTATATGGCGAAAAGTATCTCGGTGGATTAAAATATTCCGATTTCCACAATGGTTTCGTAACTATACTTGTAAGCTTTGGAGTTGTAGGCTTTACTTTCTTTATAATCTTTGCAGTAAAGATTGCAAAAAGTATGCTCATCTGCATTTTCAAAAAACGCAACAAAAATGATACTGAGCGTGAGATGTTGCCTTGTCTGCTTGCATTTTTGGCGGCATATTGTGTTTACTCAATGTTTGAAATTACACTTCTGCTTGATGTATCTTTTAAGGTACTTATCTTCTGGCTTATTCTTGGCTATGCAATGAGCTATCTCAATCATTATGAAATGAGCGATTATCGAGGCAGACTGAATAGTTCAACATTCTTCCCAGGCTTTGTAAGCAAAATCCAATCAGCATATAAAGATAATTCAGATAAGCAAAGCGATACGCAAAAAAATGAAGATAAAGAAAATTCCAATTAGTTACCGAGCGAGCGAACAAAGTTCGCCCCTAAAGTTAGTTAGCAAATTTCTCAAGACACTTAAAAGTTTTGCACAAGCTTTTTCAAAAGCTTGCGGTT
>ENA-OROK01002852-OROK01002852.1-human-gut-metagenome-genome-assembly--contig:-NODE-2852-length-14348-cov-3.063877_pt1 | contig 14348 bp, 9 predicted proteins | sample MGYA00242127_ERZ509046 | MGnify/ENA primary metagenome ERZ509046 (study PRJEB26280, sample SAMEA2338728) | human gut metagenome | biome: human gut; feature: human-associated habitat; material: faeces... | reverse complement strand
CTGCGCGGCGACATTGGCAGTGCGGATGCGCTGGGCCAGGTTGTGGCACTCGGCGAGGGCGATCGTGGCGCGCGGCGCTGCATCTGCGGGCAGCTCATCGCTTGCGATCTCGAGCACCAGGTCAACGTCGGTTGGGACCTCGGAGTCGCAGAGCATCATGCCGCTGTTGTCGGTCGTTGCCGTGGCGATATTCCACATGCGCGACGCAACACTGCGTGCGATGGGGTCCTCGCCGATAACGGCAATCTGGAAGCGCTCGAGCACGTTGGCGGCGCGAGCAAAACCGATGCGGGACTCGGCTTCGGTGACCGAGGGCTTGCCCTCCCACACATGGTGCAGGCGGTTGATGTAGGCGTAGGTGTCCTGGAAGGCCATGCCGTCGGCAAACAGGCCGACATTTTCCTGGAACTGCTGCAGGGCGGCCTCGGTATGCGGACCAAAGTAGCCGTCGTCTTCGCCACAGGCAAAGCCCAAAACGTTGAGAGCGCGCTGCAGGGCCTGCACATCGGCGCCATGGAAATTGGGCATGCGCAGATAGAGGGTGCGGTCGCCCAGCTTATACGAAGCGTCTACAAGGGCGCTCCAACAGGGGATATCGACGGCATGACCGGCAGCAAGGCCGCTGTCGAGCCTGAAGGTGCTGACGGCCTGCTCAGTGGTGGCTCCAAAGTACTTGTCGGTGACTTCGGCGGCATCAATCGTGTAGCCGAGCTGCAGGAGACGAGACTGCACGTCCTCGACGGCTGCTCCTTGCATGCCCGTTGTAATAGGTTCCATGAACGAACCCCTTTCGGCGTACCATTCGTACTATTTGAGCGTCTGTCGGATAGACAACGCAAAGGGATGCATAAACATGCACTCAACAGTGTAGCAAGTTGTGCCTAAATACGCTGCTGACAGGTTTTATAACCCCCGTTAGTTAAGGCGCTCCACAAAGAAATCTGCCATGGAGAGGAACAGCTCGCGTGCGTGCGGATCAAGCTCAACGTTCTCGATGGCCGCTTTGGCCTTAGCGGTCAGGTCGAGCGCGTAAGTGTGGGCGTAATCGATGGAGCCGGTTTCCTGAAAGATCTCCACGGCGCGTGCGAGCTGCGCGGGATCATCGGTACCCGAGGAAAGAATCGCCTCGACCTCGTCGTGGTGGCGCTCATCAGAGAGGGCGTGTACGGCGACAAGCGTGCGCTTGCCCTCGGTGATGTCGGTGCGGAAGTCCTTGTTGGCGGCTTCCTTAGCGCCGACAAGGTTGAGCAGGTCGTCCTGAATCTGAAAGGCAAGGCCCGTGTGCAGGCCAAAGGCGCGCAGCGCTTCGATTTGCTCATCGCTGCCGCCGCCGATAATGGCTCCGGCGGCAAGCGGCGTGGCTCCGCTGTAAAACGCGGTCTTGTGCGTCGCCATGTCCAGGTAGTCATCAACCGAGATATCAAAGCGCCCGTCACGGACCCAACCCAGGTCGAGCGCTTGACCCTCGATGGTGCGGACGATCATCTCGGTTAGCTCGTGGAGCACGCGCAGCTTCACGTCGGACTCCAGCGTGGGGTCGTCGAGAACGGTCTTGGTGACCATGGTGAGCGCCAGGTCGCCACAATTGATGGCAAGCCCCGTGCCCTCGGTAAGGTGCATGCAGGGCTTGCCTCGACGAAGCTGTCCGTTGTCGGCGATGTCGTCGTGGATCAGCGCGCCCGACTGGAAATGTTCGATGGCTGCCGCAGCGCTGCGGGCACTCTCAAAGCTACCGCCCACTGCGGTTGCGGCGAGCATGCAGATAAGCGGGCGGTGGCGCTTGCCGGCGTTGGCCGTAAAAGCCGAGAGCGGCGCGTACAGGTAGCGCTCGATATCGGCAGAGGTCGCCTGTCCGTCAAAGAACGTGGCCAGATAGTCGTTAATCTGGTCAAAGTGCTGGGCTAAAAAGCTGGTAAACGGACTGGACACGGGTTCTCGCATTCTTTCTGAGGTTGCATTGGTGCAATATGCAGACAACATATTGCCACATCAGGGCGTTTGGCGCGGCAGTTTTGGCGATTTAGGACAACGGGCGTGCGTTTGATGGAGCGCGCCTAAATCAGCCTAAAATGCTCGAGCGCCGCAACGACACCGTCGTGATCGACGGTGTCGGTCACGTAATCGGCCTTATCCTTGAGATAGTCCGGCGCATTGCCCATGGCGATACCGACATCGACGGCGTTCATCAGCGAGACGTCATTGCTGGCGTCGCCGATGCCGTATACGGTTCCGTGGTGGGGATCGAGGGCATCGAGTACAGACTGGATGCCCCCGCGCTTCGTGCATTCGCGGGGCGAGATTTCGGTTACCTCGAGTTCGAGCTCGTTAAAGCACAGCAGCGGCTCAAGTGCCTTATCTTGGGCGATGCGGTTGGCGAGCGATGTAGACATCAAGATCTTGTAGACACTGTAATGTTGCAGCTGCGTGACTGCGTCGCCCAGGGTGCGCGCGTATCCGGGGGCATCGGGGGCATCGGCACTCATGCGCACGACGCCGTTGAGGCCCTCAAAGCGGATGACCTCGCCCGATTGCTCAAGGTAGGGGGCAAGACGCTGCAGCATACTGGGCGTCATCGACAGATCGCGAATTGCGTGTCCGTTGATCTCGGCGTAACCGCCCGCAAGACAGACGATGCCGGTCCAGGGCAGCTCAAGAAGTTTGGGGTGGATGCAGCTCAGGGTGCGTCCCGTGCAGATAAAGGCCATGTTGCCGTTGGCGACAAACTCGCGGATGGCCTGCGAGACCGCCTCGTTGGGATAGGGGGAGAGGTCCCGCTCGTCTTCGGGAAGGTCTTGGGCGAGCCTGGGGTCTTGCCAGGCGAGCGTTCCGTCGATATCGAAGAAGCAAATATCGCCGCGCTTATGGGCTGCGCTGGCGGCGGGGGAGGCCGAGGCGGTGGGCACAAATTCCGGCTCGAGGCCCATGATCTGGTCAAAATGCTCTTTAACGCGGGGAACGGAGATGCCGATGACCACCTGGGCGGTCTTGTCCGTAATGATGAGGCCCTTGGCGCCCACCGCGACAAACGACGCGTTATCTGCAACGATGGAAGGGTCTGCGACCTCGACGCGCAGGCGCGTGGCGCAGTTGGTTGCGCCCACAATATTGCCAACGCCACCTAAAAGCTGAATTACCCGCTCAGCGAGGACGTGATCTTGATCGGATCGACTATTGACCTCGTCATTGGGAGATTGCTCTTTGGCAAAGCCGCTTTCCGTTAAACGATCGATTGCCGCGCGATTGGCAACATGATCCTCGCGGCCCGGCGTCTTAAGGTCATAGACCAAGATGAGTGCTCGAAAACTAACAAAAAAGATGAGGCTAAAGGCAAGGCCGATACCGAGCGCCAAAAGATAGGCACCGGCATGCGTGCGCATGAGCGGAATAAAGTTGAAGGCTGCCATCTCAATCAAGCCGCCCGAGAAGATGCCGACGATGCCAAAGAGATTCATGGTTGTGGCAAGGCAAGACGATAAGACGGCGTAGAGCAAAAAGAGCCCGGGGTGGGTGAACATAAAGAGAAACTCGAGTGGCTCGGTAACGCCGCAAACCACCGAGGCGACGATGGCGGGCAAAAGGATGACCTTAAGGCCGGCGCGGCGCTCTGGTTTTGCGGTGGAGTAGAACGCGGCTGCGATGGCGGGAAGGCCAAAGAGCTTGACCCAGCCGGTGGCGGTAAAACCGGCCCACGGCGCAAGTTCATTAAGGGGGCGCGTGCTATGGGAGAGGATGGGGAGCAAGCTGCTCCACGTGGCGTAGATGCCGTCGTTAATGACCAGGTTGTCGTAGTAGATCGGCATGTAGAGCAGGTGGTGCAGCCCCATGGGCTCGAGCGCTCGCTCCAAAAGCACAAAGATGCCCACGCCAAAGGGGCCGACGCTCGTAAGTGCATGGCGCAGCGTTTCGGTCATTGCGTATACGGAGGGCACGATGGCGGCCGAGATAGCGGCAAGGGCAAACACGGCAAAAAAGCTGATGAGGTAGACCAGCGAGGAGCCCGAGAAGGTGCCGAGCCAATCGGGAACCTTGGCATCGTAGAAGCGGTCATGGATGGCAACGACGGTTGCCGATACCGCCAGCGGGCCGATAATGCCGGTGTCGAGCGTCTTGATGCCGTCGATGACGGTGATACCGCTGGCGGAGGTCAAAGATGACGGGTACTTAAGTCCAAGATTGTCTCCGCTCAGCTTAATGATCTCGCTCAAAAAGAAGCAGTAGGCAAAATAGGCGACGAGAGCCTCGAGGCAGCAACGAGCCGGTTGTTTTTGGGCAAGACCGATGGGCAGCGCTACGGCAAAAAGGAGCGGGAGGCGTTTAAAGACCGTCCACGAGCCGCGCTGGATGATGGTCCAAAAAGCGTACCAAGGGGTTCCGTATACGGCGAGATCGCCGACGATGTCCGCAGTCGTTGCGAGAGCGGAGACGCCGACCATGAGGCCTGATATAGAAAACAGCATGGCGGGCGCGAACATTGCCCCGCCAAAGCGTTGGATTTTTTGCAGCATGTTCTGCCTTCCGAATATCGAGGCGCGTTGCGCGTGGGGAAACGTTTAAACAATGGATTCATTGTAGAGGACCAGACGATTGTCGTACCGGCAGTTTTGAGCGAAACCGATTTGGGCATGACAGAAACCGTCAACGGTTAAATCCTGTCGCTTTACCGATATTCGGTTTAAACAACTTTAAGAAATGCTATCGTGCCTAGCCGGAAATGAATAATGTAGAGGTGAAACAATGCCAAAAGCGATATACGAAGGAATCTACCGAGAAATACGCTCGCGCATCATTAATGGGACCTATGCGTTTCAGGAGATGCTGCCAACCGAAGCCGAGCTGACCGCGGAATTTGGCTGCACGCGCAATACCGTCCGCCGCGCTTTGAGCATGCTGGCCGACGGGATGTTTGTGCAGCCCATACACGGCAAGGGCGTGCGCGTTATTTGGCTTAAGGGCGAAACCGACATGTTGGGCGCACTCGAAGAGGTTGAGTCGTTTGGCGAGTTTGCAAAGCGCAACAATGCCGTTGCATCGACGGACGTTAAGTCTTTCGAACATCTGGTTTGCACCGAGCAACTCTCTCGTCACCTGGGCTTTAAGGTGGGCGAGGAGTTGATTCGCGTAGTGCGTGTCCGAAGCCTCAACGGCAACGCGCGCCAAGTGGACCATGGCTATTTTTTGGCGTCGATCGCCAAGGGCCTGACTCCCGAGATCGCGGCAGATTCTATTTACGGCTATCTGGAGCACAAGCGCGGTGTCAAAGTGATGGCGAGCCGTCGTACGGTGAGTGTCGAGCTCGCCAACGATGAGGACTGCAGCTATCTTGACCTCGGCAAATACAACTGCGTTGCCGTCATGGAGAGTCAGTCGTACACCTCGGATGGCATCTTGTTTGAGGTGACGCACACTCGCACACACCCCGAGATCTTCCATTACCGCGTCAATTCCAAGCGATAGCCGGCTAGCTCGCAGCCTGACGAGACTCATGGCCTCAAAGAGAAAACGCCCGGTCAAACCGACGGTACATCGGCTTGACCGGGCGTTTTCTCTGCATTAGATAACAAATAATTGTTTATACAAAACTTGTCAAGTATCAAGTTGAAATTACCGTTCACCGAAGTTTTTCTACCGCTCTAGTAATACTTGTTCAAACAACTAGCCAAATAGCGTATCGTTCAAATCAGCAAAAGGGGCAAAGTCCCCGAGCCAATCTCCGAAGGCGGCGGCAAAGGGTGCCGCCACGGTGTGAAAGGGTGGATTGTAATGAAGAACGAAATGAGCAGAAGGCAGTTCCTGGGCTTTGCTGGTTCCGCGGCTGCAGTTCTTGGTCTGGGCCTCGTGGGTTGCGGTGGTTCTGCCGGCTCCGGCTCCTCTGCTTCTGGTGACGCTGCCGAGGTCTACTTCCTCCAATTCAAGCCCGAGGTCGACAAGGAGTGGAAGGAGATCGCCAAGGCCTATAAGAAGGAGAAGGGCGTCGAGGTCAAGATCGTGACCGCCGCTTCCAACACCTACGAGGAGAAGCTTAAGTCCGAGATGTCCAAGAGCTCCGCTCCGACCCTGTTCCAGGTCAACGGCCCCACCGGTCTTAAGAACTGGAAGGATTACTGCGCCGACCTGTCCGATACCAAGCTCCGCGGTGAGCTCATTGACGACTCCCTGGCTCTGCAGTCCGACGGCAAGGATGTGTGCATCGACTGGGTCCAGGAGAGCTTCGGCATCATCTACAACAAGCAGCTGCTCGAGAAGGCTGGCTACAAGGCCGAGGACATCAACTCCTTCGACAAGCTGAAGGCTTGTGCCGATGACATCCAGGCCCGCAAGGACGAGCTTGGTGTCGAGGGTGCCTTCACTTCCGCCGGCATGGACGACTCCTCCAGCTGGCGCTACACCACTCACCTTGCCAACATGCCGCTCTACTACGAGTTTGAGAAGGAGCACAACCAGGAGGACGACGAGATCAAGGGTGAGTTCCTCGACAACTACAAGCAGATCTTCGACCTGTACATCACCGACTCCACCTGCGATCCTTCGCAGCTTGCTTCCAAGACCGGCGACGACGCCACCAACGAGTTCGCAACCGGCAAGGCCGTCTTCTACCAGAACGGCTCTTGGGCCTACTCTGACCTCGTCAAGGCCGGCATGACCGACGATCAGATTGGCATGATGCCGATCTACATCGGTGTTGACGGCGAGGAGAACCAGGGCCTGTGCTCCGGCGGCGAGAACTACTGGTGCGTCAGTTCCCAGGCTTCCGAGGATGCCCAGAAGGCCACCGAGGACTTCATGTATTGGTGCGTCACCGCTGACACCCCGACCAGCATCATCGCCGACAAGATGGGTCTGACCGCTCCGTTCAAGAGCGCCAAGGAGACTACCAACGTCTTCTCGCAGCAGGCCGTTGCCATGGCCAAGGACGGCAAGAAGACCGTCGCTTGGGACTTCGTCTACATTCCCTCCGAGGAGTGGAAGAAGAACCTCAAGCAGGCTCTGATTGCCTACGCTGCCGATAACACCAAGTGGGACGGCGTCAAGAACGCCTTCGTCGATGGCTGGAAGACCGAGAAGGCCGCTTCCGAGTAAGCAGTTGCTGCCCAAGCTATCTGATTAGCGACAGGGGGCGGGCAGACGTTGGTTTGCCCGCCCCCTGCATATTGAAAGGACCCTTTTATGGGCAAAGCACTCAAGCGCTGGTGGCCGCTCTTTATGCTGCCCACGTGCCTGGCGTTTATGATCGGGTTCGTGATCCCTTTTATCCAGGGCTTCTATCTCTCGTTCTGCCAGTTTATTATCATTAGTAACGCGCACTTTGTCGGTATCGAGAACTACGTGCGCGCGCTGTCCGATCCGCAGTTCTCCACGTCGTTCTTCTTTACCGTGGCGTTTGCCTTCCTGTCGACGGTGCTCATCAACGTGATCGCCCTGGCCATTGCGCAGGCGCTCACCCGCAAGGCGCTCAAAGGCACCAACATCTTCCGTACGATCTTCTTTATGCCTAACCTGATCGGCGGCATCGTGCTGGGCTACATTTGGCAGATTCTGATCAACTGCCTGCTCTCCAACGTGGGCGCCCAGCTCATCGCTCTTAACTCTGCTGCTGGCTTCTGGGGCCTTATCATCCTGACCCTGTGGCAGCAGGTCGGCTACATGATGATCATCTACATCGCTGGTCTGCAGTCCATTCCGTCCGACTACATCGAGGCCGCCAAGGTCGACGGCGCTACGGCATGGCAGACGTTTTGGAAGGTTAAGATCCCTAACCTGATGCCGACCATCACCATCTGCCTGTTCCTGTCCATCACCAACGGCTTTAAGCTGTTCGACCAGAACCTCGCCCTTACCGGCGGCGCCCCCGCGCACTCCACCGAGATGCTCGCCCTGAACATCTACAACACGTTCTATTCGCGTGCCGGTATCGCATGGCAGGGCATCGGTCAGGCCAAGGCGGTTATCTTCTGCATCCTGGTCGTAGCCATCTCCATGATTCAGCTTAAGGCCACGAGGTCCAAGGAGGTGCAGCAGTAATGAAACGCGATAAGGTTATCAACCGCGCGCTCTCGATCTTCTTTACGATTCTGTCGCTCGCGTGGATCTACCCCGTGTTCATGATTGCGCTTAATTCTTTTAAAAAAGCGACCGCAATCAGCACCACCACGGCATTCGATCTGCTCACGCCCGAGACGTTCAACGGCCTCGCAAACTACATGCACGCCCTTAACGAGCAGGGCTTTGCCTCGGCATTTATGTACTCGCTCATCATCACGGTCACGTCGGTCGTGCTGATCTTGGTGTGCTGCTCCATGTGCGCTTGGTACGTGGTTCGTGTCAACAACAAGATCTCGAACTTCTTCTATTACCTGTTCGTGTTCTCGATGGTCGTGCCGTTCCAGATGCTCATGTTCACGCTGTCCAATTTGGCGGACCGCATCGGCTTCAACACGCCGTTCAACATCTGCTTTATCTACCTCGGCTTTGGCGCGGGCCTGGCGGTCTTTATGTTCGCCGGTTTTGTAAAGAACATCCCGCTCGAGATCGAGGAGGCGGCCATGATTGATGGCTGCAACCCGGTCCAGGTGTTCTTTAAGATCGTCCTTCCCATCATGAAGCCCACCTATCTTTCGGTCGGCATTCTCGAGACCATGTGGGTCTGGAACGACTATCTGCTGCCCTACCTTACGCTCGACTCCACCAAGTACAAGACCATTCCTATCTTGATCCAGTACTTCCGCGGCGGCTACGGCCACGTCGAGCTCGGCCCCATGATGGCCTGCATCATGATGGTCGTTATCCCCATCGTTATCATGTACATCCTCTGTCAGAAGTACATCATCGACGGCGTGGTGGCAGGTGCCGTCAAGGGCTGATGCCGTAACTGTTTTGCAAGTTTCTGCGGCGCCCTCAACATGGTGCCGCATATCGAAAGGTAAAGACATGGCCGAGATCGTTCTCAAACATGTTCAGAAGGTGTATCCCAACACCGAGTCCAAAAAGAAGGGCTTCTTTGGCAAAAAGAAGAAGACCGAGGAGAAGAAACACAACCTCAAGGTTACCGAGGACGGTGTGCTCGCTGTAGAGGACTTCAACCTCACCGTTCACGACCAGGAGTTCGTCGTCCTCGTTGGCCCCTCTGGCTGCGGCAAGTCCACGACGATGCGCATGGTCGCCGGCCTGGAGGACATCACCTCGGGCGATGTGCTCATCGATGGCAAGCGCGTCAACGACGTGGCACCCAAGGACCGCGACATCGCCATGGTGTTCCAGAGCTATGCTCTGTACCCCAATATGACGGTGTACGAGAACATGGCGTTTACGCTTGAGCTCAAGAAGGTCCCCAAGGACGAGATCGACCGCAAGGTTCGCTCCGCTGCCGAGATTCTGGGCATTACCGAGTACCTCGACCGTAAGCCCAAGGCGCTCTCCGGCGGCCAGCGCCAGCGTGTCGCTATCGGCCGCGCCATCGTGCGGGACCCCAAGGTCTTCCTGATGGACGAGCCGCTGTCCAACCTGGACGCCAAGCTGCGTAACCAGATGCGTGCCGAGCTCATTAAGCTGCGTCACGAGATCAAGGGCACCTTCATCTACGTTACTCACGACCAGACCGAGGCCATGACCCTTGGCGACCGCATCGTGGTCATGAAGGACGGCGTTGTCCAGCAGATCGCCACGCCGCAGGAGGTCTTCAACCATCCCGCGAACATCTTCGTCGCCGGCTTCATCGGCGTGCCGCAGATGAATTTCTTCGATGCCCAGCTGGTGCGCTCGGGCAACGGCTTTACCGTCAAGACCGAGGATATGAACGTGGCGCTCGCCCCCGAGACTTGCGCTCAGCTTGCCCTCAACTGGGACGGCGGCGACGTGAAGGAGATTACGGCCGGCGTGCGTCCCGAGCAGATCCTGCTTGCCGACAAGGGCGAGGAGGGCGCGCTCCAGGGTACCGTCGAGGTGACCGAGCTCATGGGCTCGACCGAGCATGTCCACGTGACCGCTCCCGACGGCCAGTTTGTTCTGATTATCCCCGTCGTCGACCTCGAGGCCAAGGGCGCGCTCAAGGCTGGCGACACCATCTGGTTCAAGTTCGAGAAGAACGCGACCCACCTCTTCGATAAGGTCTCTGGCAAGAACCTTATCTAGGCCCGGTGCATCCAGGCCCTCCCTTTGGGCGACTGCGGTATTGCCATCCTTTTGCCGCGGTCACATATAAGGCTCCCCTCCCGTCCCCTGGGCGAGAGGGGAGCCTTTCTTTGTGTTGGGGTTGTCTGGCCGGTCGTTTGTCTCGATCTGTAACAACTGGGACCGTTTTTACCGAGCAGTTGTTACAGATCGAGATTGTTTGGCCGAGTCGGGTCACAGGGTAACGCGCGGGCACAAAAAACGGAGCCGTGTTGCCACGACTCCGTTTCTCAAGAGGATGGGTAAGGGAAGCGAAATTAGTTCAGGTGCCAGATCTCGTCGTTGTACTGGGAGATGGTGCGGTCGGACGAGAAGGTGCCGGCGTTGGCGATATTGATGAGCGCCTTGCGCATCCAGGCGTCCTGGTCCTCGTAGTCGGCCAGCACGCGCTCCTTGGTCTGGATGTACTCCTCGATGTCGAGCAGGGCCATAAACCAGTCCTTGCCCTTAATGTCGTCGTGCAGGCGCTGCAGGCGCTCGGCGTTGCCGGTCGCCATAAAGGCCGGGTTGGTGATGAAGTCCACCAGCAGTTTAATGCTGGGCTTGCGGTAGAGCACACCGGCGTCATAGGTGCCGTCGGCGTAGAGCTGCTCGACCTGTTTGGACGAGGCGCCAAAGGTATAGATGTTCTCGTCGCCCACGAGCTCGGCAATCTCCACGTTGGCGCCGTCGAGCGTGCACAGGGTTAGGGCGCCGTTGAGCATGAACTTCATGTTGGAGGTGCCGCTCGCCTCCTTGGACGCCAGGCTGATCTGCTCGGAGATGTCAGCGGCGGGGATCACGCGCTCGGCGGCGGTGACGTTGTAGTTCTCGATCATGACAACCTGCAGGTAGGGAGCCACGTCGGGGTCGTTTGCAATCCACTGCGACAGCGTCAAGATCAGATGGATGATGTCCTGCGCGATAGTGTAGGCAGGCGCCGCCTTGCCGCCAAAGATGATGGTGACGGGGTGCTTAGGTCTGTTGCCGTTCTTGATATCGAGGTACTTCCAGATGATGTAGAGCGCGAGCATCTGCTGGCGCTTGTACTCGTGCATGCGCTTGACCTGGCAGTCAAAGATAGAATCCGGGTCAATGACCTGGCCGGTGGCCTTTTCCAGATAGTTGGCAAAGTTCACCTTGTTGGCGCGCTTGACGGCAGCCAGCTTATCCAGCATGGCGGAATCGTCGGCAAATTTCTCGAACTTCTTCAGCTCGGAAGCATCCTGCTTGAAGCCGGGGCCGATGGAATCTTCCAGCAGCTTGGTCAGGCCGGGGTTGGCAGCCAGCAGCCAGCGGCGGTAAGCAATACCGTTGGTAACGTTCTTGAATGCTTTCGGCTTGTACAGGAAGTAATCATGGAACACGCTGTCCTTGATGATCTCGCTATGCAGCTTGGAAACGCCGTTGATGCTGTGCGAGGTATAAGCGCAGATGTTGGCCATGCGGACCTGGTTGTCGCCAATGATTGCCATGTAGTTGATCTTGCCCTGGTCGCCGGGGAAGGCTTTCTCCAGGTCAGCACGGCAGCGGCGGTCCATTTCCTGCACGATCTGCCAGATACGCGGCAGGGTGGAGCGGAAGATATCCACGTTCCACTTTTCCAGAGCCTCGCTCATGACAGTGTGGTTGGTGTAAGCAAAGACCTTGCGGCAGATGTCGAAAGCTGCATCCCATTCATAGCTGCACTCATCCAGCAAAATGCGCATCATTTCGGGGATGGCAATGGTCGGGTGGGTATCGTTCAGCTGGATGGCGATCTTATCCGGCAGGTTCTCCAGGGTGCCGTACTGGTTCAGGTGGTTGCCCAGGATATCGGCAACGGAAGCAGCGCTGAAGAAGTACTGCTGGCGCAGGCGAAGGATCTTGCCCTCGGTGTGGTTATCGTTGGGGTACAGGATCTTGGAGATCAGCTCTGCGGAAGCAGACTGGCTGATAGCGGTGTTATAGTTGCCGGCGTTGAAGCTGCTCATATCAAAGCTGGGTGCCTTGGCCTGCCACAGGCGCAGCTTGGAAACGCCCTGCGTGCCGTAACCGGCAACGTACATATCGTTGGGAACAGCAATGACAGAGTTGTAGTTTTCGTACTTGACATGGTGGAAACCGCCCTCCCAGGTCTCGATAGCCTGGCCGTCAAAGCGGATCTCCTGTGCCTGGTCGGGGTGGGATTTGATCCACACCTGGCCGCCGGGCAGCCAGTTGTCAGCGGTTTCCTGCTGCCAGCCGTCCACGATCTTCTGCTTGAAGATGCCGTACTCATACAAAATAGAGTAGCCGGTGCCGGGGATGCAGTCGGTAGCCATGCCATCCAGGTAGCAGGCAGCCAGACGGCCCAGGCCGCCGTTGCCGAGGCCTGCATCAGGCTCCTGCTCATAAATGGTGTCAATCTTGATATCGGCGTCAGCCAGAACCTGCTCGGCAACTTCGTTCAGGCCCAGGTTGAACAGGCTGGTGCGCAGGCTGCGGCCCATCAGGAACTCCATGCAGAGGTAATAGACCTGTTTTTTGCCTTCGCCCAAGGTCTTGGCCTGGAACTGCTTCTGGCGGTCAGACATGATCTGACGAACGATCATTGCCATGCAGCGGTAGATCTGCTCGGCGGAAGCAACGTCCAACGTGACGCCGCATTCGCTGACGACCTTGTCTTTGAGAATTTTTTCAAATTCTTTTTTAGTAAGTTTCATCAAAAGTATCCCTCTCCTTACGGCTTATCTATACCAGAATCCTCTGGGATTATACTGATTTTTCAAAATCAATAAAAATACTTACCTTAAGCATTATAGTCAAAATTGGCGATATGTGCAAGGCTTTTTTCCCACACGCGTCAATTTTTTCAATTTTACACAAAAGGGGCTTTTTCTTACGGGCATTTTATACTATAATATAAGGGTATAATTTTAAGCATTTTCCCTGCGCTGCGGGGGCTGGTGGGCGGTTTTGCCGCGCAGAAGCCCCTTTCCGTCCCGCTTTTGGCGACAAAAGTGCAGGGTGTTCCTGATAAAAACACCATCAACTGAAACAAAGGAGACCCCAACTATGGCTAACAAAGTACGTCTGACCATCTGCGGTTCGAGCTATGTGATCTCTACCAACGAAAGTGAAGATTACATGCAGAATCTGGCCGAGCGCCTGAATCTTGATATGAATGAGCTGATGAGCTCTTCCAATTCGGTTTCCATCACCACCGCTGCCATCATGACCGCGCTGAACTACCGCGATGAGCTGGAAAAGGCCAGCGGCAGCGCGGATAATATGCGCCGCCAGATCAAAGACTATCTGGAGGATGCCGCCTCCGCCAAGATGGCTGCCGAGGAGCTGCGCCGCGAAAACGCCGCCCTGCGCAAAAAGGTGGACGACCTGCACCGCCGTTCCCTGACGAGCGAAGCCTGATGGAACAGACTGTTTTACAGCGCCCGGAGATCCTGGCCCCCGCCGGCAATGCTGATATGCTGCGGGCTGCGGTGTTTGCCGGGGCTGACGCCGTATATCTTGGGCTGGATGGCTACAATGCGCGGCGCAGCGCTGGGAACTTTGACCCTGATGCCCTGCGCGAAGCCGTCTGTTTTTGTCATGCCCGCGGGGTTGCGGTGCATGTGACCCTGAACACACTGGTTTACGCCGCCGAACTGGGCGGCCTGGCCGATGCCGTGCGCGCTGTTGCCGCCGCCGGGGCGGATGCCGTGATTGTGGATGACCTTGCCACCGCGCAGCTGGTGCGCAGCATTGCGCCTGACCTGCGCCTGCACGGCTCTACCCAGATGAGCATCCACACCGCAGAGGGTGCCAAGATGCTGGCAAAGCTGGGGTATTCCCGCGCCATTCTGGCCCGTGAGCTGAGCCTGGCGGAGATCGAAGCCGTGGTAAAGGCAAGCCCGATCGAATGCGAAGTGTTTGTACACGGCGCGATGTGCATGTCCATGAGCGGCCAGTGCATGATGAGCGCGTTCCTGGGCGGGCGCAGCGGCAACCGCGGTGCCTGCGCGGGTCCCTGCCGCCTGCCGTTTGATGCTACCAACGGCCTGCGCCCCGGCCAGCCGGGCAAAGCCTGCCACCTGAGCCTGAAAGACATGGACCTTGTGCCCCACATGGCCCAGCTGAAAGCCGCCGGGGTTGCCAGCATTAAAATTGAAGGCCGCCTGCGCACGCCGGAATATGCCGCCGCTGCGGTAACGGCCTGCCGCGCAGCCCGCGCCGGAACCGAAGCC
>ENA-OROK01002844-OROK01002844.1-human-gut-metagenome-genome-assembly--contig:-NODE-2844-length-14372-cov-4.346651_pt1 | contig 14372 bp, 13 predicted proteins | sample MGYA00242127_ERZ509046 | MGnify/ENA primary metagenome ERZ509046 (study PRJEB26280, sample SAMEA2338728) | human gut metagenome | biome: human gut; feature: human-associated habitat; material: faeces... | reverse complement strand
ATTCGATGCTATTGATGAAAAATTCGATACTATTGATAAAAGATTCGATGCTATTAATGAAAAATTCGATACTATCGATAAAAGATTTGATGCTATCGACCTAAGAATAGATATATTAACCGGAAGCAACAGAGAAGAACACGAAAAAATGATGGTTTTAATAACTAACTTAGCCTCATCATTTACAAGATTTGAAGCTGAATATACTGATAAATACAAAATTTTATTTGATATGACACAAGATTATATAGAACATAAAAGTATATCTGCACTTCAATTAACATCATTAGAAGAAAAAGTTAAAAACAATTCTTTTCGAATTTCAAAATTAGAAAAAGCAATTTAATATTTTTTATATCATTTTCCCTATATAGGTTTTGTCATACATGTATAGGGGTTATTTTTATACTTTTCTTGATTTTTCACATTTATGAATGTATAATAAATTCTAAGAGGTGCATAAAATGACTAGAATTCCAACTCAAAAAAGATCAATTGAAAAAAGAAATAAAATAATTGAAAAAGGTTTTAAACTCATGTGTGAAAAAGGATATTATAACACATCAACTCCAGATATTGCAGAAAGTGCAGGAGTCTCAACAGGTATAATTTATCAATATTTTAATGATAAAAAAGACATATTTATAGAAGGTATTAAACAATATTCAAATAGTATAATGTTCCCTATGATTAATGTATTAGAGAGTCAAAAAATTGAAATAAATAATTTTGATAAACTTTTGAACACTATGATTGATAAATTTATAGAAACTCATACTATTTCTAAAAAAGCTCATGAGGAACTTATTGCTATGTCACATTTGGATAGTGATATTTCTGCTATCTTTAAAAATTTTGAATTTGAAACTACTGAGAAAATTGTCACTTTACTTGAAAATAATAATATTCATCTTGAAAATCCTAGAGAAAAAGTTCATATTATTATTAACATTGTCGATAACTTATGTCATGAGATTGTTTATCATAAACATCCTCAAATTAATTATGATATTATGAAAAATGAAGTTATTAATATTATTAAAAATATTTTAAAATAGAGCAGAAATTTTTAGTTTCTACTCTATTTTTACTTTGATATATAGAATAGTTTCACATTTTAGAAGGACTTATTTATTAATATAATTTTATTTTCCCTTTATATATTTTAACATTGCAATACTATCTCCAAGAACAAAAATACCTACAACAATTGTTAGAATATTTAATTGTAAAATATATAAACATCCTAGTATTATTCCAATTATTGGACCAGCTATTTTTTTCTTTTTGGTAAATGAATAAAACAAATATAATAATATTAAAAAGCCTAAAGCTAATACTACATTAGTATAATTTTGTTGTGATATATTAACGAAAATACCTAGAACAAATAATACGCCTATTATTATACAAAATGTTTTTGTACCTCTTACTTTTTTCTCATATTCTTCTTCTGTCATTAATGTTTTCCTCCTTTTTTAATTTAAAAGTGCTTTTATTTTCATTTTTCACTCTTTTCTAAAAAAATTATCTCATTAAAAACTTTTTTAGTCAATAGTTTGGTAACTTTTTTATTATTTATAGTGCATTATAAATATGATATTGAATTATTATTAAAGGTTTGGAGATTAGCAATTATCTCTTGTAATTCTTTTGTCTAAAAAAAAGAAAATGTTACAGAATTGTAATATTTCTGTAACATTAATATAAATCATGACAATTTATTATATTTTCTAATCTTCTTCTGCACTAACTAATATATCTATATCATCAACTTTTAATGCGAAATAAGGTTTATCTTTATCTTCTTCTTTTAGATATAAAATAAAATCATCATTATAAATAAATTCTCTGCCTTTTTCAAATATAGCATTTTTCAAAGCTTCTATTAAAGCCTCACTTTTTACACTTCCTCCATAATTGTTTAACTCAAAATCTATTGTTTGAATCGCCTGTCTAATATACCAATTAGTTCCTTTTATCATTCTTCCACACAATTCATCATAATTTATCTCATCATTAATTTTTATAAATGGTATATTCAAAATATCAATTCTATTCCATTTTTTATCTCCTGTATATTGTGTTTGTTTTTCTAGCATTTCTTGGTAATTCTCTTCGAAAGACTTGTTTTCACCAGTTGTTCTATATAAATAAACCTCTTCTTTTTCTTTTGTTTTCAACTTTATTGCAAAATCTTCTTTTGAATTATAAAATAGTATTTCTATATTCTTACTTGCAGTCTGTAATGTATCTGGTTCAATTCCAAAATATTTTACTTTCTCTTCAGAATTTCCGAATGTATTGTCTTTTAACGTAGAAAATTTTTCTAAATAATTAAATTCTTTTTTTAGCATTGCATATAAAACATACACCTCTGAATTTCCCCATTCTACTTTGTCTAATATTTTACTATCTTCATTAAATTTCTGTTTTATTCCATTTTCAATTTGATTTTTTAAATCAAATGTTGCTACACCATGTTTTTTGAAATATGAATTTGGGTTTAATTCATTTACTGTAAAAGATTGTCTATTTAATTCATCTGCTAACTCTGATGGTCCATCTTCGAATTCTATTTTTCTTCCAATAACATCATTCATAAAATCATTCCATACTAGATTAAATGTTCCACACCATACTTTGTTTGTATCTGTTGATGATAATTTACTTGTATATGTCGGTGTTATTTTTGCTTTTCCTTTTACATTTTCGATAATCTTTATTGTTGCATATGTAACTCCAGATAATATAAAAGTTGCACATAAAATAATAATACATATTTTTAAAACTTTGTTCATTTCATCAAATCCTTTCTTTATTAAAATTTTGTATAATTCTTTTTTGCCTCTATGGATAAGATTTTTAACATTTTGAACAGATATTCCAAGTATTTGTGCCGTTTCTTTATATGTTAGCTCTTCAATTTTTACCAAATATATTGCATTTTTGTATCTATCATCTAACATATTTATTGCATTCAATATCTCTTTTCTTTTTTCATTTCTAGTTACAATATCTGAAACATCTTGTTCAACCTGATTTGATTCATTCGAAAAATACTGTTCATTTATTTCCAATCTATTTTTCTCTGTATTTAAATGGTTATATGCTCTGCTTTTGGCAACTAAATATATATAGTACTTAAATGTATATCCTTGTTTTATTTTATTTTGCATAATATAAATAAAAACATCATGTGTTATGTCTTCTGCTTTTTGATAATCTTTAACTATATTGTACACAAAATATTGTATTTTCCTCTCATACTTGTTGTATAATGCTTCAAAAGCTTCTTTGTTTCCTTCTAAATATTCATTATATAATTTTATATCTAAATCTTTTTCCATATCTTTCCCTGCTTTCATATATACATACAGTTGAAATTTAAAAAAGTTTCAAAATATTGCAATTTTTATTACTATTGTTATTTTCTTTTTATATCATAAAAAATACTTGATAACGTGATTGTCTCTCCATCAGTTTTTGCTGGTGTTCCTTCCATATTACTATCATTGTAAAATAACTGCATACAAAAGACTCTCACTAATTAGTAAGAGTCTTTTATCCCTGTTTTACGATATTCTTCTTTTTCTTTTTTCCTCCTCGAAGTCCAAAATTTTTGTTTCGAATTCCTCTTCCTCATATTCATCTTGGTCTTTCCAAAACTTCATCTGACCTTCAACTATTATGACGATTATGGAAACTGTAACAAATCCAACAGCTATCGGCCAGCCATTATAGTGTTTCCATATCATGGCAAAGTCAGCTATAAATAATACCACTGAGAAAATGAAAAGTCTTTTTTCATTTTTTCTTTTTTCTATTCTCCCAGCTCTTATATCTGACATGAAATATGTTGCCAGACAAAACAATACCATTACTGTTACTACTTCAATCCGAGTCATTCTTTTTTCCTCCTTAAGTATAGGGTTTTACCAACTGTTTCTTTGATAAATATTATAACATTTTTTTCTTTTTTTATCAAGCCTTTATTCACTTCTCAAAGCTTCAACTGGGTCACGTTTAGCAGCAAATTTAGCTGGAATTAAACCTGCCAGCATAGTCAATCCAACACTAATAGCAACTAGAATAATTCCACCAACCCAAGGAAGTTTAGCAATACCAGAAATACTAACAAGATGTTCAATCATAATATTAATTGGTATATCCAACAATAAAGTTACACCTATACCGATTAAACCAGCAACTAAACCAACAAGCAATGTTTCTGCATTAAATACTCTAGAAACGTCTTTCTTAGAGGCTCCTATACTACGTAAAATTCCAATCTCTTTGGTTCTTTCAAGTACTGATATATATGTTATAATTCCTATCATTATTGATGAAACTACTAAAGAAATTCCTACAAATGCAATTAATACATAACTAATTACATTAATTATAGTTGATACTGAACTCATCATAATTCCGACTAAATCTGTATAATTAATAACATTCTCATCTTTACCTTGTTCTGTTTGTTTATTATTATAATCTGTTATAATGTCTGCAATCTTATCTTTTGATTCAAAATCCTTAGGGTATAAATTTATTGTTGAAGGATTATCTAAATCTACTACACCTAGTTGGCTCAAATTATTGTCATAAGTTGCTGAAGCATTATTTGAATATGTTTGCATTAATTGAGCAAGCTCTGCTTCTGAAAGTGTTGCCATATAAGCTTTTTGCTCATTTGATAATTGTGTATAATCAAATGTTCCATTTGTATTTTCAGGGAATTTAATACCTGTAAATACATTTATCTCTGGATTAGCTTTTTGCTCTTTTACTATTTCTGTACCATTTACTTTATTTATAACATATTCTTTTAATTCTTTATTATATCCAATTAATCCTGCTGAAGATGATGCTACTGTATTTTCATTTGGTTTGATAATTCCTACAATTTGTATTTCCTCTGCTTTATCTACTATTTGCTTCATATAGTCTTCATCATTTGTCATATCTTGCCATACATTTCCAACCTTTTTGTAATAATCTGTATTTAACAATACTTTAAATTTATAATTTAAAAGTTCATCATATGAATAACTATTTTTCTCATCATTTGTTTTTATTTCTTCACCATTTTTTAATTTTTCCATTGCATTTCCAAGTTCTGAAACATCTTTTATTCCTAATGAATATAAAGTATAATCACTTACTTCGTTATTTTTATCTGCTATTAATACAACTTCATTATATTTTTCTGGCATTCTTCCTGCTAATACATCATATTGTGAATTTATTAAATCTTTGTTATCAAGCATTTCTGTCCACACATCGGTTTCTGCCATTGCAAGCCCACTACTTGATGAGATTATTGAAGTTGATTGTTCTTGTGCTTTTACCATATCTCCAAATCCTATTTTTTCTAATACTGAACTTGGATTTACTTTATATACACTTCCATCTTCTTCTTTATAAATATTCAAATCTAAATTATATCCATATTGGATTGCATTTATATAATTTTTGATATCACTATCGCCATTTTCTACAAATTCCTTAAATTCCTTCAAGTTATTAGTTTGTACTTTACTTGATAGTGTTTCTAGCATATCTCCCATAATTGCTCTTGAATATATTTTGTCATTACCATGTTTTTCTCCATCATTTTTTCCCATCATTGTTTCCATCATACTTGTCATGTCAATTGATGATTCTTCGATTGTTATTGGATATGATGATAATGTATCTTCTTCTACTTTATTGATATATGATTGCATTCCATTTGATAGTGAAAGTATTAATGCAATTCCTATTATTCCTATTGAACCTGCAAATGATGTTAAAAATGTTCTTCCCTTTTTAGTCATTAAATTATTTAAACTTAGATATACCGCTGTTGTGAATTTCATTGATGCTTTCCCTGATTTTTGTTTTTTAGTTCTTGCTCTATCCAGGTCTTTTTTTGTTGCAGTATATGGGTTTGAATCATCTGTAACTTTTCCATCTAATAATTTAATTATTCTTGATGAATATTTTTCTGCTAATTCTGGATTATGTGTTACCATTATTATTAATCTGTCTTTTGAAATATCCTTTAATATTTCCATTACTTGTTCACTTGTTTTTGAATCCAATGCTCCTGTAGGTTCATCTGCCAATAAAATGTCTGGATCATTTACTAATGCTCTTGCTATTGCGACTCTTTGCATTTGTCCCCCTGACATTTGGTTTGGCTTTTTGTTTATTTGGTCTCCTAATCCCACTTTTGTTAATGCGTCAATTGCTCTTTTTCTTCTTTCTTCTTTTCCTACTCCTGATATTGTAAGAGCTAATTCAACATTTGCTAATACTGTTTGATGTGGTATTAAATTATAACTTTGGAATACAAATCCTACTGAATGATTTCTGTATGTATCCCAGTCTTTGTCTTTAAATTGTTTTGTTGATTTTCCATTAATTACTAGGTCTCCTGATGTGTATCTGTCTAGCCCTCCTATGATGTTTAACATTGTGGTTTTTCCACATCCACTTTGCCCTAATATTGAAACAAATTCACTTTCTCTAAATTCTAAGTCTATTCCTTTTAGGGCTTTTACTTCATTATCTCCTGATAGATAATTTTTGGTTATTCCTTTTAATTGTAACATGTTCACTTTCCTTTCTCTTTTAAATATTATTATTTTACTATTTAATTGTGAATTTTATGTGAAAATTTTAATAAAAAGCAAATTACAAAAAACACAGTGACACTTCAACTTAAAAATGTCACTGTGTTTTGTTCTTATTCTTTGAAAAAGCTTATATCAAATTTCACTGTTGTTGCATTATATGGATTGTTTGACACTGTAACAATGCCTTCATATCCTCTAAAATTTTCAAGTAATCCTCCATAAGATTCTTCGAAGGAAACAATATTTTCTTCTCCTGTTCCTTCAATCTGCATAAAAATTTTAGGATTTTCCGCAAATAAAACAATTACTTTAGTTACCCAAAATGTATTACTAATTTCTGTATCTTTGCATTTTGGGTCAAGAGCCATATTTTCCAGCTTCTCACGAAAAACAAACTCGTCTTCCTCCAGCTTCAGCTTATTGTTAACATCAAGCATAACCTCTGATAAGTCCGGTAAAAATGCTGCTTTGCATTCATATCTTTCTTCCAACTTATCTATTTCTTGAACACTGCTGAGATTTTGGTCTGCATTAAAAATGATAGAAACTCCATAAACTTCTGTTTCATCAGGAAGTTTATCAATAATTCTTTTTACCTTTTTGTACCAATTTACAAATGGTCTCCGGACATTTTCCTCTAACATTTTTTGTCCACATTTCATTCGCTTTTCAAATTTCATACAGCTTTTTCCTCCTTGGCAATTGCCATTTTGATGATAATTTATAGTTTCTCTATACAAATATACTACATTATGTCAATTTTGTCAAATTTTATCCTATAACTTTATTATCAATTTCTTTTTGCACTTTTGCAACAAATTCATCCACTTTCATATTTCCAATATCTCCATCTTTTCTAGAACGAACAGCAACAATGTTTTCCTCTTGCTCTTTTGCTCCAAGAACTAACATATATGGAACTTTTTCAAGTTGCGCTTTTCTAATTTTATATCCAATTTTTTCATTAGATTCATCTAATTCTACTCTAAATTTATGTCTTCTTAATTCAGTTTCAATTTCTTTTGCATATTCAATTTGATTATCTGTAATTGGTAATATTTTTACTTGTACTGGTGCTAACCATACAGGGAAAAATCCTTTTGTTTCTTCTATTAAGAATGATATAAATCTATCAGAAGAACCAAGAATCGCTCTATGAATTACAACAGGTCTATGTTCTTTATTATCTTCTCCTATAAAGTTTAAATCAAATCTTTCTGGTAATGCAAAGTCTAATTGACAAGTTGGAATTGTAACATCATGATTTAATGCTGTTTTTATTTGAATATCAATTTTAGGTCCATAAAATGCTGCCTCTCCCTCTGCTTCATAAAAATCAATATTCATATCTTTTAGTATTTCTCTTAATTGTGCTTCAGCTGTTTCCCACATTTCATCATTATCAATGTATTTTTCTTTGTTCTTTTTATCTCTTAATGATAATCTATATTTAAATGAATCTGCAGAAAATCCGAAATCTTTTTGATATACTTCTTTAATTAGTTTTAATACATTTCCTACTTCTTCTTTAATTTGATCTGGTCTAACAAATAAGTGAGCATCATTTTGACACATTTGTCTAACTCTCTCTAATCCACAAACAGCTCCACTATTTTCATATCTAAAGTCATTCGCAAGTTCTCCAATTCTGATTGGTAAATCTCTGTAAGAACGTGTTTTGCTCTTATAGATTAACATATGATGAGGGCAATTCATTGGTCTTAATACCATTTCTTCATTATCCATTTTCATTGCTGGAAACATATCATCTTTGTAGTGATCCCAATGTCCACTTGTTTTATATAATTCTACATTTGCAAGACATGGTGTATACACATGGTCATATCCTAATTCGATTTCTTTGTCTTGAATATATCTTTCTAATGTTCTTCTTATTGTAGCACCATGTGGCAAATACATTGGAAGTCCTGACCCTACTAATTCATGTGTCATAAATAATTCGAGCTCTTTTCCTATTTTTCTGTGATCTCTTTCTTTAGCTTCTTCTAGCAATTTCAAATATTCATCTAGTTGACTTGCCTTTGGATAAGAAATTCCATAAATTCTTTGCAACATCTTATTTTTTTCGTTGCCTCTCCAATAGGCTCCTGATGTTGATAATAATTTAACTGCTTTTACTTTTCCTGTACTCATTAAATGAGGTCCTGCACATAAATCTACATATTCTCCTTGTTTATAAAATGAGATTACCTCTTCTTCTGGTAGTTCTTCTATTAATTCTACTTTATAACTCTCATTAGCATCTTTCATTAGTTTTATTGCTTCTGCTCTAGGAAGTTCAAATCTTTCAAGAGGTAAATCTTCTTTTATTATCTTTTTCATTTCTTGTTCGATTTTTTCGAAATCTTCTTCTGAAAATTTATGTTCTGTATCAAAGTCATAATAAAATCCATTATCAATAGCTGGACCTATAGCTAATTGTACATTTGGAAATAATCTTTTTATGGCCTGTGCCATTATATGTGATGTTGTATGCCAATATGCTTTTTTTCCTTCTTCACTATTTTCAAATGTACATATATTTAATTCGCAATCTTCATTTAATTCATATCTTACGTCTTCAACCTTTCCATTAACTTCTCCACATGTTGCCATTCTTGCTAATCCTTCACTTATTTGCTTAGCTACTTCTAAAATTGTTTTTCCTTTTTCAACTTTTAAAACTTTTCCATCTTTTAATGTTACTTCTACCATTTTTATACCTCCTTTGGGATATTTGAAAACACTTTTTTTGTTTAAAGAAACAAAAAAACACACCTATAGACTCTTAGTCCATAGGAGTGCATATACACGGTTCCATCCCATTTTTTAACTTATTTAGACTATAACGTGTCTTAAACGTCTAGCTTATTCGTTAGAAATTCAAAGAGTTAGTTTTTCAAATATGTTTTCTTAAATTAGTTTTCAGCCTATGACTAATTTTCTCTGTCAGAAACCTTTATTTTACTTTTTCTCTTATATATTTTTATATTGATTTACTTTTTTATATGCATATATTGAAACTACTACTAATAAAGTTGCAACTACACCTATCATTGTATTTTCCGGTGCACCAGCTTTGGGTAAACTTGTATTATAATTACTTGTGTTTGTACTTGTTTTTGTATTTGTGTTTGTATTAGTATTACTATTTATATTTGCATTTGCATTTGCGTTATTTGCATTGTTTGCAGTATTTGTATTAGTAGTATTACTTATATCTAATTGATTTGTTGTATCATCAAAAAAATTAAGTTCTGAATCAGCCGCAAAAACATTTGTTGACATTACAAATAAAACAACTCCAATTATTAATGTTATAATTACTTTAAAAATTTTCTCTCTTCTCATTTTTATACCTCTTTCTTTTTTACTTTTATCTATAGTATTTAACTCTCACTTATATTTATACTACATTTTTTTATAAAAAGCAAGTTTTTTTGTACATTTTTTTATTTTAAACATTAAATTTAAATAATACAATATCTCCATCTTGCATTATATACTCTTTTCCTTCTTGTCTTACAAGCCCTTTTTCTTTAGCAGCTACCATTGAACCTTCTCTTATTAAATCCTCATATGAAACAATCTCTGCTTTTATAAATCCTCTTTCAATGTCTGAATGGATTTTTCCAGCTGCTTTTGGTGCTTTTGTATTTTTCTTTATTGTCCAAGCTCTTACTTCTGGTTCACCAGCTGTTAAAAATGACATTAATCCTAATAAGTCATAGCTTTTCTTTATTAATATATCTAATCCAGATTCTTTTAATCCTAATGCTTCTAACATTTCTTTTTTGTCTTCATCCTCTAGACCTGATAATTCTTCTTCAATTTTCACACATAATGGGATGACTTCTGCTCCTTCTTTTGCTGCATATTCTTTTACTTGTTTTACCATTTCTTCGTTTTCAGCATTTCCTATTTGTTCTTCTGAAATATTTGCTATGTATATTATTGGTTTTGCTGTTAATAAAAACATATCTTTTAGCATTTCTTGCTCATCTTCGTTATATTCAAGTGCTCTAGCAGGTATTCCTTTTTCTAAATTTGCTTTTAATTTTTCTATAAAATCAATTTCTACTTGATATTTTTTATCTGCTTTTAAGTTTTTCTTTGCTTTATCCAATCTTTTATCAAGTGTTTCCATATCCGCAAAAATTAATTCTAAATTTATTGTTTCTATATCTCTTAGTGGGTCAACACTTCCATCAACATGTATTACATTTGAATCTTCAAAACATCTTACTACCTGAGCTATTGCATCAACTTCACGTATATGTGATAAAAATTTATTTCCTAGTCCTTCACCTTTGCTTGCCCCTTTTACAAGTCCTGCAATATCAACAAATTCTACTACTGCCTTTGTTACCTTCTGTGGTTTATACATTTCTGCTAATTTGTCTACTCTTTCATCAGGAACTGCTACGACCCCTACATTTGGTTCGATTGTACAAAAAGGATAATTTGCACATTCTGCTCCTGCTTTTGTTATACTATTAAACATTGTACTTTTTCCTACATTTGGTAGTCCTACTATTCCTATTTTCATTTTTCAACCTTCCTTCGCTATTTTTAACCTTTTACATTATAACAGATATTTTTATTTTTATAAATACTTTTTTAAAAATATATCTAAAAACTTGTTTTTTATGTAAAATCATGTTAAAATCATAACGTAAATTATTAGCCATAGCTACGCAATAATTATTAAATGGACACTGATTATTGTACTAAATACATTTATATGGAGATTAGATATGAACTTAAAATATATTGTAACAAGCAATAATTATAAAAATATTAATCAAATACTAAAGCAAGAATTAAATATTTCCGCTAGACTACAACAAAAACTCATCAAATCACATCATGTATATCTAAATTCAGTAATTGTTGATACTCGTTCTAGTGTTTCCTTAAATGATGTTATTTCTGTTGATTTAAATTTTGAAGAAGAAAGCAAAAATATAATTTCTACTTCAATGGCACTTGACATTATTTATGAAGATGATTGCTTTCTTGTCTTAAATAAACCTGCTGGAATTGCTGTTCATCCATCGATTCTTCATTATACAGACAGTCTTGCAAATGGTGTTAAATATTATTTTGATAAAATTGGATTAAAAAGAAAAATTCGTCCAATAAATAGACTTGATTTAAATACTTCTGGTATAATTATTTTTGCCAAAAACGAATATGTTCAAGAATGTTTAATCAAACAAATGGAAAATAATACATTTGAAAAATATTATATTGCATTTGTTAGTGGTTTTTTTAAAAGTGATATTGGAACAGTTTGTCTCCCTATTGCTCGAAAGAAAAATAGCATTATAGAAAGATGTATTGATAAAAGTGGGCAAACTGCAATTACTAATTATAAAATTCTATCTAAGTATGATAATTTTTCTGTTGTAGAATGTCATTTGCAAACTGGCAGAACACATCAGATCCGTGTGCATATGTCTGCAATTGGTCATCCTTTATTAGGTGATACTTTATATGGAACTTCTTCTTCCTTAATTAATAGACAGGCATTGCACAGTTATAAAATTTCTTTTATTCATCCTATTACAAAGCAGATTTTGACTCTAAGTTGTGATTTACCAGATGATATGAAGTTGATATTAACGTAAAAAGAGAGAAGCAAGGGAGAACTTAAATAAGGACAAAATAGTTCTTATTTAGTTCTTCCTTATTTTATTGGTGTTTTGACAGTTGGATATGATATAGAATTTTAATTCATTTTGTAGCGAAAATAAATTTTAGAAGGTTTTTAGTTATGAGAGAGATAACTTATCATAAAGAAGAAGATTATTATATTCCTAACTTATATTTAGCATAAAATGAATACGAAAAAAATTATCATATTGGAAAGTATAGTCATTTAAGACTAGAATATTTGAAAAAACATAAAAAGGCTGATTATACAATAATGTTTATGGATGGAACTTTAAGGAAGCATATTGTTGATACAGATAAACAAGCAAAAACAAGATATGATATACTTATGAAACAGATGTTAGAGAAAATTCCTATTGATGAAAACTTAAAGGATACTAATCCACTAGAATTGGTTAGTTTAATGAATAATTATAAATATTCTGCTGAAGAAATTATATATTCTGAATTGATTTACTGTTAGTTAGCAAAAGGATGAGTAAAATTTATTTATTTTATTCACCCTAAAATTTATATCTACATAATGCTTATCTTTCAATACTTGATAAATCTCTATAATTTATTCCAGTTTCTTGATTTATATTTCTAACACTACCATCTTTTATTTTTATTGCAATGAACTTTAATTCTTCATCTTTACTTTTAGATTGTCTAACTTTCATACCAATTCCCTGACTTTGCGTATCGCATAAAATCGTATAGTGTTCTAATAAACTTGTTACATCTTTAACTTGTTCAATGTTTCTAACTTGACTATGGTCTGATATATCAACTTCTGAATCTGAAATCCATTCTTCTGAAAATTCAAAAATAGGCTCATGACTTCTTGGATCAATAGTTAGGTTGCATACTGGATTAAATCTATTAGGATTAATATGATAAATATAATTTGGTTGTCTTAGCATAGCATGCTTTTTACCTTCTGAATCTTGAGTTACTTCAATATTATCACTTCCATAAATATATGTTGATTTTCCTAATATAATCATCCCTGAACTATTACGAGCAATATAAGGGTTATTTCCATCAATTGAAGAAGAGGAAGCAAATACGCCATTAACTCTTTCTGTTTCATAATTATTAGCTCTATCAATAGACTTTCTTAATACTCCACCCTCTAACTTTTCAGGAGCAATACTGGTTATATGTGTAATATCAATATTGTTATCAACAAAAATTCTTTTTATTGATTGCCCGTATTCTGTCATTAATTCAAATATTTTAGATGCTTCCGGGTCTAATTCAATATCATCATTATTTTTTCCATGATTTTGATGTCTTCTCTGCAAAAAATCCAAAGCATTATCTATTGCTTTTTTATCAAAGCCTTGCAATTTTTGTGAATAATCTATATTAATTAATCTTATTTTGTCCCTATACGTATAATGTTTAGTTTTTTCTTGCCATTCGTTTATTAATGAATTAATTTCAGGATGCTCAATAATTACTCTACTATATTGCTCACTTTGTAATACATCATTTACAATTTGTTGTGGTGTTTTTGTTGAACTACTTATATATAAAGAAGTTAAAAAGGAATTAACTTTATCTTCAAGTGAAGGCAACCTATGTCTTGACTCAATTTTTCCATTTTTGTCAAATACGAGTCTATATTTATTTGTTCTAGCTTCTAATTCTCTGATTTTAGATATTTTTTCCATTGATTTTTCATCTAATGTAGGTTCAATAATTGAGGCATCTAATTTATCTTTCGCTCTTGTTCCTCTGCTTTTGGACATATAAGTATATTCTTTTGATTGAGTTTTTAATTGGATTCCTTTATAATCAACTGGTGTATTATTATATATCATATCAAATAATTCTTTAGGTATTACTTTTTCTGTACCAACAAATTTTCCAATTCTTTCATCAAAAGCATAGCTATATGTTGTTACTTCATTATTATTTATTTTATAAACAAATAACCCAACACCCAATAAATTGCTATTCTTTATACTTGTATTAATATCATGACATCCAACTTTAAAATCTCCATTTATGTCTATAATATTATTAGTTTTTATTCCTCTTTTATCTTCTTAAAATATTCTTTGATCTGCTTCTCAT
>ENA-OROK01002843-OROK01002843.1-human-gut-metagenome-genome-assembly--contig:-NODE-2843-length-14375-cov-4.526606_pt1 | contig 14375 bp, 10 predicted proteins | sample MGYA00242127_ERZ509046 | MGnify/ENA primary metagenome ERZ509046 (study PRJEB26280, sample SAMEA2338728) | human gut metagenome | biome: human gut; feature: human-associated habitat; material: faeces... | reverse complement strand
GAGCCAGCCGTCACGAGCCTTTCCCTGCTCCCAATCTACTTTTTGCAGTCCCAGCATTTCCGCCAAATCAACCCAATTATGTATTTTTGAGGTAAATCGGAGATAGTCAATCAGTATCTCTATAAAATCACCCTCAAACCATTGATATGAAAGGCTTTGGTACAAACCACCATGACTAATAGCACCCCCGTGCTACCAGCCGGGGGTCAAATGCGGTTTCCCGCACTTTTCCGGCGTCTTACAGTTCCGCAGCCGCAGCCGTGCCAGGCTGCGAATTTTGTATGACAGTGAGTACAGCGACGAGCCGACGCATCAAGCGCTTTTTCACTTGCTGGTCATGCACGTCGGGGCCGCCGTTCCCCGGGGCCCCACCGCTCGCGCGGTTCCCCCCGGCACAGACGTCCCCGCCTGCGCTGACCATATTGCTGAAGAGCTTATAGCTGTCGTAGACCTTGCTGTACTTCTTGTGATACGCGAAAATCTGCTTACTGAGCATGAGCTTGTTGCCGCCGTACCAGTATTCGATCGCAACGAACCACGTCATGCCGGTCAGGGAGATCAGCAGACCGCCGAAACCGTAGTTGTTCAGCTTCCGGTGCTGGGAGAACAGCGTCACCCAAGCGCCGCGATCCTTCCGCCCGAAGTCCCGGCAGTTGAAGATGATCTGACACTCGTCAATGATGACCATGGTCTGACCCTCAACGCCGATTTTGTGATGCTCCAACGCGTATTCTACCAACCGCTTGGCGGTCAACTCGGAGTTACCAACGGCATGGCAGATGGCACCTTCGGCGTCAACAATACCTGCACCCGTGGGCAGAGTGTGACGTTCCTGTACCGTGCGCTGGGCACGGCTCCCAGCACGGTCAACGGCTTTACCGATGTGGCGGCTGATTCCTTCTGCGCTGGTGCTGTGTGGCATGGGCAGTGGAGAACGGCGTGACCAACAGCACGTCCGCTACCACGTTCAGCCCCGCCGATGGCTGCACCCGTGCACAAATCGTCACGTTCCTGTATCGTGCCTATCAGGGCAAGTAAATCCCTATAAAATGAGCAGTTCCCCGCCACTCGGCGGGGAACTGCTCTATGCAAAGCGAAACTTGACATCACGAAAGAAATCGCTATAATGAAAATAGAAAGAGGCGCTACCGGCAGATGGTTAGCTCCCCCACTTGGTTAAGAAGTAACCGCTTGCTTGGAGGCTGGGCGGTTACTTCTTTTTTGCCTGAATGAACAGGCTGCAAATACCGATGATGACAAGGCAAAGTTGAAGAACTTCGGATGTACTCATGAGCAGCCCCCCTTTCGCAAGATCAGGGGGCAAGAAGTTACCCCCGGAAATGGGGGCCAAACCGCCGCCGTTAACTGGTAGCGCCACGGTGAGCATATCATAAAGAACGACAAAATGCAACTTTTTACGCTGTTCCGAAGCCAGAATAAGGGGCTGATTTCTACCCCTATATTTACCCCTAACAGCTTTTATAACAGCTTACCGTATTTTACAGAAAAACCAGCAAACCCTTGAAAAAACTACGTTCTTTTACGCGCATTTTCTTTATTTTACACCTCTTTGAAATTTCATTGTATTATCTCCTCGCATTCTTGTATTTTTCGCTGGTATAACGCAATTATACCGAACCTGCGGCAAAATAGCAACATATCAGTACGCTCCGCAGGAGATCAGTCAATTTTGGAGGTTCTCCCCGCCGTCACACAGCATCGTACCGCCGCTTCCGGCTTTTGGGAGATTCCGGGAGCGTCATGGCCAGTTGCCCGGAGGAGCCGGCCCATACCCGTAGCCGATAACGCCGCCCGGATCGCCGACACAGTTTCCCTTTCTGACACGCAGTCTTTGCGATCCGCGTGTCACGTTCTCATACTTACGAGGTCTTGATCTCGTTTGCCGCAAAATACCGGCAGCCGCAACCGTGTCTGCCAGTGTTTAAGCGGGCGGTATACGTCTCACGTGAGTTTTGACCGGGTGTTTCTGCGGGCGCCGCCCGACCTTGTCACGCGTGAAAAAAGCAGCTGCCACAAAAATAAGCCTTTTCGCTTACTTGTGGCAGCTGCTCTGCTCTTGGTGCGGTCTTATCTCAATGAATTATCAGGAAGCTTCCATCAATGTGCTGGGCTGGTAGGCTTTCTGGCTGGACTTTTCGCCGGTCTTCCAGAAGAATTTGCCGGTGAAGCCATATACAATGGCCAGTACAGGGCACAGCCAGCAGAACATGGTAAAGGGCAGATACGACATGGTGGAGACCCCCAAGGTGCCCGCCATATAGGCGCCGCACAGAGACCACGGAACCAGAGGGCTGATGATCGTGCCGGAGTCCTCCAAGGTACGGGAGAGGGTCTGAGGCAGGAGGTTTTTCTTCTTGAACTCGCCGATATACATTCTGCCGCCCACCACAATCGCCAAGGTCTGAGATGCCGTTGCCATCAGCAGCAGCGTGCACGTCAGGACAACAGCGGTGACAAGTCCGCCGGTAGACTTCACCAGAGGGGCCATTTTGGATAGCAGAGCCTCCAGCAAGCCGGCCTTTTCCATGATGGAGCCGTACAGCATACCGAGGATGCCCAGAGCCGCCGTCCACAGCATACTTTGCAGCCCGCCTCTGTTCACCAGCCGGTTGAACTCGGGCAGCGCGGTGTCAATGGAGAATCCGCTGTCCAGAATATTCAAAATACCGGAGAGCGACTGCCCCTGAACGAGCATCGCCAACACCACAGCCACCAGAGTGGAGACCATCAGCGTGGGAATGGAGGGACACTTGCAGACCGCCATGACAATGACCGCCACGGCGGGCAGAAGCAGCAGGATATTCATGTGGAAGTTTTCCTGAATCGCCGCCGTCATCATGGTTACCATCTCGGAGTCCACGGAGCTGGCATCATACTGCAAGCCCAGCAGGCCATAGACGATCAGCGTGATGACAAAGGCGGGGCCGGTGGTGTACATCATGGACTTGATGTGGTCGAACAGGTCGGCCTCCGCCACAGCAGGAGCCAGATTGGTGGTGTCGGACATGGGGGACATCTTGTCACCCAGATAGGCTCCGGAAACAACGGCTCCGGCTGTCATGGCGGGATTGACGCCCAGCCCCATGCCGATGCCCATAAGCGCCACGCCGATGGTGCCCGCAGCAGACCACGAACTGCCAATAGGGATGGCGACGATCGCGGTGATGAGGCAGGACGTCAGCAGGAATACAGAGGGGTTGATGAGCTTCAGTCCCCAGTAGATAATCATGGGCACCGTGCCGCATGCGATCCAAGACGCCACCACGCAGCCAATGGTCATCATGATGATCGTGGGCTGAATGCAGATCTTACCGCCATAGTCAATGGCGTCAGAAAGGGGCTTCCACTGGTGTCCATTGCAGAGATACGCCACCAGGAGCGTTACGCCGATGGAAAGCAGCAGGTCGATATGGATGGGAATATCCAGCCACAGCATCGACGCGACCATGGAGCCCAACAGGAAGAGCATACAGAACAGTGCGGCCCCAAAGGGCATCTGCAGCTCTTGATTATTTTTTTGATCCGACATATTTATCTCCTATCCTTCGCTAAAACAAATACTTCTCTGCTACTTGGGCGATCCACTTGGCATACTGCTCCAGACAAACGATCCCCTCTTCCGCGGTTGCGTCCGCCGGATCGCCGATGTAGCCCGGGCTGTGATCCAGATACTTCTCTACAGGAGTGAATACACCCACAGAGCCGCCGTAGTAGTACAAGCCGCCCATCTTCACCGGGCATTCGTCCTCCGGCGCATAGTAGGGCTTTGCATTCTCCAGATGCACCAGCTCCGGAACGGTTGCCATCACGCAGGCCGTCTCGTCCTCGCCGCCGTGACCCTGATGCTCTGCGTTTTTGAGTACCTGCGGCCAGAAATCATTGTGGGGCGGCACCCAGTCACATACGATGCACTGGATCTGGTAACGGTTTGCCAGATCCTTGGCGGCCACATTCAGGGCGGCTTGGTTCTCGGAATGGTTTATGATGAGAATAAACTTCTCAAAGCCTGTTTCGTGCAGGGCGAGTATCAGACTCTCGGTCATGTCGATGAATACTTTTTCAAAGAGGTATGCGTTGCCCACCAGATGCTCGCCCTGCCGCTCGAATTGATTGGTCTGCGTTCCGAAGGGAACCGCAAAACCGGGGATGGTCTTGTGCCCCTTTTCCAGCAGTGCCTCATAGGTGCATCGGATCAGCGCCTCCGCCTGATAATAGTCCGCGCCCAGAGGGAGATGTGCGCCGTGGTTCTCGATAGCGCCAAAGGAGAGAATGATCGTCTTTGTCTCCTTCATTGCCTCCATCAGCTCCACTGCCGTCATTTCCATCATGGTCTTCGGCCCCTTGACTGAATAGATGGTCTTCCAATCTTTCATCATGGCTTTGTACCTCCAAAGGGTGAATTGCTGTTAGCTGATAGTCTGAGTATAGTGAATATTTAATCATTTTACAATGCATAATACGTATAATAATTCACGGCGTTTTTTTGCAGGTATTTGTGCGATCACACAAACACCGCTCTAAACCGCCGTGTCTCATATCATTCAGCCGCCCACCTCATCGGCACGCTTGCGCCGCGCAGGGCCGTTTGCGGATGCCCCGCAGAATATGTCTGTATATTTATAGCGTCAGCTGCTGACACTGCGCCCTCCGCGTTTCAAAGGACTTCCTCCCTGCCGTCAGATTTCTTACTCTGGCTCCGTACATGATCTTCCAAAAGATGGTATCCCAAGGCGAATCCTTTACTCTTCTGGCAGTGCCGTTCTTTGTGGCAGTGGGCGTCATTATGAACTATTCCGGCATCGCCACCCGGCTGATGAATGTGGCGGACATGATCACCGGCCGCATGGTGGGCGGTCCGGCCCAGTCCAACGTGGTGCTCAGCGCCCTGATGGGCGGTGTGTCCGGTTCCGCCAATGCGGACGCGGCCATGGAGGTCAAGATGCTGGTGCCGGAGATGACCAAGCGCGGCTACAGCAAGGGCTTCTCCGCCGGTGTCACCGCAGCGTCTGCCGCGTTGACGCCGATTATCCCGCCGGGCATTTGTCTGGTCCTCTACGGCAGCCTGGCCAATGTGTCCGTGGCGAAAATGTTCCTGGCGGACTATGGCCCTGGCCTCTTCCTGATGGTGCTTTTGATGGCGGCAGTTTACCTGGTGGCAAAGAAAAAGGGCTACATCGGCACACGTACCCACAAGATGCCGCTGAAGGAATGCCTGAAAACACTGCTGGACGCATTCTGGGCGCTGCTGATTCCCTTTGGCATCGTCATGGGTCTGCGCATGGGTATCTTCACCGCAACGGAAGCAGGAGCCATCTGCACGTTCTACTGCATCTTTGTAGGTGTGTTCGTCTACAAGGAGCTGAAACTCAGCATGATCCCGGCGATGACCAAGGAGTGCGTAACCAGCACCGCCGGTGTTATGATCATTCCAAATATTTGAGTAGGTCTAGTTTTCCTTTTCAGGAATTGCCTGCATACAAGCATATTATGCGGAACGTTCAGCTTTTCTTCTCCTGCTTTTCATAAGCCATCCTTTCGCGGCTATGCCTTTTTCTGGTAACCGTCAAGGCTCCTATGAGGTAATAGCAGGTGGGAATATGGAGCCTCGGGAACCATGCATATTTTTACAGCGGTGTGTTTTTAGAATGAAAAATATAGCCGCAACGGCTTCATTGTTTTTTCAAAGGTATCCTTCTTTTCAAGCTCACCTCGATAGAAACGTTTGCAGTAGTTATCCGGCGTGTCATAACCGATTGCAAAGCAGGGATGCTGCTTGCTGTAAAAGTCGATGTAGTGCCACAGGGTGGCCTTTACTTCTTCTCTTGTGCGGCCACTGGTCTAACTGGAAATCCATATACAGTTCTTCCCTAGTCTAGCCATTCAGTGCTTCGTTTACAGGGTTGCCCGTTGGGTTTCCCGCCTGCGACATGCCTCTAAAACGCATTTTGAGGGGGTATCTACGGCAGTTCTCTTTCCAGAGTATATTACATGGGAAACTTCACTTTTACATTCAATCGCTGTAAATCATATATACTATACACTGATTGGAACTGAAAACTTAGAACGCTTTCTGCGAATCTGTATGTCCCTGCGCAGACAGTCCATGCATATGGCAAATGGGATTTGATTGAGTTTCAGAGCGGTTTGTGCTACAATCATTCTGAAGCTATCTGCCATTCAGGATACAAACGCCACAGAAAGTCCAGAGGAAATGTCAGCATGACCAGAAGCGAATTTGACCGGAAATACACATCACAGCTCAACCCGCAGCAGTTGGCGGCGGTACACGCCGTCGGCGGCGCAGTGCTGCTTTTAGCCGTACCCGGCAGCGGAAAAACCACGGTGTTGGTGACCCGGCTGGGCTATATGCTCTGCTGCTGCGGGATCTCTCCGGACGCGATCCTGACCATGACCTACACCAAGGCGGCCACCAGGGAGATGCAGAAGCGGTTCGTCCGGCTTTTTGGCCAGGATTGTCCGCAGGTCCCGGAGATTCGCACGATCAACGGCGTTTCCTCCAAAATCATCGATTTTTATGCCCGGACGCATGGCAGTGGAAGCACCTTTACAGTGGTTGAAAATGAAGGAGAACTGGCGAAAATCGTTTCCGATCTGTACCGGGAACTCAGCGGCGAGTTCGCCACACAGAGCGTGATCAAGGAGCTTCGCAAGGGGATCGCCTATGTGAAGAACATGATGCTTGGCAAAGAGGATATCGTTGAATTGGACACCGGGTTCGACCAGTTCCCAGAGCTGTATGTACAGTACAATCTGGCGCTGCGGCAGCGCCGGTGGATGGATTATGATGACCAGATGATCTACGCCAAGACCATTCTGGAAAATTATCCGGATATTCTGGCCCATTTTCAGGACGCCTTCCCCTATATCTGCGTGGACGAAGCGCAGGACACCTCCAAAATCCAGCACGCCATCATTCAGCTGCTGGCCCGGAAAACCGGCAACCTTTTTATGGTCGGAGACGAGGATCAGAGCATTTACGGCTTCCGGGCCGCCTATCCCGACGTGCTGATGCGGTTTGAGCAGACCTATCCCAAGGCCCGGGTGCTGCTGATGGAGGAAAACTACCGCTCCACGCCGGAGATCCTTCATTTGGCCAACGGGTTTATCCGGAAAAATACGGACCGCCGCCCCAAGACCGTCCGCCCCACCAGAGTGTCCGGGGCGAACGTACACCTGATCTCGGCGGCAGACCGCACGGCCCAGTACGCATGGCTGCTGGCCATGGCGGCCCATTGTGATGGGCAGACGGCGGTCTTGTACCGCAACAACGACAGCGCCCTGCCGCTGATCGACCTGATGGAACGGCAGGACCTTCCCTTCCGGTGCAGACAGATGGATGACACCTTTTTCACCCATCGGCTGGTGGCGGATCTACTGGATATCATCGCCTTTGCCAACGACCGTAGAAATACGGAGGCATTTCTCCGCATCTACTATAAAATCGGCTGCGGCATCACCAAAAAGGCTGCGGAATATGCCTGTGAAGCCTGTCAGCGCTCTGGGAAAACGGTTCTGGAGGAGCTGCTCACCTTCTCCCCTCTCTCCCAGTATGCCCGGGACAGCGCTGCCGGACTGATGGACCTGCTGCCGCAGCTTCTGGAGGAGACGGCGGCCCGGGGCTTGAAACGGATCTGGACGGAGCTGCGCTACAAGGATTATGTGGAACAGCAGCAATTAGACACCAACAAGTTTGAGATCCTGACCCTGCTGGCGGAACGGGAAGCCGATCTGAATACGCTGGTCGCCCGGCTGGACTACCTGCGGATGCTGGTCTCCGCGCCGCCAGAGCCCTCATCGGAGGGGCTGATCCTCTCCACCGTCCATTCCAGCAAGGGTCTGGAATATGAAACGGTCTACCTTCTGGATGTGCTGGATGGAATTCTGCCGGCCGTTACGGAACCGAAGGGCCCGGAGGAGGAACGGCGGTATCAGGAGGAGCGCAGGCTCTTCTATGTGGCGATGACCCGGGCGAAGGATCACCTGTTCCTGTTCTCCTGCCTCGACCGTGACTCCGCGTTTATCAGAGAATTGCGACGGGAGCTGCCGGTGGAAAAAACCGAGGAGGATGACCTCTTCGCCGCCTTGCGGGAGGAGCTCTGCGGAAAAGCCTATTACCACGGGCAAAAGGGCCGGGGCACCGTCAAGGCCGTCTGCGAAGGGCGCTGCATGGTCGCCTACCCCGGCGGCGAAACGGAAACTCTGACCGTCGGCCAGATGTATGACCGTCGGCGGGTCCTGCGGGCCGCACCCAGCCGCACCACCGTTCAGGGAAAGCCGCGGGTGGCCATCCCCCCTGCCGGACAAACCGCCCCGCAGCGGGACCGGAGCCTGACGCCGGAGGAAACGACGGCGCTGATGGCCGGCGCGGTGCGGGGGCGCAGGGTGACCCATACGGCCTTCGGCGCGGGAACCATCGTCAGCTGTCAGGGAGCCGTTATGACCGTACAGTTTCCGCAATCCGGCGAAAAGAAATTCGTCCTGCCGGATGCCATGCGGCGAGGTCTGCTGCGCTATGACGGCGATGCTCCGGTATAGGAAATCGCGCAGAGCACTTCCTTTCGTCTCAATCTCTCAACTATAAGGAGGATTTTATGAAAAAGCTTTGGATCGTTTTATTGTCCCTTTTCCTGCTGACCGGCTGCGGACAGAAACCCGAAACGCCGGTCCCCCCTTCCGACCCGTCTCCCACACAGCAGGAACCCAATGAACCGCCTGTGAGTCCGGAGCCGGAGACACCTGCCCGCGCGGAACAGGTCGATTTGACCTTTTTCGTTGAGGGCGAGGAAGAAGCTCTGCCTGCCACCCTGTATGTCGGGGATGGGTACTCCCTCTATATTCCCGATGAGGACTGGGACAGCCCGGAGCAGTCCGCGGAGAGCGGCGTCCCGACGGACACCTGGGTCAGCGCCTTCAACAGCGATGTGGCGCTGTCTGTATCCCGCTATGGGGATATGACGGTCACGGAGGCGCGGGATGCCTTTGCTCAGTCCAGCGGCTATGAGTTTGAAGACCTGATGGGCGGCAGCCCCGGTGACCCGCTGACAGGCACAAATGAAAAGGGCGAATACCTTTCTTTCTTTGTGGCTGCGGGCGGCGGCGCGGATTCCTATGCTGTTTCGTGGCGGTATCCGGCGGAAGCGGCTGAGGGCTTCGGCGCCCGACTGCCTACTATCGCGGAAACCTTCCTTGCAAGCTGAAAGATTCCCTCTGTCGAGAAATACTCCGCAGCCGGCAAATGCCCTCCGGAAGCTGCTTTGCGGGGAAAATGCTCCAAATCGCGCGAAAGACCGCCTTGGGTTGCCCATGGCGGTTTTTTGCCGTGAAAACAGGCACTGCGGAATTTGGCACGGCCATTTTGACAACGTGAAAAAAACTGCTCCGGCACACAAGCGCCGGAGCAGTTTTGTTTGCCGGAAAAACCCAGATAGACGGGTTTTTGCTATGCAAAAGCATAGAAGAATAAGAAATGTGCCAGTTCCTCGCCCCTGCGGGGCAACCGGACATGACGCACGAAACCTCCATGCACTGTCATTTGTGCAGGTTCGCGGTGCGCTGTTCATGCATGAAGCTTTATGGAGAATGAGGCGGTATATTGAGATCCCGGCCCTATCTATCGCTCACGCCTTTTCTTCTTCCCGGATGAACATGATGAAGAAGCTGACGGCCAGCAGTGCGCAGGAGACCCAGATGCCCTGTTCGGCCATGTGCGCCGACAACAGCGCCCCCAGTCCCGCGCCTATGGCAAACAGGCCGATGACGCCGAAATAGGTCAGCGCCTTACAGAGCACCTCCCGGTCATGGGTGTGGAAATAGACGCACAGGGCCTCCGTGCCGCTGCGCATATTGCCGATGCACATGGTACTGGCGTAGGCGTGGCCCCGGACCTTGCGGAAGGTCTGCACCTGCATGGCGCAGACAAAGGACACCACGGCGTTGGCGAAGGTGTTGGCCGTCTGCGGCAGAAAGCCCACCGTAAACAGCAAAACGATCTCCGCTAAAACGATCATCTGCCGCCAGTGCACCTTCTCCGTGTACTTGAAATGGCGGTGGATGCACTCCGCCGCGAAGATCCCCAGCAGAAATGACAGCACCGGGACGAGATACCGGGCGCTGTGCCGCCACTGGCCGTCAAACAGATAGGCGCTGCACAGCACGATGTTGCCCGTCTGGGCATTGGCAAATACCTTGCCCCGGCAGAGATAGGTATAGGCGTCCTGCAGGCCGCCGGAGAGAATGATAAACGAGGCGGTCAGCAGGGATTCCGACATCTGGCCGTGATGATTCCGGAGGTTCACGATCAAGACTCCTCTTCAAGTGTTCTCATGGCTCAGCGTCCGCTGTTCCAGTGTTCTCTGGTCCGCAGACGGCTGATGGCCCGGGCCAGCTGGGCCTCCGCGTTCCGGTGCTCCTGCATACTTTTCTTTTGCAGAAGGGCCTCCTTCGCGGCGTCCTCCGCCCGTCTTGCCCGGTTGACGTCAATGTCCTCCGGCCGCTCCGCCGTGGACACCAGAAGCATGACCTCCCCCGCTTCGACCTTCACCAGTCCGGCGGAAACGGCCGCTGTCCGCAGCGGGCCGCCCACCGGCTGAAACCGCAGCTCCCCCGGCACCACAGCTGCGATCATATTGCTGTGGTGGGAGAGGATCCCCATTGCGCCGTCCGTACAGGGCACCACCATGAATTCGCAGTCACCGTCAAAGAACAGAGCGTCCGAGGCCAGGATCCGTGCATGAAACGCACTCATCAGACCTCACCTTCCTCGATCTTTTTCGCTTTGGCGACCACATCATCCAGCGTACCCACATTGTAGAAGGCCGCCTCCGGATACTGGTCCATTTCGCCGTCCACGATGGCGGCAAAGCCCCGCAGCGTCTCCTTCAAAGGGACATACACGCCGGGGATGCCGGTGAATTTTTCCGCTACATGGGTGGGCTGCGCCAGAAAACGCTGGATGCGGCGGGCGCGGTTCACAGTCTGCCGGTCCTCATCGCTCAGCTCGTCCATGCCGAGAATGGCGATGATGTCCTGCAATTCCTGATATTTTTGCAGCGTCTCCTGCACCCTCCGGGCGATGCGGTAATGCTCCGCGCCCACAATGTCCGCCTCCAAAATCCGGGAGGAGGATTCCAGCGGGTCCACGGCGGGGTAAATGCCCTGCTCGGAGATCTTCCGGCTCAGCACCGTGGTGGCGTCCAGATGGGCAAAGGTGGTGGCCGTGGCGGGGTCGGTCAAATCGTCGGCGGGCACATAGACTGCCTGTACCGAGGTGACGGAGCCGTCCTTCGTGGAAGTGATGCGCTCCTGTAACTGGCCCATCTCGTTGGCCAGCGTAGGCTGATAGCCCACGGCGGAGGGCATCCGGCCCCGGAGGGTGGAAACCTCACTGCCTGCCTGCACAAACCGGAAAATGTTGTCGATGAACAGCAGCACGTCCTTGTGCTCCACGTCCCGGAAGTGCTCGGCCATGGTCAGGCCGGACAGCGCCACCCGCATACGGACGCCGGGGGATTCGTTCATCTGGCCAAAGACCAGCGCCGTCTTATCCGCCACGCCGCTCTCCCGCATTTCCCGCCAGAGGTCATTGCCCTCCCGGCTCCGCTCACCTACGCCGGTGAAGATGGAATAGCCGTTGTGCTCCATGGCTACGTTGTGGATCAGCTCCTGAATGAGCACCGTTTTTCCGACTCCGGCACCGCCGAAAAGACCTACCTTACCGCCACGGGTGTACGGAGCGATTAAGTCGATTACCTTGATTCCGGTTTCATATATTTCCGACTTCGTGTTTTGATCTTCAAAGCTCGGTGCCGGTTTATGAATCGGGGCACTCTTGGTTGTTTCCACCGGACCCTTCTCGTCAATTGTCTGGCCGATAACATTGAAAAGTCTTCCGAGAACTTCATGACCCACAGGCACCGTAATCGGCGCTCCCGTATCGAGTGCTTTCATGCCGCGCACAAGTCCGTCGGTTGAGGAAAGGGCTACGCATCTTACGACATCATCTCCGATATGCTGTGCAACCTCTGCCATGATTTTTTTGTCGCCGTCCTGGATCAGGATCGCATTCAGAAGTTCCGGCATGTGCCCCTCTTCAAACTTTATATCTATAACCGGGCCTATAATCTGGTTAATTATACCCTCTTGCATCTTGTTACCTCCTCTATTTCTGCGACTCCGCACCCGAAACAATCTCAATCAGCTCGTTCGTGATTGCCGCCTGTCTCACCCGATTGTAGGTGAGCGAGAGTTTCGCCAAAATCTCATTGGCATTATCCGTTGCATTTTCCATCGCACTTCTGCGTGCCGCATGTTCACATGCAGCGGATTCCATGGCTGCTTCAAACAATGTAAGCTCAAAATATTTCGGAACCATGTATTCCAAGACCTCTTTGGGATCTTGTGAAAATTCGAGTTCCCGGCCGCTGCCGGCAAATTCCTCCGGATCAAGCGGCATAAGTTTCTTCACAACCGGTTCCTGTTTCAGTGAGTTTATGTACTTGGTGTAAACCAAAAGAACCTGCGCTGCTTCTCCGTTTCGGTATTTTTCAATCAGCGGCCTTGCAATCTCACTTGCCGCTGCGAAAGTAATCCTTTCCGCAGATTCCTCGCATTCGCCGATAATCTTATAGCCGTTGTGCTCGAAAAACTCACGGCCTTTGCTTCCGATTGCGTATATCTCAAGCTTGTCTTTTGGGATTTCCGCCACACAGGAAAGAGCCTTCTTCGTCAGATTCGCGTTAAAGCCTCCGCACAGCCCTCTGCCGCTTGTGATGAGAATGAGGATGGTCGACGCATCCTTATCGTCACAGACCTTTTTCTCCTCTTCCTTTTCCTGCAAAGCGTTTTGGGCGGCACTTACGATTTCACCCATGGTATGTGAAACCTCTTGTATCTGTGCGCTTGTTCGGTCGAAAACATTTTTCGCTTTCTTATACTTTGAGGCGGAAACGAGCCGCATGGCGTTCGTGATATGCTCGGTACTCTCGATGCTCTTCATTCGGCGTTTCAGTTCCTGCATATTTTCGGACATCTTTTCACCTCTTTATTTCATTTCTTTAAACTTCTTGATTGCCTCTGTCAGAAGCTGTTCTGTCTCTTCGTCCAGCTGTCCGGTCTTTGCAATCGTTTCTTTAATCTCAGGGTAGCTGACTCTGATATATGCAAGCAGTTCCGTCTCGAACTCTTTAATTTCATCGATAGGAACATCTACCATATATCCGTGAGATGCCGCATAAATGCTGACAACCTGATCTTCAACATCCATCGGCTTGTACTGTCCTTGTTTCAAAACTTCCATAAGCACTCTGCCGTGGTCGAGCCTTGCCTTCGTATCTTTGTCGATATCCGAACCGAACTGTGAAAAGCTTGCAAGTTCTCTGTATTGTGCAAGCTCGAGTTTCAGTTTGCCGGACACCTTCTTCATTGCCTTAATCTGTGCATCGCCGCCTACACGGGATACGGAGATGCCGACATTGACCGCAGGTCTTTGTCCTGTAAAGAACAGTTCCGACTCGAGGAAAATCTGTCCGTCCGTTATGGAAATTACATTTGTCGGTATATAAGCCGATACATCGCCTGCCTGCGTTTCGATAATCGGCAGCGCCGTTATCGAGCCGCCGCCGAGTTCGTCACTGAGGTGCGCGGCTCTCTCGAGAAGTCTGCTGTGAAGATAGAAGACATCCCCCGGATATGCTTCTCTTCCCGGCGGTCTTCGAAGCAGCAGAGACATCGTTCTGTATGCAACCGCATGTTTGGAAAGGTCATCGTATATGATTAAGACATCCTTTCCCTGATACATGAAATACTCTGCCATCGCGCAGCCCGCGTAAGGTGCTATGTATTGAAGCGGTGCCACATCGCTCGCCGTTGCGGAAACAACAATGGAATAATCCATTGCCTCGCGTTCTTCCAGCGTCTGCACAAGCTGCGCCACCGTGGATTTTTTCTGTCCTATGGCAACATAAATACAGATAACATTCTTGCCCTTCTGGTTAAGAATTGTATCGATTGCAATTGCCGTTTTGCCCGTTTGTCTGTCGCCTATGATAAGTTCTCTCTGCCCCTTGCCGATTGGCATCATGGCATCAATTGCTTTAATGCCGGTTTGAAGCGGACGATTTACTTTTTTTCTCTTGAGAACTCCCGGCGCAGGGTATTCGATTGGACGATTGTCTTTGGCAACAATTTCACCTTTTCCATCAATCGGATTTCCGAGTGCGTCCACAACCCTTCCGATGAGTGCTTCTCCAACGGGAACTTCCACAATCTTTCCGGTCGGTTTTTGCAGTTCCGCTTTCTGCGCCTCATCCGCTTTTTTCAGCTGGCCATAAAGCGGA
>ENA-OROK01002842-OROK01002842.1-human-gut-metagenome-genome-assembly--contig:-NODE-2842-length-14376-cov-2.664549_pt1 | contig 14376 bp, 9 predicted proteins | sample MGYA00242127_ERZ509046 | MGnify/ENA primary metagenome ERZ509046 (study PRJEB26280, sample SAMEA2338728) | human gut metagenome | biome: human gut; feature: human-associated habitat; material: faeces... | reverse complement strand
CGGAGCCGCCGCTGCCGTCGTAAAAAACGCGGCCATACCCAAAAGCGAGAATCCTATAATTTCCTCCGCCCCGAGCGGGAAACCAGCCAGAACCAGCAGCTGAGAAAATATGAAACCGAAGACGCACCCAATTGTGAGCGTGGGGGTGAGGACACCGCCAACCGCGCCGGCTCCGAAAAACAGAGCTACTGAAAATATTTTTAAAGCAAGTATCGCGGAGATTTCTTCGAGGGAAAAGTTCATATTTACAAGCCCGCGTATGATGTGCGCGCCGTTGCCCGTCACCTCAGGATACCATATGGCGATTGCCCCCACGGCGATTCCCGCCGCGGCGAGCCTGATTGGCAGAGGCGCAATTCCGCTCCTGTTGAGGAGTTTACGGGTCTTGTTTAGCCAGAGAATCCAAAATTTTGCGAGCAGAGATGCCGCGACACCCAGAACCGCGCTTAGCAAAGCGGTGTGGAGGTTAACCCCCAGAAAAGCGTCAGAAATTTCGTATAGTGGCGCGGGGTTTGAGATTGCGCACATTACAAGATAGCTCGTGCAGCTCGCCGCCATTAAGGGCGCGATAATCTCCATAGACATAACCCCTATTACAATCTCGCAAACAAAAAGCGCCCCGGCGAGCGGCGCGTGGAAAACCGACGCCATTGCTCCTGCAGCGGAGCATGCGATTAAAAGCCGTAGTCTCGGAGTCGAAAGGCGCAGCCGCCTGCCAACGACAGATGCGAATACGGCGACTGTCTGCACGAGCGCGCCCTATCGAAGTGCCCGACCCTATTGTTATGATTGCGGCAAGGCTTCTGAGCAAATTTGCGCGCACGGGGATATATCCGTTGCCGATTGAAACGGCCTCCATATACGGGGTCGGCGATTTTTTTATTTTTTTTGCGGCAAATAGCAAAACGATGCCCGCCAGTACCCCGCCTGCGAAAAGCGAAAATATCCTGCGCCACGGCGGAATTTGCGAAAAGGCCGCCACAACCCTCTCGCCGTCGGCGCCGGTAAGAATCGACAATATGCACGACGACGCATATTTGAAAGCGAGAGCTACAAAAGCAGAAATAATCCCCGCCAATACGGCATAAAAATAAATTCCCCCTTTACCCGAGAGGTTAAAACGGATTCTGAGGCAAAGTAGAAATTTTAAAAGTCCGCTCACAGTCGAAGCCTAAATTAAGGGCGTCAGCGCAGCGCGAGCTCGAGCCCGCGCGAGATGCTTTCGATATCACTACCTGAAAATGAATCGCCGAGTGACTTTCGCCATTTTATTATTTTTTGCAAAATCGAGAGGTATGCCGAAACCCTTTTCTTATCGACCGCCACCAAAACGATTATTTTAGCGCGGCAATCTTCCGTCGGCCAATCGACGCCCGATTCGCATATCCCCGCAAGCACGTATTCGCGGTCGAGGCCCGCAATTCTTCCGTGGGGGACGGCGAGGCCTTCGTCGAGATACGTTGAGGCAGTGTCTTCGCGCAAATATACGGCTTCTTTCAAATCATCGACTTTCTCGGGCGGCAGATTCGGCGAGAGTTCATTCAGTAAAAATTCGAAGCATTCCGATTGATCGGCAAAATTTCCCAGGCGAATGGCTTTTATAAAAGGCATATTCTTATAATATCACAAAAGTCGGGCAAAACGTCAAGACAACTCGCCCGCCAATATGCCGCGCTGTGAAAATTTCTATCGGTTTTGCCGCGTCAAGGCGGAAGAAATTATTCCGAGACTTCTGCCATTATAAATCCGTACGGTTCAAGGCGGAGAGAGAGTTTGTTCCCAGACTTGTACAATTCGGCGCCCGAGGAAATCTTGGTTTTAAAATTTTTGGAAGCGTCAAAATCAATGAAAACGTCTGCTTGGGAATTTTTAGTGTTAGCCGCGCAAATGAGAGTCTGGCCCGAGTTTTTGTCGGCTCTTGCAAACGACACTATCTTTTCGGGAGAGGAATTTTTTAATGGGATAGTGGAGCCGCGGTACAATGCGGGCAGGCTTTTTTTCAATTCTACAAGCTTTTTTACAAATTGCATTCGCCGCTTCCCGTCGTCGGTAAGTGCGTTTGACCAGTCGATTCCAAGCCCACCGTAATACCTGTTTGAAAAAATGCTGTGGCGCGCGGCGTCGGCTACTTCGTTGCCGTTATATATAAAAGGAACTCCGTCTATAGAAAAGTTTAAGAATAAAATACTGTCCGCGCCCGCTCTGCCTATTGATTTATCCGGGCGTTTATCCCCCGCGTCCATTGCCATATCGTGGTTTTCCCTGCAGCGCAGAAATACGGAGTTTTTCGGGAATTCCGACTTTTCGCGCGCGAGGGCCGACATTAACTTTTCCGCGGAACCCCCTTTTTCGTAAACGTCCTTCAATGCCCACAGCCAATAGAATCCGTAGCTTGCATCGTAGGTTTGCAAATGGTTTTTCGGGCGTATGCCCTCGCTGAAAAAGAGAAAATCCGGCTTTAATTTTCTCATTCTTTTTGCGCCCTCCTCCCAAAATGAAAGCGGTATGAGGTCTTCAACGTCGCACCTAAACCCGTCGAAATCGTATTCTTTGACGAGATATTCCATATTTTTAAGCATGTATTCGCGCAGCTTGGGGTTGTCGTAATCGAGCTGCGGAAATTTCCAGTCGCCGACTTTTACTGTGCCGTCTGGGTTGCGCTTTACGAAATCGGGGTGCTCCGATATTAAATACGCCTTTGGCCCGCAGTGGAAATAAACTATGTCATAAACTACTTTTAGCCCCAGTGAATGCGCCTTTGCCACAAATTCCTTCAAATCCTGCGGCGTCCCGTATTCGGGATCTATTTTAAAATAGTCTTTTTGCCTGTAAGGATTTTTTGGGTTTTTCCCAAACGCCTTTTGTCTGCCGCTCCAAAAATCTTTATTTGCGTCGTCGTCCGCAAGGACGACCGGGCAAAGTTGTATGATGCCAACGCCAAGCGACGCCACGTGTTCGAGCAATTTTTCCCCCGCTTTCAGAGTTCCCGCCCTCGTGAACGGTCTCAAAAAAATTTGGTACACCGTGGATTTTGAAAATTCCTCCGAAACGGCGCGCGCCTCGCTTTGCGGGCACGGTTCGTCGTCGTACCTAACCTGCTGGGAATGCAATGAAAGGGCACAAACGCACAATATACTTATAAGTGTGTACTTCACACTAGAAATTTATATTTTCGCCCCCGCCCCATTTCAAGTAAAAAAATTTGCCGCTCGAAGTGACCGGTAAATTCCGAGTTTTACTCTTGCTGAAAGCGCATTTTTTTGCCATATTTTTAATAAATACGGCTTTATTATTAGGGAGAGGTTATTATGAAAAAAATATTGATTTCATTGATTTTTGCGGCGCAGGCGGTTTTTGGCGCAAGCCAGACCCATAGCGTTGCAACCGAAGGCAAAGGCGCCGCGCCGACTGACGGATATACGCCCCCGATAATCGGAAACGGATCGATTTGCACGAGCGTCGATTACCTCGGCGGACAGACGCAGCGCAAATACGTAAATTATTTCCCGGAGGTCGTCTGGGCCGGGCGGCGCACGAATCTTCCGTTTACGTCGCTTTCCACAATGGGACACTTTGAGTGCGAAATTTCCGTTGACGGGGCGCCGCTTGGCGAGCCGATATCGTGGAGGCAAACTTTGAACACGACGGAAGCCTACACCGAGTGCGAAGTGGAGTACGCATCGGCCACAGTGAAGACTGTCGCGTTTGTCCCGTACGGATACGATATGTTGGTTGTCAAAAAAACGGTTGCCCCTAAATCGGGCGGCGCGAAAACAGCCGACGTAAAATTCAAGTACAAGTTTACTGACAAAGACTCCACTTATCCTCCCGCGAGGACGATAATGCGCCAGAGGCAATACGAAGCCCAGCCAAATTCGGCGTCTTTATTTTATAGAATATTTGGGCATAAAGACTATAACGGCGAGATATCCGCAACATCGTCCGCGCCCGCGAAAGTAATCACCGACAACACCTCAATAACTCTCGAATCCCATTTCGACCTCTCAAAGGGCGATGCGACTTCGGCATATTTTGTGACATACGCAGACGATTTTAACAAGGGAAACCGCGAAAAGAACTCCGCCGCACTAAAAAAATATATTTCCGAAAAGGGTTTTGAAGGCATATTTTCAGACCATAAGCAAAATTGGAAGAATTTCTGGGGAAATGAGTTTGTGTCGCTTCCCGACGCCCCGATGCAAGACGCATACCAAACCGGCCTCTACCATCTGAGGACTGTATGCACAAAATGGTCGTTCCCGGTCGGATTGATGGGGCATGGAGCGGCATGGTCCGGAAGATTCTTCGGGTTCGACGAAATGTTTGCGCAGTCCGGGGCAGTTTCCGCGGGAAAATTCGACATTTCTGTGCGCACTCCGAATTTTAGAAAAGACCTTCTCCCGGTGGCAATGAGGAGAGTCCAGCACTACTCGGACAATTCCATAAAAAAATTCGGAGCCCGCTATGCGTGGGAGTCGCTCGAAGACGGCTCGGAAGGTGCGCCAAATCCCGCGGGATTCTGGATTGACCACGTCTTCCACATGGCAAATATCGCCAACAGCTGCTGGAAACACTACCTTTACACGGGCGATAAAAAATTCCTCGAAGAAACGGCCTATCCGGTAATCCGCGAGTGCGCCGCGTTCTATTACTCCCACATGCTCTACGAGGACGCCGAAGGCCGGACGATTTTCGGCAGATGCACGGACATCGAAAGGCTCGGACCTGCAGTGCTCAACGCATTTATGAGCTCGTGCGGGGCGATATACAACTTTGAAATAGCAGCGCGCGCGGCAGAGATATTGGGGGTGGATTCCGACTACGCCTCAAAGCTTTTGGCCGCCGCCAAAGGCCTCCGTGCAAGCCTTCCGCACGACGGAGAAATGTATCTTCCGTTCGAGGGCTGCAAAGAAAAGAGTTTTGTATCCATAACCGGCTTGTACCCCTACACTATCTTCGACGAAAGCGAGAAAAAACAAGTCGCCGCCCTCTACGACTTTATGAAAAACATAAGCAAGGCCGGCAATATGTATCCCGTCGGGAACAAGACATGCACTTGGTACGCGGGCATACTTTCGTCCGCGCTCGCCAATATACGCGACTGCAATGGCCCTGAAACAATGCTCTCCGCCACCGCCCAAACAACCGGCAAATTCGGCGAGACTTGGGAAATAAACGAACCCGGAATCCGCAGCACTCCGTGGTTTACGACGTCCGCGGGTAGCTATGTGCACGCCGTCAACCAGATGCTCGTCAATCCGCGCGAAAACGGCGAAGTGGACATAGCAGTCGCAGCCTCGCCAAAATGGAAAGACTACTCTTTTGAGCTTCCGTCATACGGAGGGGCGAGAGTCAAGGCAAAGGTGGAAAACGGCAAATTTGCGAGCCTCGAATACATCGGGGGCAAGTCTGACTCCCAAAAGCGCACTCTCGTAGTGCCCAAGCGCTTGATGCCGGCGGATAAAATCTCAAAAGACTGGGAGGCTAAAGATAAATACTTTAAAATTCCGGTAAACGGAAATTTCTCTCTCTAAAAATAAAATTTTTATGAAAAAACGCTCTTTAACGGGGCGTTTTTTTGTCTATTGCGAAAAAAAATCCGGCAGCAGCAAGCTACTTTAATTTTGCGCAAGTATTACTTCCTCCAAAAAGCGGAAAAATCCGCATTTTTTTGAACGGAGCGGAAACTTTTTCGTAGATAGATTTGCGGGACTGCGTATTTTATATTTAAGGCGAATTGCCTTGACTGTAAAATCGCGCGAGATAATTTTATAACACAATGGATTTTTCCAAGATAATCGCATGAAAATTGACAATCTTAAAATATTTACCGGCAGGGCCCACCCCGCCCTCGCGCAATCAATCTGCAAAGAACTATCAATGCCCCTCGGCAACGCGGTAGTGGAATCGTTTCCTGACAGCGAAACATTCGTAAAAATAATAGACCATATCCGCGGCGACGACGTGTTCATAATACAGCCGACGAGCAAGCCCTCGAACGAAAGCGTAATGGAGCTGTTGATAATGATAGACGCCGCCCGTAGGGCGTCCGCAAAGCGCATAACGGCGGTACTCCCGTTCTTCGGATACGCGAGGCAGGATAGGAAAGACCAGCCGAGAGTGCCGATTACCGCAAAACTCATAGCCAATTTGCTCGTTGCCGCAGGCGCAAACAGGGTTTTGACGCTCGATTTGCACGCGACTCAAATCCAGGGATTTTTTGATATCCCATGCGACCACCTCTATGCTTCTCCCGTTATATACGACTATCTCGAAGGGCAGTCGTACATAAATAACCTAACGGTTTTCTCTCCCGACGTTGGCGGGCTGAAACGCGCGCAGAGCTATGCAACGCTCTTTGACTGCCCGCTTGGGTTTATCGCCAAGCGAAGAATAAGCGCCGAAGTCGTGGAAGCCACAAGCCTTGTTGGAGAAGTTGAAGGACGCGATATTTTGATTGTTGACGACATGACCGAGACCGCCGGAACTCTGACAGCCGCCGCCAAAATCCTAAAATCAAAAGGGGCGAAATCAGTGAGGGCTGCAGTCACGCACGCGATACTTACAGAAACTGCATACGACAGGCTCTCTGAACATTGGCTCGACGAACTGATAATAACGGATTCAACTCCTCCGGACGAGCGCTACAAGGAATATCCGATTACCGTTCTTACTATTGGACATTTGCTTACAGAAGCTATTTTGAGAATCCACAACAATATGTCTGTGACATCTCTTTTCAAAGTAAAAGGTTTTTAACTGCTAATTCTCTTTTGCGTATATAAAAAAGAACCTCGCAAAAGCGGGGTTTTTTAGCGCATAAAGAAACCTTTAAGCTTGAAAAAATGAGACGATTAAAAAAAATAGTAAAAAACGCATTTCAATGGACGAATTTTATTCGGATAACTTTTTTGACGGGAACGCGCCAATCGGGTGGTCGGAGCGCGACTGGTTCGACTATCTAAAAAAATCGGAAAGAGAAATTTCTAAATTTGCGTCCGTGTATTCCGTAAACAGGCTGCGCGGAAAAAGCCTCGAAGAAATAGCAACAATAGCGGGCTGGCCCATACCTAAATTCGACGACGAATATTTTGAGGAGTCCGACGCGGAATTTTCCGACGAGCCGTGGACCCTGCTAAACCACCCCGTATATATAATAACGCGTGGATTGATGCGCTGCTTGCAGGAACATCTTGGCCGCGTGATAGCTGAAACCCTCATAAGCCCAATTTTAGTTTGGGATATTTCAAAAACAATAGGCGAAACGTCTTTTTTTATGGCGCTTGGCGCAAATTCCACGGATCTGAGCGAAGATTTGCTCGCGCGGTGCAACTATAAGATGGCGGCAGTCAAGCTCAACGAGATAATCGCAAAACTATCTGAGATTGGCATTCCGGAATCCGAACAGGGAGCCGAACGCATAAGGAGAATAAATGCGATAGTCTTTGATCTACGCCAGTTATGCTTAAATCTCGCCGAACAATCGGCTGCCAAACCAAAAAATTTATGACAATAAAAAAATCCCTAATATTTGCGTTCGTTGCTGCTACTGCGACGGTTTTATCGGCAACCCAAACAATGGTAGGCGACGTTGGCGTCCGCGAGGCGCGCGTATGGTTTAACGGCGCTGGCTCGGACGTTTCGGCTACATGCACAGCCGGAGGTAAAAAATCTGAAGGAGCAATAAGAAAAGCGTGCGGCAATGCTGCCGGCGAGTCGGGGGTTGCAATATTCTCCGGATTAAAAGCCGGCACCGACTATGAATATTCTATAAGCGGCAAAGACGGCAAAGTTTTAGCCTCTGGCGCTTTTAAGACAGCCCCCGACCATAAAGACCGCACTCCCCCGCCAGATTTCGCATTCGCCGTTTTTGGCGAAAACTATGTAAACGACAAAGAATTTGACCCTCCTTTCAAGACGCCCGGCGGCGAGTACGAAATATACTCTGCGGCGGCTTCAAAAAAGCCCGCATTTTGCATTTGGGCGGACGGCATGAACACTCTTAGAAACGCCGACGAAAGCTCGGAATCCGCAAAATTTTTAAGGGGAGTATCCGCGAGGGATTTAGGCGAAGTAAAAGACTTAATTTCAAAATTTCCCAACTACGGAGTTGCCGCAAGGAATTCGTTTTACGGCAAAAATAACGATTCAAATTCTGCAAATATCGCCGACGCATCTTGCGCATTCGATATGCTTTGGGCAAATCCTGCGGCGCGCCCCGGAGGAGCAAAAGCCTACTCTTTCCAATACGCCGACGCCGAATTCTTCGTTCTCGACGACTGCACCAATCGATCTTACCTCGACTACCGCGAAAACCGCCCGTCATATCTTGGCGACGCCCAGCTCAACTGGCTTATGGGCGCATTGCAAAACTCGAAGGCAAACTTTAAGTTTGTGGTGCTAAATTCCCCGTTTGCGAATCCGGTAGCTACGCGCGACAATTTTGCTTTTTCCGCAAACGAGCGCAAAATTCTTTCAGATTTTCTCGTATTTGCAAAGATACCGGGAGTTGTATTTTTATCGGCAAACAAGCCCTATGGCGAGCTTTCAAGGCTGATAAGAGCGGGAGGCTATCCATTGTACGATCTCACCGTAGGGCCATTGACAGGGCGTCCGGTAGATGAAATTGCGGAGATGAATTATTTCCGCGTCCCGAGCAGCTCAATCACAAAGCGTTCCTTTGCGATGGTAAAGGTTGACGGGCCGGAAGACGACCGCGCCGTGACATTTGCGTTTTTTGACTCAAAAGGCGGGCAGCTGTTCTCATCGACGGTAAAGCTTTCCGAGCTTAAAAAATTTGAATAACGCCTTTTTTAGGGGAATTGCGCTGAGACTGTAAATGCGATTTTTACAATTCCGCGACGCGCAAATATTTTTTTAAGGCGAAAAATTTTAAAATTCTAAAATTGAATAAAAAGGAGCGGTATTTCCGCTCTTTTTTTTGCCAAAGTGGATTTTGGCGACTAAACAAGGGAAAAAATATTAGTTTTGGCTAAGAGTTTAAATCCCGCAAAAAGACACTTCTGCAAAATTTCATTAAATTTAGCAAAAGTATCAAGTAATAAACCCGTCTTAGACGGGTTTATATCGCGCAATTTATACTCTAAGACTGCTTTTTTACGAATTTTTTGAAGCCAAATCGTAAAAAACGTCGAACGGGTAGCCCGTTCCCGGAATGCCGGGAGCCGCCGACGGGTGGTATTGTATTGAAAACACCGGCAATTCCTTGTGGCGCAAACCCTCAACCGTTCCGTCTTCAAGATTTACTTCCGTGACAATGCCCCCGGCGTTCTCAATAGAATTGGCGTCTGCCACAAAGCTGTGGTTTTGAAATGTAATGCCAACTTTTCCCGTTTCCAAATTTCGCACAGGATAATTGCCGCCATGGTGGCCAAATTTGAGTTTATGGGTTTTGGCTCCAAACGCTCGCGCAATAATCTGATGTCCAAATCCTACGCCAAATACGGGGTATTTTTTTATCAATTTTTCCGCCACTTTGACCGCTCCGTCTGCCGCTGCAGGATCTCCCGCCCCGCTCGATAAAAATACGCATTTCGGCGCAAATTCGGCAATCTCTTCCGCGGAAACGCCAGCGGGAAATACCGTCACTTCAAAGCCGCTGTACGCGAGGCTCAAGAGCATCGACTTTTTTGCGCCGAAGTCGATTGCCGCGCATTTTAATAGCGGCATGGTCCGCCCGCGCGTATTTATATGCACTCCTCCAAGCGAAAAAGGTTTTATATTTTCGGCGGAATCGTCAAAGCGGTAGGCCGACTTGCAGCTTGTTTCGCCCAAATAATTTGAGCCTTCTATTCCGCTCCACGACTTGGCGAGCCTCACAGCCTCCTCGTCGGAAATGTCTTCGGTGGATAGGCAGGCTTTTAGCGAGCCTCCAATTCTAATTTTTCGCGTAATCGTGCGGGTGTCCACGCCGCTAATGCCGGGGATTGAATTTATTTCCAAATATTCGCCGAGCCCCATGCTGCTTCTCCAGTTGCTCGGCTTTTCGCAGTCCTGGGCAACCACAAGCCCTGCGGCTTTTATTCCACCGCTTTCCGCGTCCTCCGGGTTTATCCCGTAGCAGCCGATTTCCGTAAAAGTCATTACCAAAATATTCATGAAGTTTGAAGGGTCCGTGAGCAATTCTTGGTATCCCATCATCGAGGTGTTAAAAACGGCCTCTCCAACTACGGTTTTCTTCGCGCCGAAGGGCTTCCCCCTAAATACGGCGCCGTCTTCAAATGCAAGTATAGCGCTTTTCATTTTCTTATTTATTTAACATTGCCATATATTCTTGGAGGGATTTTACATTCAAATCCCGCTTGCCGATAGCCTCTATTCCTTTTATGGCGGCATACGCCCCCATTATTGTGGTTATCATGCAAACTTTTTTAAGCAGCGCCTCCTGCCTTATATGGTTTTCGTCGAGGCGCGGATACATTCCGGACGGGGTGTTTATTATCAGCGCAATTTCGCCGTTTTTTATCATATCTACTACATTCGGGCGCGCGCCCTCGTTTAGCTTGTAGGTTTGGGTTACGGGGATTCCGTTGTCGCGCAAAATTTTTGCCGTTCCCGCCGTGGAGAAAATCTTGAAACCGAGCCGGTCGAGCGATTTCGCGATTTCTACAGCCATTGACTTGTCGTGGTCCTTTACCGACAAAAATACGTTCCCGGAAGTCGGCAATCCCGGCTGCGCCGCTATTTGGCTCTTGGCAAACGCCGTTCCGAGGTCGGTGTCCAACCCCATAACCTCGCCAGTTGAGCGCATTTCTGGGCTTAGCATAATCGAGGCTCCGCTAAACCTGACAAACGGAAATACACTTTCTTTTACCGCTATGTACGGGATTTTTACCTCCTTTGTAAATCCAAGGTCTTTTAATTTTTCCCCCGCCATTACTCTCGCCGCAATTTTCGCGAGCGGCACGCCTATTGCCTTCGATGTAAACGGCACTGTTCTCGATGCGCGCGGATTGACTTCCAATATATAGACTTCGCCGTTTTTTATGGCAAACTGTATGTTCATAAGCCCCACGACTTTCAATTCTCTTGCGAGGTCGTACGTAGCTTTGCGTACTTCATCAAGAATGTTTTCAGGCAGCGTATGCGGCGGCAGAACCATTGCGGCGTCGCCCGAGTGGACGCCCGCGTATTCGATGTGCTCGAGCATTCCCCCGATGACCGTCGTCTCGCCGTCGGATATCGCGTCCACATCAAGCTCGATTGCGTCTTCGAGGAATTTGTCGAGCAGCACAGGCTTTCCGGGGGCGGCCTCAAAGGCCTCGCGCACGACTTTTTTCATATCGTCCATTCCATAGACAATAAACATCCCCCTTCCGCCCAAGACGAACGAGGGTCTTAGCAGAATCGGGAATCCTATCTGGCCCGCGAGCTTATAGGCGTCCTCGGGGGTTGTCGCTGTGGCGTTCACCGGCTGGCGCAAGTGGAGTTTTTCGATTATATGCTTGAAAATTTCCCTGTCCTCCGCGGCGTCTATGGATTCCGGCGAAGTCCCTATTATATTTACGCCGTTTTCCTTCAATTCGCTTGCGAGATTTAGGGGAGTCTGCCCCCCGAATTGCACTATCGCGCCGTCGCATTTATTTTGCCTGTAAACTTCGAGCACGTCTTCGAGGGTGAGCGGCTCAAAGAATAGCTTGTCGGAAGTGTCGTAGTCGGTGGATACGGTTTCGGGATTGGAATTTACCATTATTGTTTCGTATCCGGCTTCGCGCAGTGCGAAGGACGCATGCACGCAGCAGTAGTCGAATTCTATGCCCTGCCCGATTCTGTTCGGCCCGCCGCCTATTATCATTATTTTCTTTTTTGCGCTCGGGGTAAGCTCGTTTTCGGAGCCGTAAGTAGAGTAGTAATACGGCGTGTAGGCTTCAAATTCGGCGGCGCACGTATCGACAAGCCTGTATATTGTATCTATGCCGAAGTCTTCCCTCAACTTCTTTATGTTTCTAATTTTTGTATTGCAGATTGTAGCAATTTGCAAATCGGTGAATCCGGCTTTTTTGGCTTTCTCGAGCAACTCGGAATCAAGATTTAAGAGGCCGCGTTCTGAGAGCTCCTTTTCTATCTCCACAATTCCCGCAACTTCATTCACAAACCACGGGTCAATTTTTGTGTACTCGCTTATCTGTTCGCGGCTCATGCCGGCAAGCAATGCGTACCGCATGTAAAAAATTCTTTCGGCTGTCGGGCGCACAAGCCCGTTTGCGATTGCGGCGGTGTCGGTTATTTCAGTGCCGCCGAATTTTCCGCCGCCGCCGAGCCCGCGCGCGCCGATTTCGAGCGACCTCAACGCTTTTTGGAGGCATTCCTTAAAACTTCTGCCTATCGACATCACTTCGCCGACGCTTTTCATAGAGCTCGTGAGAGTCGTGTCGGAGCCTACGAATTTTTCAAAGGCAAACCGCGGGACTTTTGCGACTACATAGTCTATTGCAGGCTCAAAACACGCGGGTGTTTCGCGGGTAATGTCGTTTTTGAGCTCGTCGAGCGAATATCCCACGGAGAGTTTTGCCGCAACCTTCGCAATCGGAAAGCCCGTCGCTTTAGAGGCGAGCGCCGAAGAGCGCGAAACTCTCGGATTCATCTCTATTATTATCATTCTGCCGTCTGTCGGATTGAGCGCAAACTGAATGTTGGAGCCCCCGCTTTTTACGCCGATTTCCCTGATGATTGCAAAAGATGCCTCGCGCATTAGCTGGTATTCTTTGTTAGTGAGCGTGAGAGCCGGGGCTATTGTAATCGAGTCGCCCGTATGAACCCCCATTGGGTCGAAATTTTCGATTGAGCAGATTGCGATGCATTGGTCCTTGCAGTCGCGCATAACCTCCATTTCAAGCTCTTTCCAGCCAAGCAAAGATTCCTCTATCAAAATCTCTCTGGCGGGAGAGGCGTTGAGACCGAATAGCGCCATTCTTTCAAATTCGTCCCTATTGTATGCGATTCCGCCGCCGGTGCCTCCAAGCGTAAAGCTCGGGCGGATAATTAGCGGATATTTTTTATGTTTATCCGCCCATTCGAGAGCCTCTTTTAACGAGTGCACAACAACGCTAAGCGGGACGTCCAAGCCGATTTTAAGCATGGACGCCCTGAATTTTTCCCTGTCCTCTCCCTTTTCTATTGCCTCCGCGTCAGCGCCTATCAGCTCGACGCCGTATTTTTGTAGAATCCCGCGGTTGTAAAGCTCCACCGAAAGATTTAAACCCGTTTGCCCGCCGAGAGTCGGGAGCAGTGCGTCGGGGCGCTCTTTGGCGATTATTTTTTCGAGGATTTCCGGGACGAGCGGCTCGATATATGTTACGTCCGCCATTTGCGGGTCCGTCATAATCGTGGCCGGATTTGAGTTTACCAGTATGACCTTGTAACCTTCTTCCCTCAGGGCTTTGCAGGCTTGGCTACCGGAATAGTCGAATTCGCAGGCCTGGCCTATGACAATCGGTCCGGAGCCCACGATTAAAATGGATTTAATGTCTGTGCGTTTTGGCATACTTGGAATAATTAAACTACATTTTTGTCGCGGCGTCAATTTTAATTATAGCAAGCAGCGGAAAAATGCTTAGTCGATGCGCCGATTAGCGCTTTTATTAGGGGAGATTTTTTAAGTAGTTTCTAATTTTTTTTTGCATGGTTTAATTTGCCCCAGAAACACTGGATATATAAATACACATAAAAAATATCGAATTTATAAAATATAAAAATTTTACTGTATAAAACAGCAGTTTTTATTTATAGGCAAATAAACTTACGCGCATTTCTAAAAAAGCGTTTTCCAAAAAAATTTTTTTGCAGTGTATGCAAAAAATATGCGACACTAAAATTGCTTAAAATCTTATTGCGTATTTGCAAAGCTCCCGCCGCTGCGCCGAAGTGTAAGAATATACTTTTAAAATTACCGCAAATATCCATAAAACGGTGATTACAGACATTAAAATTATAAGAATTTCATTGTCTATCATGCGGCTTAAGAAACTCGGCTCTTTCGAGACTGCGTTTATTACTACAAAATTTGCCGATAGTGCCCACAGGGTGAAAATCAGCGCCGACAGTAAACCCAAGTCAAAGAAGCTTAATATATTTATAAACCTTCCCGACTTAGGTTTTATATGGTCGCTAAAATAGCTTAGGTATGCAAACGGCCCCACGAGAATTATATCGACAAATATTAGCGACAACGTTGCAGCCACTTTATATGTATGCAAAAAGGTGAGTTTAACTGTCTTTGATATTTCCGGGAATTTTGAAGTCAGCCTTTTTAAATCTTCTAAATCTATTAGATTGAAGTAAACTATTGTAAGCACAGAAACGCATACGAATACCCAAAAAATACGATGGGTCACCCCCACAATTTTATATTCGTCC
>ENA-OROK01002832-OROK01002832.1-human-gut-metagenome-genome-assembly--contig:-NODE-2832-length-14426-cov-3.538585_pt1 | contig 14426 bp, 9 predicted proteins | sample MGYA00242127_ERZ509046 | MGnify/ENA primary metagenome ERZ509046 (study PRJEB26280, sample SAMEA2338728) | human gut metagenome | biome: human gut; feature: human-associated habitat; material: faeces... | reverse complement strand
ACGAGGAGGAGTTCGACCGCGTGAAGAACAGCTTCGTGCTCAACCCCGAGAAACTCGGGTCGGCCAAGAAGGATATGATCATCCTGCATCCGCTGCCGCGCGTGAACGAGATCACGCGTGCCGTGGACAACGATTCCCGCGCGGCCTATTTCCGGCAGGTCGAGAACGGTAAGTTCGTGCGTATGGCACTGATCCTGACCCTGCTCCGCTGGGCTGACCGGAACAAACCGTTCGAACGGACTCCGGTTTTCAACGGCGAGTATGTGGTCAACGAGATGGAGTGTTCCAACCGCCGTTGCATCTCCGCGACGGAGGATGTCGACCAATTGTTCTACCGCACGGCCGACGGCACCTGCCGCTGCGCCTACTGCGAGGCCAAAGCCAGGTAACGGGCTGGCAATTCGGGCTGAAAGCTCCCTTTGAGGAGCTTTTTTTATGTCCGGTGCGGAAAAAACGGTTTTTTGTCAGGGATTTCCCGCGCTGGGGTGTTATTATATAAATGGCAGGGATTTATGGAATAAATTCTGTTGCGTTGCCCTACCCGGAGTTTGGCGCTGGCGGGTATGGCCGTTTATTTTTTGCGTTTTTAGGGCGCGGATATTGCACACTTTCCTTATATTTGTTTAAATGAATGAGTGTATGGAGTTGCAATCCGAGACGATTCTGGATCTGAAGGCGTTCAACCGCCTGTTCGGGGAGTACCAACAACGGTTTATCCGTTTCGCGGGCACTTATGTCTCCGATGCAGCCACGGCCGAGGATATCGTCATGGAGAGCTTTATGGCCGCCTGGGAAAAACGCGACATGCTTTCCGCCTCCGCCTTCCCTCCCTACGCGCTCACGATCGTCAAGAACAAATGCCTGAACCATCTGCGTTCGCAGGGCGTCCGCCTGCGTGCCGCCGAGGATATCCACTCCCACGGTGCGCGCATGCTCCGAACCCGCATTTCGACCCTCGAAGCCTGCAACCCCGAGGAACTGTTCAGCGAGGAGGCGCGGCGGCTGGTGAACGAGACGCTGGACAGACTTCCGGAAAAGACCCGCACGATCTTTATCCGCAGCCGCTTCGACGGCAAAAGCTATAAGGAGATCGCCGCCGAAGAAAAGCCCGATCCCGTACAGCTCGAGACGCCCGTTCTTACGCTGAACGATAAGACCGTGACCTGGAGCGTCGAGTTCGAAGTCTCGAAGGCGATGAAAATCCTGCGTGTGGTGCTCAAAGATTACCTGGCTTATTTTATTTTCTGGTTTTATATCAATTGATAATCATTCGTTTAACTTGCTTCACCCGGGCTTTCCCTGAAAAAAGTGCGATTTTTTTCAGGGATTTCCCCGGCTGGGGTGTTATCTCTATGTCATGGAAAAAGAATTACTACACCGGTTTTTTGACGGGCGCGCGTCCGTAGAAGAGGAAAAACAAGTCCTCGACTGGATCGACCGTGATCCGGCCAACCGCAAGGAACTGCTTGCCGAGCGCCGTTTGTTCGATTCGATGCTGATGCTGGCCGACCCCGGACGCACGACACGCAAGCCGAAGGTTTTGACCCTGCCGCGCTGGACACGCGAAGTCCTCAAATACGCTGCGGTCATCCTGGTCGTTGCGGGAGCGGGGGGCATCTACGTCTCGCGGATGTATGACAAGTTCCTGTTGACGGGCAATACGATCACCGTCCCGGCAGGCCAGCATATCGACGTGCAGCTGCCCGACGGCACGAAAGTCTGCATGAACGCGCTTTCCGAACTGCATTACCCGACCTTCTTCATCGGGCGCGAGCGTAAGGTGCAGCTCAAGGGCGAAGCGTTTTTCGATGTGTCGCATGACCGGAAGCATCCTTTCGTCGTCGAGACCTATGCCTGCGACGTGGAGGTGCTGGGTACGAAATTCAACGTCAAGGCCCGCTCGGAAGACGGGGAGTTCGTCGCCTCGCTCGTCGAGGGTAAGGTGCGCGTGACGGATCGCTTCAATTCGAACAACCAGGTCGAGCTGCATCCGCGCGAACAGGTGACGCACCTCAACGGACGGCTGATCCTGGGGCGGATACCCGAACACGAAGGGTTCCTGTGGCGCGAGGGGCTGATTGCCTTCCGCGACGCTTCGTTCGGGGATTTGCTCGATGAGTTCGAGAAATATTACGGCGTGAAGATCGAGGTGCAGCGCCAGGATATGCCGACCAACCTTTTCACCGGGAAGATCCGTATCTCCGAGGGTATCGACCATGCCCTGTGGGTTTTGCAGCAGAGCGCCGATTTCCAGTATACGCGCAACGAATTGAAAGACATGATTTATATACACTGACCAACCTAACCTGATTGTAGTACCTAAGCCCAGATTTATGTGAAAAATTGCCCCTGACCTTAGACGAATGACGAGGCGTGCCCCGGACAGCGCCTTTAAACCCCTCCCCCGAGCAGGGCAGGGGATCCGGGAAAAACCAATAACCTAATTAACTGACCAACGTATGAAAATGAAAAACCAAGCGAGAGTTAGGTTTCTCTTGCCTGTTTTGACACTTGTATGCTGCCTTTTCGCGGGCACGGCAAGTGCGCAGTCCGTACCGGTAACCCTCCGGGTTTCGGACGCTCCCCTTGAGCAGGTGCTCAGTGCAATCGAAAAGCAAACCACCTACCTGTTCGTTTACGACAAGAATGTGGACGTGGCGTGCCGCGTGTCGATCGATGTGAAGGACACGCCGCTGAACAATGTGCTCAATACGCTTTTCCAATCTTCCGATATCGCTTATGCCGTCGAGAATACGTCGATCGTACTCTCGCAGAAAGCCCCGGCCGCACAGCCCGGCCAGCCTGTCACCGTGACGGGCAAGGTCGTCGATGCTTCCGGTATGCCGGTGATCGGCGCTGCGGTCATTGTCAAGGGGACTACGATCGGTACGAGTACCGGCGTGGACGGCGATTTCTCGCTGCAAGTTCCCCCCCCCTCGGCTGACGCCGTATTAGAAATCAATTATTTAGGCTACGAACCGATCGCACAGACCGTAGGCAGCCGCACCAACATCACCTTTACGCTCCGGGAGTCGGCGGTGGATGTGGACGCGGTCGTGGTTACTGCCCTCGGTATCAAACGCTCGGAAAAGGCGCTGTCGTACAACGTGCAGCAGGTCAACTCCGAGGACATCGTGGCCAACAAGGACGTCAACTTCATCAACTCGCTCAGCGGCAAGGTCGCCGGTGTGACGATCAACTCGTCGTCCGGTGGCGTCGGCAGCGCATCGAGGGTCGTCATGCGTGGTCAGAAGTCGATTTCGCAGACTTCGAACGCCCTCTACGTAATCGACGGCGTGCCGATGTTCACGACGGCCCGCGACGGCGGCACGGAGTTCGCCTCGCAGGGTACGACCGATCCCATCGCCGATATCAACCCCGAGGACATCGAGTCGATGTCGGTGCTGAACGGTGCGGCCGCTGCGGCACTCTACGGTTCGGATGCCGCCAACGGTGCCATCGTCGTCACGACCAAGCGCGGCAAGGCGGGCTACACTTCGGTGACCGTATCGAGCAACACCGAGGTGATGTCGCCGTTCGTCCTTCCCGAGTTTCAGAACCGTTACGGTACGGGCGATCTCAATTCGAGCGAAGGTTCGATCGTCCGCAGCTGGGGCAATCGCCTGAACAGCTCCAACTATATGGGGTACAGCCCGCGCGATGACTATTTCCAAACCGGCGTAACGGGTACCGAGAGCGTCTCGCTCTCGACGGGTACCGAGAAGAACCAAACCTATTTCTCGGCCGCGGCGGTCAACTCGCGCGGAGTAATTCCCAACAACGGCTACGACCGTTACAATTTTACGTTCCGCAATACCACCTCGTTCCTCGGTGACAAGCTGAAACTCGACGTGGGTGCCAGCTATGTGATGCAGAAAGACCGCAACATGACCAACCAGGGTACCTACAACAACCCGCTGGTCGGCGCTTACGTCTACCCGCGCGGCAACGACTGGGCCGATATCGAAATGTACGAGCGTTACGATCCCGCCCGCCGCCTCTATACCCAGTACTGGCCCGTAGGCGATGCCGGCATGACGATGCAGAACCCCTATTGGATCAACTACCGCAACCTGCGCGAAAACAACAAAGACCGTTACATGCTGAACGCTGCACTCTCGTACGACGTGCTCGACTGGCTCAATGTTTCCGGCCGTCTCCGCATCGACAACAGCAACAACGACTATACGGAAAAATTCTATGCTTCGACCTTCACGCAGTTGACCGAGGGTTCGAAAAACGGCCTCTACGGCATCACGAAGACCAAGGACAAGCAGGTCTACGGCGACGTGCTGGTCAATATCAACAAGACTTTTGGCGAGGACTGGTCGCTGCAAGCCAATGCCGGTGCTTCGATCTCGGACATGCGCTACGACGCCATGAAGGTGCGCGGCCCGATTCCCGACGGTGAGATCACCGACGAAAAACCTCTGCTGGCCAACGTGTTCAGCGTGCAGAACCTGAGCAACACCTCCAAGACCAAGCGGCTGCAGGAAGGGTGGCGCGAGCAGACCCAGTCGATCTTCGCCTCGGTTGAGATCGGCTTTAAGAACACCTACTTCCTCACGCTGACCGGCCGTAACGACTGGCCTTCGCAGCTGGCCGGCGAGCATTCGGTGAAGAGCTCGTTTTTCTATCCCTCGGTCGGTGCTTCGGTCGTGCTGTCGCAGCTCATCCCCGAGATGCCGAAGAACCTCTCCTACGTCAAACTCCGTGCGTCGTACGCATCGGTGGGTGTGGCTTTCGAGCGTTACCTCGCCAACCCGCGTTACAGCTGGAACGAGAGCGGCCTGAACTGGAGCACCCAGACCCGGTTCCCGATTTACAACCTCAAGCCCGAGCGCACCAAGTCGTTCGAGGTCGGTCTGACGATGCGCTTCCTGCGCCACTTCAACCTCGACTTCACTTACTATAACACCAAGACGCAGGATCAGACCTTCGAGCCGAATATCTCGACCGGTTCGGGTTCCTCCAAACTGACCATTCAGTCGGGTAACGTCCGCAACCGCGGTTTCGAGGTCGCACTGGGTTACAGCAATACGTGGGGCAAATTCTCGTGGGATTCGAACTACACGCTGTCGGCGAACAAGAACAAGATTCTTTCGCTTGCCGACGATGTGGTCAACCCCGAGACCGGCGAGCACTTCTCGGTCGATCAGCTCGATATGGGAGGTCTTGCCGATGCCCGCTTCATCCTTCGTGAGGGCGGTACGCTGGGCGACTTCTATTCGCGCATCGACCTCAAACGCGACAGCAACGGCGCCGTCTATATCAACGAGAAGGGCGAGATCGCTTCCGAGTCGATCACCGACGTCAACAGCTACATCAAGCTGGGTAGCGTGCTTCCCGATGCCAACATGGCATGGCGCAACGACTTCCGCTGGCGTAACTTCAACTTCGGCTTCATGGTTTCGGCCCGCCTGGGCGGCGTGGTATTCTCGCGTACGCAGGCCATGCTCGACTACTACGGTGTTTCCGAGGTTTCGGCCGTAGCGCGCGATGCCGGCGGCGTGATGATCAACGGCGGCGACCTGGTGGATGCCAACAAATGGTACACGGCCATCGGCAGCGGTAACTCCGTTCCGCAGTACTATACCTATTCTGCCACCAACGTGCGCCTGCAGGAGGCTTCGATCGGCTATACGATCCCGAAGAAAAAGCTGGGCGACATCTGCGAAATTACCTTGTCGCTCGTGGGGCGCAACCTGTGGATGATCTACAACAAGGCTCCCTACGATCCCGAGACCGTTGCGACGGTGAACAGCTACTACCAGGGCATCGACTATTTCATGTCGCCTTCGACGCGTAATATCGGGTTCAACCTCAGACTTAAATTCTAATCTGCACGATGACTATGAAATTCAATATATTAAAACCGGCTTTGGCTGCGTTGGTACTTGTCGGTACGGCCTGCACCGCCAACTACCTCGATATAAATACCAATCCTTACGAGCCCTCCGAGGACGACATGCAGACCGACGGCTATATCATCGGCTCGGCGCTGACCTCGCTCGCGAGCACCGTCGTATCGACCGACGTCAATACGGCGCAGTTTACCGATGTGCTGCTGGGCGGCCCCATGGGTGGGTATTATTCCACGACGGGTGGCTTTACCCGTACGATCATGAATTACAATCCGACGGACGACTGGACGAACGTTTTCATGTATAGCGACAGGACGATCCCGGTGCTTTACTCGAACCTGCGCGAGCTGAAGAAGGTGACCGACGACCCCATCGTACTGGCGATCGCCGACATCATCAAGGTAGCGGCCATGCACCGCGTGACCGACACCTACGGCCCGATCCCCTATTCGATGATCGGCGAGAACGGCCAGATTCAGGTGCCGTACGATTCGCAGGAGAAGGTTTACGACAAGTTTTTCGAAGAGCTGGATGCCGCGATCAAGGTGCTTACCGAGCACCGCACGGATGCTATTTCCGCAAAAGCCGACTATATCTACGGCGGCAGCGCCGAGAAGTGGTGCAAGCTCGCCAATTCGCTCAAACTGCGCCTGGCGATGCGTATCGTCTATGCGAACGAGGCTAAAGCCCGCGAGATGGCCGAATCGGCCGTGAACAGCGAGGTGGGCGTCATCACGTCGAATGCCGACAACGCCAGGCTGACGTCGTTCGGTGCCGACGGCAACCCCATTTACGTGGCAGTCAACTACAACAAGCCCGCAGACTGCATGACGGGCGGCGATACGCATGCCGCAGCCGACATCATCTGCTACATGAACGGTTATTCAGACCCCCGCCGCGAGAAATATTTCACGCAGTCGGAGTGGCCCGGTCAAACCTATGTCGGCATCCGCCGCGGAATCGTGATTCCGCCTCTGGCATCCGTTGGCCGCAAGTACTCCGGCGTCAATATCTCGATCTCCTCGCCCGTCACGTGGATGAATGCTGCCGAGGTGGCTTTCCTGAAGGCCGAGGCGAAGGGTGTCTTCGGGTTCAACATGGGCTCCGGCGAGGCCAAGGACTTCTATGACGAAGGCATCCGCCTCTCGTTCGAGGAGTGGGGTGTGTCGGGTGCCGACACTTACCTGGCCAATACCACGGGCAAACCGCAGCTCTATGCCGATCCTGCGAACTCGAATTCTTATGCGCAGGAGTTGTCCGATATTACGATCGCATGGGATGAAGGGGCTACTCCGGCCCAGATGCAGGAGCGCATCATCACGCAGAAGTGGATCGCCAACTGGCAGCTGGGCAACGAGGCATGGGCCGACTACCGCCGCACGGGTTATCCCCGTCTGATGCCTGCCACCGAGGATGGAAACAAGAGCCTCGGGGTCGTCGATTCCGAACTCGGGGCGCGCCGTATGCCTTATCCGGCAGACGAATACACGACCAACAACGTGAACGTCAACAATGCGGTTTCGTCGCTTCTGAAGGGTGCCGACAACATGGCGACCCGTATGTGGTGGGATTGCAACCCCGCGATCAAATAATAACCAACCCGAACGCTAAACGATTATGAAACGAAATATCAAGAAATTTCTGTTCCCGGCCGTAGCCGTTGCAGTCCTCTCTTTTGCGGCGTGCAGCGACTGGACGGAGACCGAAAGCCTCGACATCAACTATCCTACGCTTGAGGAGCAGAATCCCGAGCTCTACAAGCAGTACCTGAAGGCGCTCCGGGATTACAAGGCGGGCGAGCACAAGGTCGTCCTCGTCTCGATGGACAATACCACCTCGGCTCCGGCCCAGCGCAACGAGCACCTGACGACGATGCCCGACAGCGTGGACATCATCTGCCTGATGAATCCCGACAACCTGCATCCGACCCTGGCCGGTGAATTCGCCAAGGTACGCGAGAAGGGCACCCGGGTGATCTACAACATCGACTATAATGCGATCGAGAAACTCTGGGAGAAAGTCCTCGCGGATGAGGAGGCCAACAAACCCGAAGAACCCGCGAATCCCAGCACCCCCGAGGCGACCCAGGACGAAGGCGGCGAAGGCGGCGGCGAGGGCGAACCGACCCCCGAGGAGGAGCTGGAGCTCCGTTTCCTGGAGTTCTGCAGGCAGCAGACCGTCAGTCAGCTGAACCTGTGTGCCAAATATGGTTACGACGGTGTCCAGGTGAACTATACCGGCCGTGCCCCGCAGGCTATGCAGGAAGAGGAAAAAGCGCAGTATGCCGCACGCCAGGAGGCGTTCTTCTCGAACGTGAAGACCTGGAACGAGGCCAACTCCGGCAAAGTGCTGGTCTTCCAGGGTAACCCGCAGAACCTCATCGACAAGTCCGTCCTGGGCGAATGCGATTATATCGTCATCCCCGCATTGACCGCAACTTCGGCCGACAAGATGTCGTTCGCCGTGCTGATGGCCGCCGTGGAAGATGTCCCGACCGACCGGTTCGTCATCGGCGTGACGACCCCGTCGCTCACCGACCTGAGCGATGAGAGCGGTTATTTCTCCGGCTACGAGGCCGACGGCAAGACGCGTGTGCGTGCCACCAAGGGCGCTGCCCAGTGGGTCGTAAGCCCGGCGTCGGGCTATGAGAAACTGGGTATCTCCATCGCCAACGCGCAGAACGACTATTTCAACCTGACTTTGGTTTATAAAAACATCCGGGAGGCGGTCGACATCCTGAATCCCGCACCTAAAAACTAATGCGACCTATGAAACTCAACAAGTTAAATATTGCTGTCGCGGCTCTTGCCGCCGTTGCCCTGGCAGGCTGCAAAAACGAGGATCTTTCCAGGCAGCATTACGACAATAAACTTTTCATCTCGGCGACGAATTTCACCGACGAGATGCTTATCAAGGCTGCGAATCCCTCCTATGAGCGTGAAATCACGGCCGGTATCGCCAAGCCCGTCGGGCAGGACATTTCGATCGAGTTCGCCGCCGCGCCCGAGTTGTTCGACCACTACCGCCAGGCTTACTACGACGAGGACGTGAAGCTGCTCTCCGAGGAGTTCTACCAGTTCGATGAGACGAAGACCAGGATACAGGCCGGAAGCGTGGCGAGCGTTCCCGTGACGATCAGGTTCGTCGACGTGAACCTGCTGGACAAGAACGAGCGCTATGTGCTGCCCGTGACGATCCGTTCGGTGTCGGGTATCGACGTGCTGCCCAGTGCCCGCAGTGTTTACTATATCTTCAAGGGTGCCGCGCTGATCAACGTCGTGGCCGGTATTACCGAGAACCGTGCTTGGCCCGACTGGAAGGATGCCTCGCCCGTAACCAACATGCGTACCTTCACGCTCGAGGCGCTGATCAACGGCAATGCGTTCAAGAACCAGATCTCCACGATCATGGGTATCGAGGGCAAGTTCCTGGTGCGTATCGGCGATTCGGGCGTGGATCCCAACCAGATTCAGATCGCTTCGTCGAGGAACCTGACCAATTCGGATCTCAAGCTCGATGCCGGCCGCTGGTACCATGTGGCCGTGACATTCGAGTCGGGAAGCGTGAAGGTATACCTCGACGGTGCGGAGAAGTGCAGCGGCAACGTCGGTACCTCGTCCGTGAATTTCGGCGTGAAGCATTCCGACGAATCGGACGGCAAGCCCCGTTGCTTCTGGATCGGTTACTCGTATGCCAGCGACCGTTATTTCGACGGCCAGATCTCGGAAGTGCGTATCTGGAACAAGGCGCTGACCCCGGAGGAGATCAATGCCCCCGACCATTTCTACCAGGTGGCCGCGGCTTCCGACGGACTGGTGGCCTACTGGAAATTCGACGAGGGAGCCGGCAAGACCATCAAAGACCAGACCTCCTACGGGAACGATCTTACCGTCGAGAAGGAGTTGAAGTGGGTGAATGTATCGCTTCCCGAGCTGGGTAAATAATCTGCTAACCTTTAACCTGAAACGATTATGAACACCAAGAAATATCTGAAATACAGCTTCCTTCCGCTTGCGCTGATGTTGGGTGGCCTGGCATTCACGGCCTGCACCGACGACATTGAGGGCGGCAAGCCTGTCGACGAAGGGGCATACGACGCCGTGAAGCGCGTCGACGGCATGTTGCTCGACGTGACGTCGAACAAGAACGAGTCGGTGATCGAACTGCGCTCGGACAAATACCAGACCGAGGTCTTCTTCCGCCTTACGAAAGCGCCCCAGAAGGGTGTCGACGTGAAGATCGAGGTAGATCCCGCTTATCTGGAAACTTATAATGCCGAGCACGGGACGGAGTTCCAGCTCTTCCCCGCGGCCGATGTCACCATCGAACGCGAGGGCAAGCTGCTGCTGGCCCCGGACGAGATCCGTTCGGTCGGGGTGGGCGTTACCCTGGCCGCAGGCAGCGAATTGCAGGAGGGGACGACCTATCTGCTTCCGCTCAAGGCAACCTCCTCGACCGAGGGTATCACGCTCTCGGAAAAGGCGCAGCATGCGGTCTATCTGGTGAAAGACCTGCGAGCCCAGGGCGACGCTTACAAGGGCCCCGACGCCGTGAGGAACGTGTGCTATTTCGAGGTCAACGACACCAACCCGCTCAATGCGCTGGAGTTCGTGCTCAAGGACAGCGGCAAGCTCTTCTTCGACGACATCATCCTTTTTTCGGCCAATATCAATTACAATGCGGAAACGGGACGGGTCTATGTGCTGAACAACCCCAACGTGCAGTTCCTGCTGGACAACAACGAGCAGTTCCTGCAGCCGTTGCGCAAGCGTGGCATGAAGGTGATCCTCGGTATCCTGGGCAACCACGATGCCGCCGGCGTGGCACAGCTGTCCGATATGGGCTGCCGCGAGTTTGCCAAGGAGCTGGCCGCTTATTGCAATGCCTACAACCTCGACGGCGTCGGTTTCGACGACGAGTATTCGAACTCTCCCGACCTGAGCAATCCCTGGTTTGCGCCGTGGTCGTCGGCTGCCGCCTCCCGGCTGCTCTATGAAACCAAGAAAGCCATGCCCGATAAAACCGTCATGGTTTACTATCTGGGCGGTATCAATAGCCGGATGCCTTCTGTCGACGGGGTCGAGCCGGGCATGTTCGTCGACTATGCCGTCGCCGATTACGGGGGAACCGCAGCGCCGATGCAGGGCATGACCGTCAAGCAGTGCTCCGGCATGTCGATCGAGCTGAACCGGGGGTCGGGCGATTCGAGCGAATCTACGGCTCGTTCGAAGAAAGAGGCCGGTTATGGTTACTATATGTTCTTCGCACTGGGGCATACCACTTCGCTGGTAAACGATTTCGACGACTATCGGTTCCAGGTGGGCCGGTGCCAGTCCGTTGCCCGGGGCCTCTATGACGAGGAGCTGCTGATGCCCGAGTATTATTACAAAAAGAACGACGCGACGCGTTATAAACTGCCTTAATCCGATTGTGTGCTGTACTCCCCGCAGCACGACCGCTGCGGGGATGCAGTTCGATTGAGAACCTAAAACAACGTAGATTTTATGAAAAAGATATTTATAGCGTTTGTAGCGGTGGCCTGTGCGCTCAGCGCCTGTTCCGACGACGATACGGCGGACGACCTTTCCCGGGCCACGATATCCATTACCCCCGATGCCATCCCCGCCGGGCCTGACGGGACGACGACGCAGGTGACCGTAACCAGTTCGGGTGACTGGCGGCTCGCAGGTGTTTGCGACTGGGTGCATCCTTCGGTCGAAGCCGGGAAGAGCGGCGATGTGGTAACCTTCACGATCGATCCGAATACAAGCGAAGAGAGCCGTGAAGCGACCTTCAAGTTCTTTACGGGATCGGCTGTCGCTCCCCTGAAAATCGTTTCGGAAGCGGGCTATTCGCTGACCCTTCTTTCCGAGGAGAATATGACTGTCGAAGCATTGAGCACCGATATCCAGGTCAAACTGCATACGAACATTCCGGAATTGGCCGTCGCGTTTTCCGACGGCGGCGGGGATTGGGTCACGTATGTCGGGCGCAACGACGCTTTCGGCAACACGGTCTTGAATTTTACCGTCGCCAAGAACCCGGATTACGATGACCGTTCGACCGTGGTCACGGTTTCGGGCATGGGGCAGTCGGTCGATATTCCGCTGACCCAGCGCCAGATCGACGCCATCAATACCGGAGACGGCAGCCTGATGTTCGACCTTGCGGAACGCACGATTTCCATCGACGTCGAATCGAATGTGACCTATCAGGTGGCTATTGCCGGCGATTGGATCACACAGGTTCCCGAGACGCGCGGCCTGGTGACCAAGACGCTCCGATTCCACCTTGACCCCGCGACCGTATCGCGCAGCGGTAAGATCACGATCAGCGGGGCGGGTATCACGAAAGTGGTTTCCATCGTCCAGAAGGATCCCGACGCGGTCGTGGTTAGCATTCCCGACAATGTATTCCGGAGTAAACTTGTAAGCCTGAACTGGCTGCTGGAACTCAGCGGCGGCCTATGCGTGGTGACCGAGGACGGGCTGAACGCGACCGAGTTCACCTATCGGCCGGGTTATTGGGACGATCCGATCCTCTCGCTCGAGGGCATCGAGATATTCGCCAACCTCGAAAAGATCGACGTGTACAACAACAAACTGAGCAAGTTCGATATCAGCAAACTCACGAAGGTCAGCTCGCTGAATATCGACTATAACGGCCTGTCCGAGATCGCGCTCGGCGACAATGCCGTCGAGGAGCTGAATTTCTCGGCCTTGTACCACTCAGGTAATTCTTGGGATTACATCGTTCCCTCGTCGCTGACCGTGTCGGGCACACACCTGAAGACACTGAAAGTGCCCTTCTCCGGAGGCGGCGGTTGGTGGGATCCGACCGACGTGCTTGCCACGATCGACGTGTCGGGCTGCCCGGCGCTCGAGACGCTCAATGCGCAACGTAACGCAGGTGTGCTCAAAACCATCTACCTGAAGCAGGGACAGGTGATTCCGAATCTGACCTACACCGCCGGCGCGGAGATCGTCTACAAATAAATCGATGCGCACGTGAAAACGACCGTGCAGTCGCGAGCCGCAAGACCCGCCGGCTGCACGGTCTTCTTTCCCGGGGAATTAAATCGCCGGCCCGTTTAGTAATCCGGCGCCCGAAATTGTATTACTTTACGGATGCAAAGATGATTACCGCCCGGAATACCGACCGTGTGCGGAAAGATTTTATTATCTTTGTGCATCCCTAACCTAAAACCGGAGAAGACCCGATGTCTGAAAATCTGAAAAAAACTTCGCCGCTGGCATGGGTGCCTACGGTCTATTTTGCGATGGGGCTTCCGTTCGTCGTGCTGAACATGGTCTCGGCCGTCATGTTCAAGGATATGGGGATTTCCGACGCCCGGATCGCGTTCTGGACGTCGCTGATCATGTGGCCGTGGACGATCAAATTCCTGTGGAGCCCCTTTCTGGAAATTTTCCGCACCAAGAAATTCTTCGTCGTCACGACGCAGCTCCTGAGCGGCGTGTTGTTCGGCCTTGCTGCGCTGGCGCTGCATATGCCCCATTTCTTCGCCGTCACGGTGGGGGTCTTCGCGGTGGTGGCCTTCAGCGGCGCCACGCACGACATCGCGGCCGACGGCGTTTACATGTCGGAGCTCTCGACCGAGGATCAGGCGCGGTATATCGGCTGGCAGGGAGCGTTCTACAACCTTGCGAAACTGGTCGCCACGGGCGGCCTGGTCTGGTTCGCGGGCTGGCTCAGCAAGCGTTTCAGCGATTCCGGGGCGGCGACCTTCGACGCCTGTGTGCAGTCGTGGACGGTGGTGCTGGCGATCCTTTGCGGACTGCTCGTCCTGCTGGGTATTTACCACAGCCGCGAGTTGCCGTCGGGCGGAAGTGCGGCTGACGGACATTCGCTGCGGGAAGGGCTGCGCAGCCTGAAGGAGGTGATCGCGGCGTTCTTCACGAAAAAGCATATCTGGTATTACATCGCCTTCATCGTCTTCTACCGCCTGGGCGAGGGCTTCGTGATGAAGATCGTGCCGTTGTTCCTCAAGGCGGATACCGCGGCCGGAGGGCTGGGGCTTACCAACCAGCAGATCGGGTTGTACTACGGCACGTTCGGTGCCGGGGCATTCCTTCTGGGATCGCTGCTCGCGGGCTACTATATCGCCCACCGCGGGCTGAGGCGCTCGCTCTTCACGCTGTGCTGCATCTTCAACGTCCCGTTCGTGGTCTATGCGCTGCTGGCATGGTTTCAGCCGCAGTCGATGTGGCTGATCGGGGGTGGCATCGTCGTGGAGTACTTCGGCTACGGGTTCGGGTTCGTGGGGCTTACGCTCTTCATGATGCAGCAGGTCGCCCCGGGGCGGCACCAGATGGCGCACTACGCCTTCGCGTCGGGCATCATGAACCTTTCGGTGATGCTCACCGGGGCCGTTTCGGGTTACCTGAGCGACTGGAAGGGCTACGGCGTCTTCTTCATTGTGGTCATGCTGGCGACGATCCCGGCCTTTGTGATGACCTGGTTCGTACCATTCACCTATGACGATAAACCAACAACCAAATAACATGAACAATCTGAAAATCGTAGGCCCGGCGCTGCCGGATA
>ENA-OROK01002824-OROK01002824.1-human-gut-metagenome-genome-assembly--contig:-NODE-2824-length-14453-cov-2.550146_pt1 | contig 14453 bp, 10 predicted proteins | sample MGYA00242127_ERZ509046 | MGnify/ENA primary metagenome ERZ509046 (study PRJEB26280, sample SAMEA2338728) | human gut metagenome | biome: human gut; feature: human-associated habitat; material: faeces... | reverse complement strand
TTTTGCGGCAAACGCCTCACGCATATCACGCAGGCGGCGCAGGTCGAGCACGATGGCGTTGGCATTCAGTTTCTTTTTCATGGTTCAATCCTCCGTAAGGTTCGTTTTCAGCAGATGGCGTGTCTGGGAAAGGCGGCGGCGGACGGTTCCGGGCGGCAGCTCGAACAAGCGGCTCAGCTCGGCGGACGTATAGCCCTCGTCGTAGCGCAGGGTGAAGAGCAGGCGGTCCAGTTCGGAGAGTTGATCCAGCACGGTGCCCAGTTCCACCGAGCCGAGGGCAGACGTGCCCGTCTCATCGGCGGGGTCGTCACCGTCCGGCGGCAGCAGGGAGGTGAGCAGGGCTTCTTCCTTGGCCGCCCGGCGGACCTGGTCGCAGTAGAGGTTCCGCGCTGCGGCAAACAGCCAGGCCTTGCACTGGCGCTCGGTGAACGCATCGATTAAGGTGCGGTTCTGCAGCGCCCGCAGAAAGACTTCCTGGGTCAGGTCCTCGGCGCGGGCTTCGTCCCGGCAGAGCTTGTAGCAGAAATGTTCCAGCCGGTCCCAGAAGGTCTCGTACAGCAGCTCCCACATGGGGCTTCCTCCTTTCTTGCATCGTTCTGCCTGTTAGACGAACGGCAGGGGCAAAGTGTTCGGAAAAAAGAAAAAGAGATTGAGAAACTTGAGTATGAGACATTAGCTCTTGATACGAAACGCATCAAGGCTACGGTAGACGGGGTGGAAGTTCCATTGACCAAAAAAGAGTTTGAGATACTAAAACTTCTATTGGAAAATAAAGGGAACGTCTTCTCCAGAGAGGAAATACTGTCTCGCATCTGGAAAGACGAGGTATATGTTCTAGACCGTACCATCGATGTCAACATCACCCGGTTACGTAAGAAAATAGGTCCTTATGGAAAGAACATCGTAACTCGCTTAGGTTTCGGTTATTGTTTTGAATGCTAATATTGTCGCTGAATCATGGTAAAGATAGATGGTGAGAAAAGACACCGGATACCGTTTAGCCAACGGCTTTTCTGGTCGGTCTTTTTTATGTTCTTGGGCTTTACGGTCTGTTTCCTGCTATTCCAATATCAGCGGGAAAGGGAGTTTGCGCAAGAAAAGTTGAACAATGTGTTGAGTAACTATAATTACCAATTATTCCGCAAATGCCAACAAAGTACGGACATCAACCAGACCGTAATAAGTTTCATGGACGACATCCCTCAAAAGGATTTGCGGGTAACCATTATAGATCCGTCCGGCGACGTATTGTTTGATAATAGCGGGACGGACGAGTTTAATAACCATAACGACCGGAGCGAGGTACGCAAAGCCCGATTATATAATGAAGGGTTCGCTATCCGTTCCTCGGAATCTACGGGAAAAAGGTATTTCTATTCGGCATCAAATATAGGAGGTTATATTTACCGCTCAGCCCTGCCCTATGATCCATATGTAAGAGGGATATTGACGGTAAACAAGGACTTCATTTATTTCATGGCATTGATGACCTTGATTTTCTTCTTTGTCCTTTCCCGTTTTACTTTCAGCATAGGTAAAACGATATCCAAACTAAGGGATTTCGCCTTAAACGTAGAGAAAGATCGAATGCCTGCGGTCGATTATGTTTTCCCGAATGATGAGCTAGGTGACATCTCACAGAATATCGTAACCTTATACCATCGGCAGCAGAAAGCGAAAAACGAGTTATCCATGGAGCGGGAAAAGCTTATCAAACATTTCCAATATTCCAAGGAAGGCTTCGCCATGTTTACAAGTGAAGGGCGGGAGATTCTTTCTAACATCCTATTCATTCAATTCATAAATGTCATATCCGACACCCAGATCCACCAAGTGGAAGACGTTACTGATATAGCCGAATTAGAACCAATCCGTACCTTCTTGAATAAGAATATCCGGAATCTGAATCGGAAAAAGAAAGTATTAAGAGAGTCCGTGACTATTGACAAGAACGGTAAAATATTCTTGATCGAATGTATTTTATTCCTCGATAATAGTTATGAGATCTCTATTAATGATATATCCCGTCAAGAAGAAGAAAGCCGGATGAAACGACAGCTTACGCAGAACGTCTCTCACGAGCTGAAAACACCGGTCAGCAGCATTCAAGGGTATTTGGAAACAATCCTATCCAACCCAGATTTGAGTCCGGACAAACGTCAATTTTTCTTGGAACGTTGTTATTCCCAAAGTACCCGCCTTACAGGATTATTACGAGATATTTCCGTATTAAACAGACTTGACGAGGCATCCGAGATGTTCGACCTCACGGAAGTAAATATCACGAAGCTTATCGCCGAGATACAAAAAGAATGCTCCCAAGATATGGAAGAAAAACACATCACGTCGGAAATTATCCTCCCGGGAGATCCGACCGTGTTCGGGAATAACTCCCTACTCTATTCCATATTCCGGAATCTATATGACAACGCGATCGCTTATGCGGGAGAAAACATAAAGATTACCGTCAACTGCTATAAAGAAGATCCTAAATATTATTACTTTAGCTTCTCCGATAATGGAGTGGGTATCCCGGAAGAACATATCAATCGCATATTCGAGCGCTTCTACCGGGTAGACAAGGGACGCAGTCGTAAGATCGGAGGAACCGGATTAGGATTATCTATCGTTAAAAACGGGGTTAATTTTCATAAAGGACAAATATCGGCGAAGAGCAGTCCGGGAAAAGGGGTTACTTTTTTCTTCACTTTGAAAAAGAAACTATAAGGCAGACCTCGAAAATTCCATAACATACGCTTGATATTTAATATTAAAATGTATTTTTGTATTGAACATCATACAATATCATGAGAAATACCTATTTAGTATTATTTATCTATTTAATGATCCCAATGTTTTCTTTAGCGGAAAACACCTATACTACCCAACAAAGGGAAGATAGTCTTTTATCCCTATTAAAGTCCTCGCCAACCGTAGATGAACAGATCGAGTTATATAAAGATTTAGCGACAATGTACAGGCAAACGCCCAAGGAGATTGTTTACCTAAACAAAATGGCGGATGTGGCAAGCTCCACTTTGAAAGGTCATGCTTCTTTATATTACGCATGGGCCAACTTATCCCGCCATTATTACAATATACAAAACAGGGATAGCCTGATTTACTGGTCGCATAAGATAGATTCATTGGCCGCGGCCAAGAATGAGGTTCCAGACGCATTATTCGATGCACGAGGATTCATTTGCCAAATGGATCTATGGGACGGCAATTATGAGTTAGCAATGAACGGGGCGATCAGCCTATACAACTATGCCCGTGATACAAAAAGTGAATATGGATTGATTTGTTGCAATGAGAACCTAGGTTTAATCTATCAAGAGATACATCGGGATAGTGATGCGATAGTAGCTTATCGGGAAGGTCTCGATTTATTACAGAAACGAGGTGACAATCCGAAATTCGAGATGCAATACATGGGAAACCTCATCGAATCTTATCTTCGAACCGACCATTTCACCGAAGCCAAGGAATTATTAACTCGTTACGATGAAATGATCCAAGATAGAGAAAGAGAGAATGAAGAGCAAGGAACCGCTTTCCCCGTGGATCGTTGCCGTGCGTTAATGTATGTTTTTTATGCGGATATGTATGTCCTTCAAGACAAGCCCAAGGAGACATTGGACGCCTTGTTGAAAGCGACACCGATCGTAGAGAAAACCGGAGATGATTATACGGAATTCTGCTACAACTTCGTTTTCGCCAAGTATTACTATTTAATAGGTATGTATGAAAGGGCGCTGAATATCATAGATAAAAATAAATTAACAGAAGAAGATATACGAACATCGGAACTGAAAGTCGAGATACTCGAAGCATTGGGACGTTATAAAGAAGCGCTCGCATTTAGTAGAGAAGTTGTAGAACATACCAAGATGTTGCATGACGAGGCCTTCAACCGGCAGATCAATCAGCTCCGGACATTACATGATCTAAACAATCAAGAGATGCAGGCATATGAACTACAGCTACGTGAACAACAACTGCATACCCAAAGGTTGTTAATGATTATTCTACTCGTAGTATCGATCGTGCTTTTAGTGATGCTATACATCGTATACAAGTCCTATCGCTCCGCACGCCGCTACCAACGAGAACTTATGAAAGACAAGGAAGCCTTAGTAGAGTCCGAGCGTCAACTTCGTACAGCCAAAGAGATAGCGGAACACGCCAACCAGATGAAAAGCACGTTTATCGCCAATATCAGCCATGAGATCCGTACGCCGCTTAACGCGATTGTCGGCTTTTCGGAATTAATATCCGATGAATCTATTTCCGCTGGCGAAAAGAAAGAGTTTTTCTCCATTATCAACAATAACTCTTATTTATTACTTAATCTGATAAATGACATTCTTGACCTTTCTCGCCTAGAATCCGGGAATATGAAGTTCATTATAGAGAAGACAAGCTTATCGGATTGTTGCCGGAACGCTTTGGCAAGTGTAGAGCACCGGGTCTTTCCGGGTGTTCAATTGACCTATACACCTTCTGAAGACCCCTTACATATTCAGACAGATTCGATACGTCTCCAACAATTATTGATAAACTTATTGACCAATGCCTGCAAGTTCACGAAAGAAGGAGAGATCAACCTATCTTATCAAATAGATGAGGACAAGCAGCATGTACGTATCACCGTAACCGATACCGGATGTGGAATACCGGAGGATAAGCAGAAAGTCATATTCGAGCGTTTCGAAAAGGTAGATGAATACGCGCAGGGTACAGGCTTAGGGTTATCCATCAGCCAAACAATTATCGAGCATTTAGGTGGCTCCATTCAATTAGACCCGACGTATAAGCATGGAGCCCGGTTCATCGTACTCCATCCCTACAACCCTCTTGATAATCCATCATGACGTAAACCACGTCTTGAAATCCGGCACTCTCGCCTTGCTAACCAATATACGCTCCAAGGTCGGTACGATCAAATTGACCGCAAGGCGTCCGTTAAACCAGAGATCGATATCTTGCACCGCCTTTCTGGATATCAAGTACTGACGATTGATCCGGAAGAACAAGGCAGGATCAAGGCTATCGGCTAACTCATCCAAGGTTTGCGTGAAAAGGTATTCCTTCCCGTCCGTCATCACCGCCTTTACATTTCCGTCCGCTATATAGAAAAATAAGATCATATCCACGGAAACAGGTAGCAGCTTATCCCCTTTCACAGGGATCAAGAAATGCGTTTTATATCCTTCCACCCGCTTCAAGGCTTGCATGACAGCGGAATAATCGATCGCTTCTTTCTCCACAGCCATCGATTGTAACCGTGACAACTTATCCAAAGCTTTCCGTATATCATCCGCATCGATCGGTTTCAGCAGATAATCTACGCTATTCACTTTAAACGCTTTCAGCGCATATTCATCATAGGCTGTCGTGAAAATGATCGGGCAAGAGATATCTACATGACCGAAGATCTCAAAGGCCGAACCATCCGCCAAATGGATATCCAGAAAGATAAGTTCCGGCATTGGATGCGATTGAAACCATTCAACACTCTCCGTAATACTATCTAGGACATCGATCACCTCGATATCCGGATCAACCTCTCCCAGCAATGCCATCAAATTACGGACAGCCGCTTTCTCGTCTTCTATTATCAAAGCTTTCATACCAAAGGGATTGTTACGCTGAATATACTAGCATCTTCTTTTATGGAAATATCTTTCTTATACAAGAGGTTATAACGTTTACTCAGGTTCACCAAGCCAATACCGGTGCCTCCGCTATGTGTCAATTTCGGTTGGATAGGATTGCTAACCGTCAAGGAATCATGGCCAGAACGAACGGATATGGTCAATGAATGACGGTTGCTGATCTCGTTATGCTTCACGGCGTTCTCGATCAAAAGCTGCACCGACATAGGAGGCAGTTGCTTAGACTCGTGCTCTTTCCCTAAGTCTATATCGAAGACTAGATTATCCTCATAGCGCATTTTCAAAAGGAAGATATAAGCATTCACGAAATCCATCTCCTCCCGTAAAGTAACACTACGGCACTCATTCTCTTGCAAGGTATAACGTAAGACACGGGATAACTCCTGCAAATATTCTTGTGCCTTCCCGGGAGTCTCCCGGATCAAGGAACGGAGCGTATTTAAGGAATTAAATAACATATGAGGATTAAGCTGACTCTTCAACGCCTCATATTGGTTCAATAGATTCTCCGCCCGCAATTGCTGGTTCTCGACCTGTACTTGCTGGCTTTGACGAATCAGGTAAATCATATAGCAACTCCCCGTAACGACGCACGACATGATAAAATCCCTCAACGGATGCAGATAATGATGTACCAAGGCGTCGATCGCCGGAATATCAAACTGATGGTGCAAGAACACGAAACCTTTTCCTAATAAATTATTCACGCACCAAGTCATTACGAACGAGAGAAGGACCTTCTGCCAAGAGATACGCGCTTTCTGCCGATTGAAACCAAAGACATACGTGTTCATCGCAAATAGCAGCAAGAGGGACACGAAGGTGAAAAAGACCTCATTCGCTACATCCAATACCGACATATCCGGGAAAAGAGCGTTCTGCCCGGTAACGTCAAACAACGACACCAATTCCGGGAAATGGATCAAGAAGGCCACCATGATCGATATGATGACCAACGAGAACACATATTTATTCTTTATATTCATTTTCTTCATGAAGGCAAAGATAGTCATTTCTTCTCTACCCGTGCGGAAACATACATACCGGGACGAAAACGAGGATTTGTCTCTTTTACCCGAGCGTACATTTCCAAGGAACGGCTCGTCTCGTCCACTTCCTGTCCGATCGAGATCAAGACCGCATGGAAGGTCTCCTTCCCCATTCCATTCACCCGGAACTGTACTTGGTTCCCAATGGATAAGTCCGCTAAATCCTTCTCATAAGCGGTCAGGCAAAGGAGAGTCTCGCCTTTATCGATCACATCACAGATCGGTTCGCCCGCGTTCACGTATTTACCGAGATTAATGGACAGCCCGGCGACATAACCGCTCAGTGGCGCTTTTACCTCCAAATAAGGTTGGATACCGTCTTCCAGAAGATCGCCGGCGGAGACACCTAGGATAGCAAGTTGCGCAGCGGCGGCATCTTGACGGCTCTTCATGGAAAGATAATCCGCCTTGCTTTGCTGGAAACGTTTTTGCGAGGCCGCTTCTTGCTCGCTCAAACGCTGTTGCCTTTTATACTCAGCCTCTAAGTATTCCGTTTGGGCATGGGCATCCAAATAGGTCTGTTGCAACGTGATAAAATCCGGATTCTCCAAGCTGACGACCACGGAGCCCTTCTTCACATAATCGCCCGGAAGCAGCGTAGTAGCATGAACCGTGCCTCCCATCGTCAATGTAACCGTAGCCTGCCGCTGCGGGGGAACTACCATGATCCCGTTGAAAGAGGAGTGATTCGGAAGGGCCGTTGCCGAGGAAATCCCATCCACCTCTACGCTATCCACGGATGGTTCGGACGGTACGCTTTCCGCTACTTGAGTAATAGCGAGCCGGGCAGTTATGTCTTGCGAATCGCCCTGTCCTTTCTCCGCGTTGTTTGTCATACTGCATGCGGCCAATGCCATAAGAGCCGCAGGAATCCATATCTTTTTCATCTTATACTATTTTTCTGGTTATCTACTATACAACTCCAACTCAAGCGCCGATATATTATAGGCATATACGGCCTCAATATATCCCCGCCGGATCTCCCGGGCGGCGTTCAGGCTTTGAACAAACTGCGTGATATCTGTCTCGCTCTCTTTGAACTGTACCGTCGCGCTCTTCAACAAAGCATCCGCTTCCGGTAAAGCGCCGGTCGTATAATAGCGGATATGCTCTCCTTCCTTACGAAGCGCGACGCTCAACTCCTCCACCTTATTGTTCAATTGACGGATGTTACTCTCCGCTTCCGTGCGGGCGATATAGGAATCGATCTTCGCTTGCCTTACCCGGCTATGCTGCGGGAAGAACAATACCGGGAACGAGATCCCGACCATCCAAGAGTCCAGACCGCTCAACGGGGCTATTTTCTGACGTACATATCCTACCGATAGTTCCGGGAAGAAACGGCTTCGTTCGATACGAAGCATGGCTTTCTTCTCATCGGCCACGCTCCGGAAGTAATTCAGATGGATATCGGACGGAGCGATCTCGGCTACGCGAGCGGGGAATAAAACCAATGTCGTATCCATAGGCAGCAATGGGGAATCCGAATAACAAGTCCATGAGAAACGACGGGCAGCCAATTGCAACTCCTCCTCCGCCTGCGACAAACGGGTTTGCAGATCGGCGACCAAGGTAGATGACATATTCCGCTCCAATAGCGTGATATCCCCTTGCTCATAACGCAACTGACTTGCCTTTCGCAAACGTCCGGCCCACTCGATCTGCTCTTTATACAAGGCACATAGATGAAAGGCATATTGATAATAAGCCCATGCCCGTTTTACCTCGGCCGTAATCTCCTTCTTCACCAAGTCCCGGTAATATTCTCCCGTGGCGACTTGACGGTTCACCAAGGCGTTCTTATAAAATGGGGTCAATAGAGAGCCTAAGGATTGCGTGATCTCCATCTGATTGTCGTTTCGTGTCTCACCGTTGATCTGTCCCCATGAATAATTAAAGGTGGTCGGTGACACCTCCCAGCTCTCTCCCCGTGAAGCACGACTACGTTCAATGGATGCCGTGGCAGTCTTCAGGCGAGGATGATTCTCCAAGGCGATCGTCACGGCTTCTTCCAACGACACCGTCTGTTGGGCATGCGTGGGGAATAAGATACCTAAAAAAAGAAGAAACGGCAATAGGCGCTTCAACCAGCGTTGGCGCTTCCAAGCGGCCGAGCTATTTACCAACCGATAAAATACCGGGATAATAATCAACGTCAAGATCGTGGAGACAATCAAGCCTCCGATCACGACCGTCGCTAACGGACGTTGCACCTCCGCGCCCGCGGACTTCGCTATCGCCATCGGCACGAATCCTAGAGAAGCTACCAAGCCGGTCAAGAATACGGGGCGAAGTAGATGCGGACATCCTTTCGCGAGGATACGATTCGTTGTCATTTGATATTTAGTTTGTTTTCGTAAGTTATTAAAATGATTAATCATTAATATACCATTCAAAACCGCTACGCCAAACAAGGCGATAAAGCCGACCCCCGCCGATATACTGAAAGGCAACCCTCGTAACCAAAGGGCCAGAATACCCCCTATCAAGGATAACGGGACGGTAGAAAATACCACCAGCGAGTAGGTAACACTCTTAAAGGCAAAGAACAACAGCAATAAGATCAATGACAAGGCGACCGGTATCACGATCGTAAGCGTATCGATCGCATTCCGCAAGTTCTCGAACTGGCCGCCATACTCAAAGTAGTATCCCGGTTCCAGCTTGATATGCTTGTCAAGGGTTTCTTGGATAGTACGCACGACTTTCTGGATATCAGCGTCACGGACATTCACCCCGATCACGATACGGCGTTTCGTGGCATCCCGGTTAATCTGTAGAGGCCCGTTGACCAGCTCGATCGTAGCGACCTCGCTAACCGGGATCTGGATTCCCTCGGCAGTCCGTACAAAGAGCTTATCCAAATTCAGATCCGCCACTTTATCATTATCCAGACGAAGCACCAAGTCGAAACGTCGCTCATTCTCGAAAACGACACCCGCCGCCTCTCCCGCATAAGCCGTACGGATGATCGTGTTCAACTCCTCTATATTCATCCCGTAACGGGCGATCTTGGCACGGTCGTAGTGTACGACCAATTGCGGCAGCCCCATCGCCTGCTCCACGATCACATCGGCGGTACTTGCTCCACGAAAAGAGAAGCTTCCTTCGCCTTCTTATAAAGCTCCGCCATATCCTCTCCATATAGCTTGATCGCGATATCCGCCTTGGCCCCCGTCATCAATTCATTGAAGCGAAGCTGGATCGGCTGGCTGAAATTAAACTCCGCCCCCGTAATCGGTTCCAAGGAGGCCTTCATCTTCTCCACCATCTCCGCACGGCTGGAGGCCGAGGTCCATTCCTTGAAAGGTTTCATCACGATCATGATATCCGCATCTTCCACCGCCATCGGGTCGGTCGGAACCTCGGCCGTTCCGATCTTGGCTACCACGTGTTTGATCTCCGGGAAACTCTTCATCAAGGTCTCTTCCGCTTGCTTCGATAGCTCGATACTATGCGTCAGGGAACTACCGGCGGGAAGCGTCATCTGCATGGCGAAATCCCCCTCATCCAGCGTAGGGATAAACTCCGCCCCTAACCTCGTGAATAAGAAAAGGGACACAGCCAGAGCCGCGAAAGAACAAGCGATCGTTCCCCAGATATGACGCAGACAGAAATGAAGCGTACGCCTGTAAACCCCGTTTAATTTCCCGAAAAAACGATCGGCGAATGTAGGCTTCGAAGAGATCGTACGCTTTAGGAACAGGGAGGCCATCATCGGCACGTAGGTGAGCGAAAGGATCAAAGCTCCGATAATACAAAATACCAAGGTCTTCGCCATGGGGGTAAAATACTTGCCCTCTATCCCGGTCAGCGTAAGTAGCGGGAAGAAGACGATCAAAATGATCAATACGGCAAAGGTAGCGCTCCGGGCGACATGACCGGCTCCGGCCTCGACCTCCCGGTCCATCTCCTCGGCAGAGAGCGTACGCCCCATCAACCGCCTCGAATAGATATGCGCCAACATCCCCTCCAATATAACGATCGATCCATCGACCACGATACCGAAATCGATGGCCCCCAAACTCATCAAATTGGCGGAGACCCCGAAAACACGCATCAAGATAAAAGCGAAAAGCATCGCCAACGGGATCACGGAAGCCACGATCAAGCCGGCCCGCACATTCCCCAAGAAGATGATCAATACGATAAAGACGATCAACGCTCCCTCTATCAAGTTACGGATCACGGTGGATATATTTCGGTCTACCAATTCGGAACGATTCAAATAAGGTTCTACACGAACACCTTCCGGCAACATTTTCTGTACCCTTTCGACCCGTGCCTCCAGTTCCTTGGTCACGACATTGGCGTTCGCACCCTTCAACATCATGGCGATACCGCCCACGCACTCTCCCTCGCCATCCTTTGTCATGGCTCCAAAACGCTTGGCGGAACCAAAGCGAACCGAGCCGACATCGCTTATATGAATCGGTATCCCTCCACGGTTCGTGATCACGATGCGCTCGATGTCCTTTATCTTGCCGATCATTCCCTCGCTACGGATGTAGTAAGCCTTATTGATTTTCTCGATATAACTGCCGCCCGTATTCTGGTTATTCCGGTTGAGCGCCTCGAACACCTCGCCGATCGTAATATTCAAGGAATAAAGGGCATCCGGATCTACCGCCACCTCATACTGTTTCAGATAGCCGCCAAAGCTATTGATCTCCACGATACCCGGTATACCGCTCAGTTGCCGTTTCACGATCCAATCCTGAATGGTACGGAGTTCCATGGCGTCGTATTTCTCCTCATAACCGGGCTCCACGCTCAATACATATTGATAAATCTCGCCTAAGCCGGTCGTGATAGGCATCAGCTCCGGCGTACCCAGTTCCGTGGGGATTTCTCCCGCCACGGTCTGTATCTGCTCGTTTATAAGTTGGCGGGCATCCAAGGTAGGCACGCTTTCCTTAAACACGACCGTTACCAATGACAGGCCAAAGCGGGAAACGGAGCGGATCTCTTCCACGTTCATGATATTACTCATCGCTATCTCGATAGGCATGGTGATCAATTGCTCTACCTCTTGCGGGGCCAAGGTTGGCGATACCGTCACGATTTGCACTTGATTGTTCGTTATATCCGGTACGGCATCTATCGGTAAAGTCATCATGGCATAGATTCCCCCCAGAAGCAGAAACAAGGTTGTCAACCCAACGAATAGTTTCTTCTGAATAGAAAAATGGACAATCGCTTTAAACATCACTTCATTTATTTAATAGAATAGTTACAAAAATAAAAGGTAAGCGTTTGCCTGCCCGACATAAAATAATGAAGTGACCGAAATCAAGGTTGAAGTATCGGTATGAGGAGTTGGAGCATATCAATAGAAAAAGGCTTCACATGCCCTCTATGACACATGAAGCCCCTTTTGTTATCCTATATAAATAATAAGAATCGTTGCCGTTAAAAGCGGATCAGCACTTAATGCTCAACTGTCGCAACACCTCACGGATCTTCTCATACGTGACGATACGTGTAGGAACCAAAGGCAAACGAAGCTTATTCTCGATAAAGCCCATCATATTCAGCATACTCTTCGCTCCGGCAGGATTTCCATCCACGAACAACAGGCTGAACAGCTCCGTGAAGCTGTGATGGATCGTACGTGCGCTATCATAATCACCCGCCAAGGCCAGACGTACCATACGGCTAAACTCACGAGGGAAGGCGTTACCGATCACGGAGATCACTCCCACCGCACCTAATGTCATTAAAGGGAAAGTAATACCATCGTCACCGGAGATCACGTTGAAACGGGCCGGCTTGTTCTTGATGATATCATCCATCTGGGTGATATTGCCGGAAGCCTCTTTCACGGCGATCACGTTATCGAACTCACGGGCGATGCGAAGCGTAGTCTCGGCCGTCATGTTCACGCCCGTACGCCCCGGTACGTTATAGAGTACGATCGGTAAATGAGTAGCGTTGGCGATCGCCTTGTAATGCTGGTAAATCCCTTCTTGGGAAGGCTTATTATAATAAGGTACGACCGAGAGGATAGCGTCGATACCCTCAAAATTATCTGTCTTCAACTTCTCGACAACCGACCGTGTACAATTACCTCCCACGCCTAATACGATAGGGATACGGCCCCGTACACGAGTCACTACCAAGCTTATAATGTTTTTCTTTTCTTCTTCCGTAAGTGTAGGGGTTTCCGCTGTAGTACCCAGCACTACCAAATAATCCGTACCGTTCTGCACCTGATAATCCACCAGCTTGCCTAACGCCTCGTAATCTACACTCTCATCTTCCTTGAATGGCGTGATCAACGCCACACCCATTCCTTTTAAATTTATGTCTGCCATGGGGAAAATATTCCTTTTTGTTATTTAGCACTGCAAAAATAAGGAAATTATATCATTTAGCACGGATGGAACGCAAATAAAATAATATCTGTCCGAATAAATACTGAATATCGTCCTTATCTGTTACAGTCAAGCCTAAGTCGTACCATTCTTGGCCCGGATACTTAATCCCGACCTTGAAGGCGGATGGATGCCGGAGAGCGATGTATTGCAAGGCATAACAACCCGGCCGGGTGATATCGATCAAGATATCCGCCTTGAGAGCGCCCACCTTTTCCAAGACACTATCTGAAGGGAATCCCCACGCATTGAGATCGCTCTTTGAATGTACAGGAATATTGGAATCGTCGAAAGGAATATCCGCTCCTCCGGACGGCACATACACACACGTCTTGATATCCTTCTTCGCCTTGCGCAAAGGCTCCAAGGCCCTCATGACGTCCTCGTGATCCTCTATATTATACAAGACCAAAAGCGAACGTGCCTCATCCAAGGAAAGGGAACGATGCGGACGCCCCCCAGCGTCCGACACTAAAGCCTGTATCTTCTTCTTGATAAAATAATTCGTAAACATTTATTCCAGCATATTTAAGAACGCATCCTCGTTGATAATCTTCACACCCAGCTTCGCCGCTTTCTCCAGCTTGGCCGGTCCCATATTCTCGCCGGCAAGGATATAATCGGTCTTCCCTGAGACGGAGCCGCTATTCTTGCCGCCATGTTGCTCAATCATCGCCTTATACTCGTCACGTGAATGCTTGGAAAATGTCCCGCTGATCACGATCGTCAATCCTTTCAACTTCTCGGAACGGTTCGCCAATTGCTCCTCGGAAACCGCCATCCGCAAGCCCTGTTCCTTTAATCGGTTCACCAACGTACGGTTCTTCTCGTCCGAGAAATAACTCAATACACTCTGGGCGATCCGCTCGCCGATCTCGTCCACGGCTACCAAATCCTCTAAGGACGCCTGCTCCAATGCCTCGATCGAATGGAAAGCCGAGACCAAGCGTTTAGCGACCGTCTCTCCCACGAAACGAATCCCCAGACCGAACAAGACTCTCTCAAAAGGAACTTGCTTGGATTCCTCCAGACTCGACATCAGATTCTGGGCGCTCTTCTCCGCCCACCGTTCCAGACGCAATAAATCGGCAACCGTCAACGTATATAAGTCCGCCGAGTCTTTTACATAACCGGCGTTGTACAAATCCTCCACCGTTTCCGGGCCTATATTGATATTCATCGCCTTCCGGGTCACGAAATGCTCTATACGCCCCTTGATCTGAGGAGGACAGCCCGACTCGTTCGGACAGTAATGCGCCGCCTCTCCCTCCGGACGCACCAAAGGAGTCCCGCACTCCGGACACACACGGATAAAGCGGACCTTATCCCCCATCAGCATCGAACGA
>ENA-OROK01002813-OROK01002813.1-human-gut-metagenome-genome-assembly--contig:-NODE-2813-length-14492-cov-2.875874_pt1 | contig 14492 bp, 8 predicted proteins | sample MGYA00242127_ERZ509046 | MGnify/ENA primary metagenome ERZ509046 (study PRJEB26280, sample SAMEA2338728) | human gut metagenome | biome: human gut; feature: human-associated habitat; material: faeces... | reverse complement strand
TCTTTCTTTTCGTCCTTGTTTTCTTCCGTTGTTGACATATCTAATGATTTATAACGATAAAATAAAACTGGTCAGCCCAGTGCGAGCTTGCGAGCGGCTGTAACGGCTTATGTGGCATGGAAGCGCGGAGCGGTTTTGTGCGACATAGGCAATTCTTGTAACAGTCCTGACATGAACTTTGGATATATCACAGCTCACAGAACAGATGGTTTGTCCAAAGTCTTTATAACGTCTAAGACAAACGTACTCCGCCACATCCATTCCTCAAAAAACTGCTTTCAACCGCATCATAATGATTACCTCAACTCCCGACACAAACCAAATGCTATTCCAAAACGTCACGAACTGTAGTGTAAAAGGCTATGTTTCGCATTGTAAAAAGCCATCTTTTGAAAGCCAATACACGGCATTTCGCAACAGTCTCAGTTTTATCATGTTTCACACTCCGTCTCCGTCATGAACATTATTGTCCGAAATAAGGGATAAAGGCGGCTGTCCACTGTTACAACAGGCGGAGGTGTCCGACTTTCCAATTCTATCATTTGGCGTATTGGCAGGGATAACATCTTTATCTATGCCATTGTCGCCAATTTCGCCCACGCTGTTATACCGTTCTTTCATGCTCACGTAATACGGATTGAGTATCTTTTGATTGTCTGCATACCATGCCGACACACAATGCACGGTGTGTATACTTGTGCGGTTGGTCTGTTCGGATGTGACAATCCCCAACTCGGCCATTTTATCAAGCAGCCTTGAAACGGTCTTCTTGTCATAGCCTAACTTGCAGGATAAATCCACTTCCGAAAGGATGGCTTGCCCCACTTGTAAGGTTGTGGAAAATCCTTTTATGGCATAATCGTTTTCTTCCAGCACTGCCGCTTCGATAAGTTGGTACAGAATTTTCATGCGGTCAATGCCATACTTGCTCCCTGCCAGATATGCAAGTTGCTCTGACGAAAGCACTATACAATAATTCAAGTTTGTTTTCATCGTCTGTCAATTTTGAAGATGGTTTATAAATGGTGCAGCCAAAAGAGAAAGTCATCGGTGCATTCCGCATCCTCTCTCCGGCATATAATACTCCTTGTCGTATGCAATGTGGTCAAGCACATCTTGAAGCCTGTCAAGTTGACGGCTGTCTAATATACGGATGGCGGCAATGGTAATGTTCTGTGAAGCGATACGGCGGTGTTCACAATTCCGTTCTGATGTACTTCCGTCTCCATCGGCATGGACACTTCGCAGGTAATTGTTCACCGCCTCGGTCTGTTCCTTGCTTGGAAAGGTGGACGGGTAACGGTCTTGAACATACGTAACCATGTGGCTGACCGCATTTGCCAACAACGGGGCACGTTCTTTTAGTTGTTTGATAAGTTCTTCTTTTCTCATATTGTGATTTATATTGTCCCGTGTCCCAAGCGTTTTTATAACTTTCAATTTTACTTTCTTCCTGTTTTTATTCTTTTTCGAGGGCAAAAGGGACAAGGGGACATTAGTTTTTTATTTTTCCCTTATTTTAAAATTAGAATGACAATTCCTGTTCACTTGGCAGTGTCGCGCAGGACTCTTCACTTGGAGCGTCCACCCTCACCCATGGGTATTTCGTCCGTCCCGTCTTATCGCAGTAGGCTGGATGCAGCCCCTTGACCTTCTCCTGTTCACTCCGTTTCCAATTGGGAAACATGGACATCAGTCGGTTGATGTATTGCGAAGTGTATTTGGACGGATTTCGTCTGACTAAATCATTGGGCAGTTCCTCTATAATCTGCCGGGCACAAACCATATTGAGTGAGGTCATTGTGGAATTTGGCTCTGAGTATGCCCCTTTCTGATATGCTAGTCGTGTCGGAATCATCCAACTTGCATACTGAATGGGAACCTCACGTTCCAGATACATTTCAATATCTTCCATAATGGGGTCAACAATGATGTTGGAATGTTGCATCTGTATCTCGTTGGCCTCTACCTCCATATCGGGAGCCAAGTATAATTTCATACCTTGCTTATAATAGGTATATGCCTCTGCCCAAAATTGAGGAACGGAACGTTGCAAATCATCCAACCAATCTGACACATGACCGTTGCCTTTGACAGGGATTATCCACCAGCGACGGTTTCCGTTGTCCCCTTGCAGGAAGTTTGTCTCATTGGTAGTCGCTGCAAAGACATTGTGCCGCATGAACTCCACCACCTTATGCCCATAAGCCGGACGCATATAATCACTGCAACGGCTTAGAAAAGCCTTGGCTGCCTCTGCATCGTTCGCCCGTTTCAAACCATTCAACTCACTGATTTCAATAATCCAGCCATTGGTTATGGTTTCCACTTTCTCCTTGTCACCACTGGCAAAAGAGAATGAATCGTTGAACCATCTCCCACTGATGGCTTTGAAAAAGGTGCTTTTCCCGATACCTTGGGGACCGGGCAAGGTCAGTACGTTGTCAAACTTGCAACCTGGATTGAATACTCTTGCTACAGCCGCCACGAACCAAAGTTTTGTCTGTTCCCTGACAAGCGGATTGTCCTCGGCTCCAAGATAATCGATGATGGTTGTGGCTATGCGAGGTTGTCCGTCCCATGTCTCTTGTGAGATGAATTCCTGCACTGGATTGAAACTCCGTTCAGAAGAAGTGGTCTTCAGTATCTCAAATACCTTATTCTGCGTCAGACGTATTCTGTATGTCCTTTCCAGATAGTCCTGTATCTTTCCTGCTGATTCTTCATCAATTTTGTTACCATTGACATTGCGGAACAAAGGGCAGAAACACACATCGTCCTGACAGAAGGTATCGTACCTTATCTGACTAAGATTCTCATCCAGCGTAAAAATAAGCCGGAGATTGCTGATGGAATGAGCCGGATTCCCGTAACTGTCTGTTGCCAGATTCTTTTTCCAATTCTCTTCCATACCGCTATTCTTTGATATGGATGCCACCTGATTCCTTTGCCAAAGACAGTGCGAGGTCTGCATCCACTACGATTTTTCGTCCTATCTGTGTGATAGCTTTGTCTATGATACCGCTTTTCTTAATGCGGTTTGCCGTGGGTACACTGCATCCGAACACACGGGCGATTCCCTCTATGCCATAGTAGTTGCCTTTGGATGCCACTTGGGGAGTGGCCGCTTCTGTACTCTCCACACTTTTAGTGATGAGAAAGCAAAGCTCCTCACCCGTCATCATGGCGATGGGCTTTTGGAGTAGTTGGTTAAAATTGAGTTTTTCTTCCATACCTTTACTTGTTTGATGATTAAATACTTTAAGCCTCGGCTCAACTCTGTAAAACCGATTTCGCAAGCAAAGGTAGTGTATGAAACTCTGTGTGTTGGTCGGTTTATTTATACCTTAATTTAACCGACCGTATTACAACAGTTGTTTGCAAAGTAAATACGGATAGCTGGATTTCCCAACTACCCGTTATTGATAAAATAGTCCGTCCATTGGTCAATCATTCGTTTAGCTTTGGTGTAACTGCTTCCTCTTTGAGGCGAGTTCAAGATAAGTTCCTTGATTTCCCCGTATCGCTTCTGCGGAATGTCATGCCCATAATGCCGTTGAGAGAACTGTTCTATGGCACGGTGGAATGTCATGTATCTTTTGGATGCTTTTATCTTGCCAGACTTTACCAATGATTTCAACAGATAGGCAAGACTTATGTCCTCTGTATTCTCTTCAAGAAACAAAAGGATACCCTGCTTGATACGTTCCTTGTCGCCCAAAAGAATATCATCCAATGATTGTATCACCTTTCTATTGCCTCGCCTGCCTTTTACTTTTCGTAAGGCAAACATCACCTCCTTCCAAATTTCCGAGGTACACCTTTCAGCAGTGTTTTCCCAATCAGCTTTGGTCTCTGTACCCATTTCAATACTTCCATTGACAAGCAGGGTAACGCATGACTTTACAAGAAGCATATCGCCATGGTCAACCTCTTCACTGTTCAGCAGACGGTTAAGTAATTTGGCCATACGTGAAAGACCGTGGTCAAATACCACGAAATAATACATACAATAAGCCAAATCCTCTTTCTTTTCCATTACACGATCATACAGGTTAGCCATGAACCCACCAATGAATACTGTATGAGAGAGGAAAACAATTTGAGAGATATAGGTCAGGAACTGATAAACCATTTTTCTTTCCAGTTTGCTCAACAGATAACAACCTTTGCTGTTTCTCATGAACATATCCAGTTGCCCAATCAAGTAGGATCTTAACTCCTGCGGCAGACGATTCCATATTTCAATCGGCGTTTCAGAATGAACCATCAGTAACCCAGACTTTGGCGATGTAAGCAGTTCTATTGTCCCCATTTTGATACTGACACCTATCCACAAACGCTTGTTGGTGATACATTGGGCTATGGTCTCGGTATATTGACTAGCCCATTGTTGATTGGCTATATTTTGTATGTCTTTACCATTTGCCAAATTAGAAAGCCAGTCATACATCATTAAGGCTTCGGGAGGTGTGCATTTCTGCATCATCAGATACATGTCCATCAGGACAGACACATCACCTTTTGCCACAGCATCCATGCGCTTACAAAAGTCGGCATACATTTCTTCATGGGCTGATTTCCATGCTCGCATAGCCATATCAGCCATTTCCTTTTTTGGGGAGTAGGATTTTATCCTTTCTATGAAGTTTATCATCAGCATTACGGATTAAGGTTGTCTGAATAGTTTGAGCAATTCTTCTGTGGACATGCTTGCCAGCTTCGCCAACAAAGCATCTCTCTCAGAAGTGTTCTTCAAGTTTAGCAACTTTGAATTGTTTTGCATTTGTATATCGAGAGGATAATGTTCAATGTAGATTTGAGTGATGGCATGGTCTGAAGAAGCGTGTCCCATGCTCTCCGAAATATAATCCATATCCACTCCGGCATTATGTAAGTTGGTGGCAAACGAGTGTCGGCACCATGTCCCGGATGGGCAGACAGACTTGTCCCAATTCAATGCCTCATGACAAATCTTGATAACTCGGTCTTTCACGTTTGAGTTTTCTTGTACCGTGTATTTGCGGCGCAGTTCTTCTGTCTCCGATCCCTTTAATATGTAGGGAAACACCAAGCCATCACGAGTCGGAGGCGCAGCAATCTCATCCAAGATATATTGTAAGGGAGGGATAATAGGAACTATCACCTCGGAACCATCGGGGCATCTTCGGGAAGTCTTTTTGCGATTGAAGCGGAACGCCTTGCCTTCTGTCTGGTAATAATAACTGTTGTAAGTCAGACGTCCGGCATCAGCCATGTTGAAACCATTACACAGGTATTGCGCAAGGAACAGCCCTAATGAATAATGGGCACGTTTCATATAATCTTCCGTCCAATGTTCGGGGTATTGCTTTGAAACGAAAAGGTTATAAAGCTCTGTCATCTGGTTTACGTTCAGGAAACTCTGCTTGCGCTTTGCGCTCTTGGGAATGCTTACCAAGCCTTTCTCTTTCTTGTTAGAAAAGGGATAAGGAACATCTTTGAGGTAGCCCTCATGCACACACCTGTTCCATACGGCACGGCAACAACGCAAATAGATACCGGCCGTAGTGTCGCTGATTTTCCCGACAATCGCACCATTTTCATCTTTTACCCCATTGTGCATACCATCCTTCCACTTCTGAAGTTCTGCCGCACTGATACAAAAGCCTTTTATGGCATTCTCTCCAAGAATTTTTCTGAATGATTTGAGAGAACACTCGTAACTTTCGGCTGTGGTAAAGCGTACTCCGCCATCTTCTGTTCGGAGGTCATGGATAACTTGCTCCCAAATGCCAACAAAAGATTGAGAGACAGTAGCGTTGTCATCTATGGATGTTGCTTCTTCACCGTCTATTATACATCGACGTACCATTTCGTATGTGAGGATGCCTCCCTTGTTCAGATTCATCAAGATTTCCTTGTACTTGGGAATAAACGTGTCCTTCCATTCCTTTTGCAACTTGTAGTTCTCGCTCCTACATTTTACAGTACTACAAATGTCCGAAAACTCTTTTGCAGTATAAGACCCACCAACGGGATAATAAAAAGCTCTACGTTCTAATGTAAAACGCACAGATAAAGGGTACTCACTTGATTTTCTCCTGTTGGTTCGAACATCAAGGGCAAGTGATACAGTACAACCACGCTCTTTGAAAAGGGGCATGGATTTGGTTAATTTTTCCATTGCATTCATTGTTTATGTTCAACATAACCTCTGAATACAGCCGCTTTGCAATGTGAGGCGTACATATACAAAACGCTGCATATAACCACTGAGTCCCTATCCTTTGACGGATAAAAACATTGTCGTTATATGCAGCGGTGCAATCTCGTTGTCTTCTGTCGCTGACTGGTAACCGGGCTTCTGCTAATCGGTCTCAACCCCTGAAGCAACTCTCACGTTTCGTTTTGAAATAGAGTATTCTCCGACTAATACTCCCTCTACGCTTCGATTCATCGGAATGGGATGACCCTCCCACGAAGGTTAGGCAAACTCACTTTTCCTTTTGGGGAAAGAGCACCTTTTAGTCATGGCTCACCTTACATAATGATGCAAAGGTAATGAATTATCTTCATTTTCGTGCAATAACAAGATGAAAATCAAGTCTCATAGACACTATTTAATTTTCATACTCATGTTAAACGCCACTATCATACTCTATTTATGTGTTTTCTCCATCATTTCTGCGAAAACAATGCGAAAACAAATGGTTTCAGTTAGGGGTATTTAGTGAGTTTCATAGGGAATAGTAAAATTCACAACTAATTGATACACAGTAAAAACGTGCAAGGTGGGCTATCACAGAATATCATATTGCCGTTCTCATAATCTGGAAATCCCTGGTTCAAGCCCAGACTGGTCCACTATAAAAATCAACGGCTTACGAAAGATATTCGTAAGCCGTTTTTTATTTCAACTATATTACTTCACAAGCCCGTCGCACGGCGCTGTTTACGAAGATTCTACGTGAAATCAGATGTATTTCTACCCTGCAAAAAGAATGTAAAAGCAACGCAACTGGCTCTTAATAAGTTTACTCTATTTTTGTTGCATCAAAACTTGACAACATAAACTTTAAAAGAAAAAAAGAATGAAAAAGAGAATGCTGACACTTCCGTTGCTTTCGTTAGCAATTTGCGGGTATGCCCAGGCACAAGCCGACTGCATAGAAGGCAACCCTGTCATGAAAATCAATGAGACGTCCACGTTCGAGGCTCCCAAGAATGAAACTGTCGCCCGTTATGATTGGACGGCTCCTATCGGTTGCAAAGTCGTATCGGGACAAGGAACACCTTCCGTCGAAATTTCATCTTCCTTTCTATCACAAGACAGCCCGGTCCGCCTGATAAGAACATTCACCGATGAACACAAAGATACCTTGGAGACTCCTATAAAATTCTGCCGCTACGTGCAAAGCATACAAGACCACACCATTGCTCCGGGAGAGACAATAAATATAGGAGGAAAAGATTACTCCGAAGCTGACATTTACTACACACCAGCCGAAGGTGAAAACGCCTGTGGACAAGTCGTGGCACACCGGCTGACCGTGGAGCCTAAAACCGGCAGCTATGCCGATATGACGAAACCTTACCTCCAAAGCGCGGAAGATACCGCCATCTGGATTAGTTGGAAAACCTCTTTCGAAAACACCCCTAAAGTCATTTACGGAACTTCAAAAGACCAACTGACGCAGACCTTAGAGGGTACCATTGACAATCTTTCAGAAGACGGTTTCCCATATTATTGGAACTCCATCCGCCTCATCGGACTGCAACCCAACACGGTGTACTATTACCAAGCTATCAGTGACGACAAGAAAAGCAAAGTATGCCATTTCCGCACCATGCCGACCCCCAAAAGCCATGAGCCCATGCGCATTCTGTTAATGGGTGATCACCAAATCAAAAGCCGAAGCGGATATGAGTGGCTAATGAAAGCAGCACAACGTAAAATCGAAGAAAAATATGGCGACCTTACCGAAAACATCAACATGATTATGAATATCGGCGACCAAGTGGACGTAGGTACATTGGACCAATACGAACAGATACACCTGTTCAAATCGCAACTCATGTCACCTTATCTCCCCATCATGACAGCCGTGGGAAACCATGAAACTTATAACGACCCGGGTATGCAGAGATATGCCGCACATTACCACTATGAGAACCTTACCTACCAAGGTATCAGCAGTGGCACGGAAAACTATTACGCCTACCAAGCCGGCCGTATCCTTTTCGTTGTTTTGTCCACTGAACATACCGGCGATGCCCAAAAAGAATGGGTGAGAAAAATTGTAGATGCTGCCAAAAAAGACGATTCTGTAGACTTCATTATCAGTGTAAACCATCGGCCTATCCAAGCTGAGCAATACGTTGGTGACATCTCGGCATGGGTTAGAAATGAAATCATACCCATCCTGTCCGAGACTCCGAAGCACGTACTGAACTACGGAGGTCACCACCATTTGTACCATAGGGGGCAGTTGACCGATTATCCGCTATATCACATCATTAACGGCGCTGCCTCTTGGGATCAAATGTGGGGCATGTCTTCCGAACAAGACTACGATGACGTACAAAAAACCATTGACTATTGGGGCTACCAGATTCTGGAGTTTGATTTCGATAAAAAAGAAATGAAAGCGGAGTGTTATGCCATCGGTAACAAGGAACTGGTAGTGGACAATATTCTAATAGACTCCTTCAGTCGCACTTTGGGTAAAGCTGCTCCAAAAAAGCCGGAAATCAAGGAAATAACAGAAGAGACCATCACCCTGCCTTATACGTTTAAAGGAAGTCCATATAAAACCACTACGGATGAACAACTAATTAGCGTACAATACCAATTCTCACTCAACCAAGACTTTTCTACCATAGAATACAACAAGGTACGCGACGTCGAAGACCTTTACGGTTCTACGGGGAAACCCTTACACATCCCCATTGACCTCAATGAAAATATAGACATCACCCAACTTACCATTGAGAAAAACAAACTGATAAACGGTACCTATTATGTAAGGATGAGATACCGCGATACCAATATGGAATGGTCGGAATGGTCAGACACCAGACAGTTTACCGTAGAAGGAAGTATAGCAGGCAAGCCTTCCATTTCCATAACGGACACAAGCGTAATACCGGGAGAGACCATTACCATCAACTACAAATATGCTCCTGAAGGTCAAAACGCATGGATCGGCATCTACCGCAAAGGAGAAGAACCGCATTCCGTTCTTTCGTACAAATGGAAATATACCCCGGCTCAATCCGGTTCAATGAATTTCACCATCGACGAAACCAACGAATACTATGCCGTGCTATTTGAAGATGAGGGATATACGGAAATCAGCGAAAGAATCCCGTTCTATGTCGGTCCCGAACCGCAAATCAGTTTGGAAAAGAGCGAATTCGAAGAAGGAGAAGACATCGTGGTGACCTACTCCAACGCACCGGGCCTGAAGAACGACTGGATCGGCATCTACAAGCGGGGAGAAGTTCCCGGCACAGCTGATACATCCGACTCATGGAATTACCTCGGCGGAAACACCGAAGGCACACTCACTTTGGCGAAAGATCTGCCCAAAGGATATTATTTCTTGAATTACTTCACCTTGGGACAGTACTTCGAACCGCGTGAACGAGTTTATTTCTCTGTAGGCAAAGACATATCTTCGCTGTCTACCGACAAGACGGAATTCTCCACCGATGAAGCAATTCTCATCCACTACAAGGACGGTCCGGGTACGCCGAAAGACTGGGTAGGTGTCTACAAAGATGGCAAAGACCCCAACGTGGACAAGCTTGACGGCTTCTATTACACTTACGGAGCCACGGAAGGAACCGTGAGCATCAAAGCCGGTACGCTCGAACCCGGAAACTATTTCAGTGCCCTGTTCATTAACGATTCCTATGACGAGGTTTCCCCGAGAATCCAGTTCACCATAAAAGACGGCACGGGCATTAGACAAGCTAAAAACGAAGACGGACCACTCTTCTATCCCAATGCTAACGGCTCGCTGCGTATCGAAGGTAACACCTATGAAACAGCCGACATCTTCAACTTGGCCGGAAACTGTGTGCGTCGCACGACTTTGACGGAAGGTAACTGCACAATCGACTTTACCGACCTGCCTGCCGGAATCTACATCTTCAATTTCCACAACGGGACGGATAACAGCATCGTACACAAAGTCATCAAGAAATAACCCACACGGAAATATCATTCCCCCAAAAAGGGAGTGCCGGAAGAGAGGCTATCAAACCGAGCCTTCTGGCACCCCCTTTCTTTTTGTTTTTATCCTCGCCCTTTGGTCATCCGTACCGGATTATTGCCCGGATAGAACCAACTGTTTTACCAGTCCCTCCAACGCGTCCAGATTACGAGGGTCTGCATTTACGTCGAGCACATGACCGTCTACACCGATAAGACGGTAAGAGGGAAAACAGTTCACTCCCAGATATTGTTCTATGGCTCGTTGTTGGTCGTCCGGAAGATTATAATGCACCACATTGTCACCTACCACGTTATATTGTTTGATGACGTTCTTCCACGAATCTTCCGCAGAGCGGTTGGCCAAGTAAAGGAACACCACGCCGTAGGGACGCATCCGCTCGAACAGTTCATGCGAATGAGACAAGGCTTCCTTACACGGCCCGCACCAAGTACCCCAAATGTCGAGCAACACGAGTTTGCCGCGATAAGGCTCCGTGAGCTTACGCAACAACGCCTCGCCGCCGGTCACGTCCTTCACGTCTTCTGCCGACCTCAGACTGCTCACGTCGGACAAGTCCCGATTTTGGATAGACACGTACTTCTCTTGTTCCCTGCTAACGATGTCCCATCCGCCCTCAAGCCTGATTCCCCATTCTGCCTTTGCCATCATCCTGTCCGGCAAAGGTTTCCGCATGTTATCAATCAGCCCGTAAAGCTTCCGGGCTAAATGAATTTGGCATAAAAAACTGTCACACCCCACCGATTCCGCGTCTTCTTTCCAGAAATCTATGTTATCTATCAATATCTCCTCATTTAAAACGTCCTCGAAACGTGTAACAAGCGACATGAAACGTTGGGATAACTCACTTTTCCCAAACTCCACCACCATGCGTTGACGCAACGAATCCGACGGCTCCGCATTCAGCTTTTCCTGTAATCCCCTAACAACCAGTTGATAAGCCTCCACGGCATTTACTTCCTCCTCCGTCATCGAAATTTCACCCCGTTGCTGCAAACTTTCGAAGGCATTGAATGTAACATCGCCCCTCACCTTGTCTTTCGCTTCTGAGGAATGGTCTATATAATCCCTCATCAACGTGCTGAAAGTCTGGCAAAGTGTATAGGGTTTGGGAGGACGCTGCCAAACTTTCGTCCGGACAAAGTCCACGTAATCTTCGGGCAACTGCCAACCGGGCACCGCAAACCGCGCCTGCATCATCGAACAGCCCAACCCCGTCAAAACAAAAGATTCCATATAGTAACGGTAACGCCGCGAAAGGTTGGGATGTTCCTCCACACGTCGTGACAGTTCCTCTACCGCATGCCGGTACTTTTCCTCCATCTGTATCCGGAATTCATCGACCGTCCCTTGCCCTTTCCGGAGATAACCATCCACGTACAAAGGAGGATGCGTCTGCAATTCGTTTTGCAACCGGACATCTTCTCCCATGAAAAGCACATGGCCGGTGGAGAAATCGTGCAACAGGAAATAAGTCTCCCCCGGCTCCACCACCGTGTTAATACCCTTCCGCCCTATGTCGATATAGATTTCCGACGTGTTGACCAACGGCACGCGCACAGAGAAACGCCCGGTCGAATCCATGGCAGCCACAAAGGATTCCTGTTTGTCCATAAAGATGTTGTTGCGTAATATTTCCACGCTTCGCCCTTTCTCCCACGCCTCGGCAGGCATGTCCTTCATCCAGCCCACGATGGTCACGCTGTCGTCCGCACGGTAACCGTTGTCCTTGAACCCCTCCCGCAGGTCTTCCACGGGATAGTCAGGCAACGCCGCCCCCGTAATCAAGCTGCACTCTACGGGCGGTTCCTTGCCCACGGTGATGCGACGCGTGCCACGTTTTTCTTTGCCCACCTCCACAGCGAGCTGCTCTCCGCCATAGGCAATCACCCATTGGCCACGCCCGTCTCTCCGCTCCTCTCGGCTCACCACGTCCCAAACCTTACCGTCGTATATCACGCCGTCGCCGGAAAAGCCGACAAACCAATCTCCCGTACGCACATCGCGCCAATAGGTATCCTCTATCCCTTCGGGCCGATAATCCTCCGGACGGATATTGTAAACCGTCCATCCTCCCGGTTCTACCAGATTCATCTTTACCGTCCCAAGCGGTACGGCATCGAATGTCAACGTAAAGTCCACTTCATCGCTCTCAGGCATAGTGTACCGTTCCCCAAGGGGAATGCCCGAAGCATCCCTTACGGGAAAGTTCCGGCCATCCGTTTGCAATTCCGTCGTGCGCAGGATTTGAATCCAATAACCTGAAGGGTAATGTACATGGCACGACACTTCCGTGCGGTCCGCATGGAGCACCACCTTGGTTACCTCTACGATAGAATGGGTATAGCCCACCACAGGATGGTGCCAAACCACGGAATCGTTTGCCCAAGCACTGACCACGGCAAACGTAACACATAACAATGCAATAAGTTTCTGTTTCAAGTGTTTCATCATGGAATTATCTAAATTAACCGACATAAAATTACACAGTTTCTGAAACTCGGCAAAGTCATGCCCCGAGAAAATCTGGTACATTGTGTTTTTTTAGTATTTCCAACCCGTAATCCGGGTAAAAATACCCGTAATCCAGATAACAAGCCTTCCAGTAAAACCGCGTATCTTTGTACCATTATTTTAAAATAACAAAATTATCCGTTATGATATTAGAAAACATCAACTCTCCGGAAGACGTGAAAAAATTGTCCAGAGAGGAACTCAACCTGCTGAGCGGTGAAATACGCGAAGCATTGTTACACCGGCTGAGCGACCACGGCGGCCATTTCGGCCCGAACTTCGGCATGGTGGAGGCCACCATCGCCCTGCATTACGTGTTCAACTCGCCGGAAGACAAAATCGTCTTCGACGTGTCCCACCAAAGCTATCCGCACAAGATGCTGACCGGACGGAAAGACGCTTACCTCTATCCGGAAAAATACGATGACGTGTCGGGCTACTCCGAGCCGTCGGAAAGCGCACACGACCATTTCGTCATCGGCCATACCTCCACCTCAGTCAGCTTGGCCGGAGGACTGGCCAAAGGCCGTGACCTGAAAGGCGAAAAAGGCAATGTCATTGCTGTCATCGGAGACGGTTCGCTGAGCGGCGGCGAAGCTTTCGAGGGATTGGACTACGCAGGAGAATTGGGCACGAACTTCATCATCGTAGTCAACGACAACCAGATGTCCATTGCTGAGAACCACGGAGGCCTGTACCGTAACCTGCAGGAGTTACGTGAAAGCCAAGGCACATGTCCTTGCAACTTCTTCAAGGCCATGGGACTGGATTACCTGTACGTAGACCAAGGCAACGACATCGGAAGCCTCATCTCGGCATTCCAAAAGGTGAAAGACATCGACCACCCCGTCGTGGTACACATCAACACCCTGAAAGGCAAGGGATACCGACCGGCAGAAGAACACAAGGAACCATGGCATTATTGTGCACCATTCGTCATCGAAACGGGTGACCCCCGGCATAAACCCGAGGGAGGAGAAGACTACGGGACACTGACTGCAGACTATTTGCTGAAAAAGATGAAAGAAGACCGCCGCGTGGTAGGCATCACGGCAGGCACGCCCACCGTCATGGGCTTTACGGAAGACAAACGGCAAGCCGCAGGCCACCAGTTCGTGGACGTGGGCATCGCCGAAGAGCATGCCGTAGCCTTAGCCTCCGGCATCGCGGCCAATGGGGGACGCCCCGTATTCGGTGTGTATAGTACATTCATCCAACGAGCTTACGACCAACTTTCACAAGACCTCTGCATCAACCGTAATCCGGCCACGCTGCTCGTCTTTTGGGGGTCATTGTCGGCCATGAACGATGTGACACATCTTTGCTTCTTCGACATCCCGCTCATCAGCAACATCCCTAACATGATTTATCTCGCCCCGACCTGCAAGGAAGAGTATTTCGCCATGTTGGAGTGGAGCCTGCATCAGAATGAGTATCCCGTAGCCATCCGCGTGCCAGCCAACGGAGTCATCCACGCAAACCGCAAAATCGATACGGACTACGGACAACAGAACCGTTATGAGGTCGTAAAGAAAGGAACAAAAGTAGCCCTGCTCGCCTTGGGTTCTTTCTTCCCGTTAGGCGAATCCGCCTCACAGATCCTGAAAGAAAGAGCCGGCATTGAAGCCACCCTCATCAACCCACGCTATATCACCGGAACGGATGCCACTTTATTAGATGCACTGAAAACCGACCATGTCCTTGTAGCCACGTTAGAAGACGGCGTACTGGACGGCGGATTCGGTGAGAAAATCG
>ENA-OROK01002808-OROK01002808.1-human-gut-metagenome-genome-assembly--contig:-NODE-2808-length-14507-cov-2.364725_pt1 | contig 14507 bp, 17 predicted proteins | sample MGYA00242127_ERZ509046 | MGnify/ENA primary metagenome ERZ509046 (study PRJEB26280, sample SAMEA2338728) | human gut metagenome | biome: human gut; feature: human-associated habitat; material: faeces... | reverse complement strand
ATATATAAGAAAAATCTCTCTCTTGGTTTTCAGTTGCCAAAGTTAAGCATTTAATAGCAAACTGCCAATAAAAACGAGAAAAAAAATCTTTTTGCTATCATTTTTAGCAAAAGACAAACATTTCTTCGGATTCGCAGTGCTTTATATAAAAATAAGGTTTTGGATTTTGTATTTTTTCCGGTTTGCACTATCTTTGCATAGCATTTTTTTGATTGAAGATGAAGAACATCAGGAATTTCTGTATTATTGCACATATAGATCACGGTAAGTCTACTTTGGCCGACCGTTTGCTTGAATATACGAATACGATAAAGGTCACCGAAGGGCAAATGCTCGACGATATGGATCTGGAGCGGGAGCGTGGCATTACCATTAAAAGCCATGCCATCCAAATGGAATATATACATAAAGGAGAGAAGTACGCGTTGAATCTGATCGATACGCCGGGACATGTGGATTTCTCATACGAGGTTTCGCGTTCCATCGCGGCTTGCGAGGGGGCGTTGTTGATTGTGGATGCCACGCAAGGCGTGCAGGCTCAGACCATCTCCAATTTGTATATGGCCATAGAGCACGACTTGGAAATCATCCCGGTCATTAACAAATGCGACATGGTGAACGCCATGCCGGAAGAAGTGGAGGATGAAATCATAGACCTGTTGGGATGTAAACGTGAGGAGATTATCCGTGCGTCGGGACGTACGGGAATGGGAGTGGATGAAATATTACAGGCTGTGGTGGAACGTATCCCCCATCCGGAAGGGGATGAGGACGCTCCTTTGCAGGCATTGATATTCGATTCCGTGTTCAACTCGTTCCGTGGGATTATCGCTTATTTCAAAATCGTGAACGGCAGTATCAAGTCGGGCGACGAAGTGGCTTTTATCAATACGGGCAAGGAATACACGGCTGATGAGATTGGAGTACTGAAGATGGAAATGTCCCCCCGTAAGGAATTGCATTGCGGGGATGTGGGGTATATCGTTTCCGGTATTAAGACGGCAACGGAGGTGAAAGTCGGCGATACGATTACTCACGTGGAGCGTCCGTGCGATAAAGCCATTTCCGGTTTCGAGGAAGTCAAGCCTATGGTTTTTGCCGGGCTTTATCCCATAGAGACCGAGGATTTTGAAAATCTCCGGGCCTCTTTGGAAAAATTGCAGTTGAACGATGCGTCGTTGACCTTCCAACCGGAATCGTCCGTGGCGTTGGGCTTCGGTTTCCGTTGCGGTTTCCTCGGCTTGCTTCACATGGAAATCGTGCAGGAACGTTTGGATCGCGAGTTCAATATGGATGTGATTACGACCGTACCCAACGTGTCTTATCTCGTATATGACAAGCAGGGCGGGGTGAAAGAAGTGCATAACCCGGCCGGTATGCCCGAAGTGACGCTGATCGACCATATAGAGGAGCCGTACATCAAGGCTTCCATTATTACGACAACCAACTTCATCGGTCCCATCATGACCTTGTGCCTGGGGAAAAGGGGGGAGTTGTTGAAACAGGAGTATATCAGCGGAAACCGTGTGGAACTCCATTACAGCATGCCTTTGGGTGAGATTGTGATTGATTTTTATGATAAACTCAAAAGCATATCAAAAGGGTATGCCTCTTTCGACTATCATCAGGACGGTTTCCGGCCGTCTAAACTGGTGAAGTTGGACATCCTGTTGAACGGGGAACCGGTGGATGCGTTATCTACTTTGACGCATATCGACAATGCGGTGGACTTCGGGCGGCGGATGTGTGAGAAGCTGAAGGAGTTGTTGCCCCGCCAGCAGTTCGATATTGCCATACAGGCGGCCATCGGTGCCAAAATCATCCCCCGCGAGACGGTGAAGCAGTTACGTAAGGACGTGACGGCGAAATGTTACGGAGGAGATATCAGCCGGAAAAGAAAATTGCTTGAGAAACAGAAGAAAGGAAAGAAACGGATGAAACAGATTGGTAATGTGGAAGTGCCGCAAAAAGCTTTCTTGGCTGTGCTGAAGTTGGATTAACCTAATAAAAACCTTATAGACTATGGATTTAAGACGCGACGTGGCCCGTGAAATAGCCCGTATTTATTGCCGTTTGTCTCCATCGGGCATCGAGGCATTGTCTGAGATACTCGTACCTTTCAAATATTCGAAAGGCGATGTGGTATTGCCTGAAGGAGAAACGTGTCGTCACATGTATTTCGTAGAGCGCGGAATGGTGAGACAGTATTATTATAAAGGTGGGCGTGATGTAACGGAACACTTTTCTTATGAAGGGCGAATCGTGATTTGCATTGAAAGTTTCTTGAAACAGGAACCTTCACGGCTGATTGTCGAGGCGTTGGAAAACAGCAGGCTTTACGGTATTCCGTATGATGCCTTACAGGAATTGGCAGACGAGAATAAAGAGATTGAGCTGCTGTTCCGTAAGATTATGGAACATGCCTTAATCAGTTCCCAAGTCTATGCTGACAGCCAGCGCTTTGAGAACGCTACGGAACGTTACCTTCGTCTCTTGAATACGAAACCCGAGATTTTGTTGCGTGCGCCGATGCTCCATGTGGCTTCTTACTTGCAAATGTCGCCTGAAACATTAAGCCGCGTGCGTGCGGCTCATTTGGAAGAGTCGAAAAAGGAGAGAAGTGAAAAGCCGTCCACAGAGTCTTAGGGACTTGTTAAGGTAATGAGATGGCCTTATATATGGAAACGCCGGATGTTCTTGATGAGAATATCCGGCGTTTTTGTGTACCTTGATATATTATAATAATGATTTCTTGCCTGTAAGTCTTGTTTGTAAATATAATATTTGCTAACTTTCGGTGTTTTTATAAACATTAAATCTTTTATTTATGGATTGTAGAGTTAACCTAATGAAAAAGAAAAGCGTTCGCTTGGTTTTGGTCGGTATGTGCGGCGTAGCCGGATTGTTGGTCACTACGACCATGAGAGCTGAAAGTGGGCTTAGTGTGTCCGCAGTAACGATGTCGGCTGACGAGGCGGAAACAGGACATCCTTTGGAAGGATTTTGGAAAAAGACTTGGATTCGGAAGAAAGGGGATTCCCATAAGGGTTCCCAACCGTTCGTGCATTACAAGTATTATGGAGAAGACCACATGGTGTCGCTTTCCGTGCGGTATGTAGGCACCAACGATGTGGACGTGGATTTCGAAGGGTTATACACCACGTTTGAGTATATGTCGAAGAAAGCCATTCGTGAAGGCGGCGGGAAATTGAAAATCAAGACGCGGGCAGAAGACATGTTCGAACTTTCATGGACGGGTCGTTCCCTTGTAGGGGAGACGGACTATGAAGAGGGGTGGGAGCGGTATCCCATGCCCTCGGGATTGGCCGCCATACACCAAGGGATGCGCGATGCCCACGAGGCAGACGGACGTTACACCGGCATGTGGGAAGTGCAAGGCTTGCGGCAACCGTTGACGGGTGAACTGATACCACCCAAGTTGAAGAGCTATAAATGGTATGGTGACGGTTATTTCTTGGGCTTTACCCCGAATCGAACCGGGGAAGACCGTGTATATTTTAAGGGACATGCCGGGACTTTCACGTCGGAGGGTGACAGCATCATCAAGGAGCGCGGTGGGCGCAACAAGGTGAAATGGTTATCGGACGACACGTTTGAGATGTCGTGGTTCAACGGACGGGGTGTGGCTACCGAGGTGTGGAAGCGCGTGGAAAACGATGATTTGGAACAGCAGGTGCTTCGCGTGATGAAGCCGATGTTCCTGCGTGTGGAAGGTTTGTCTGTGGCGGATATGTATGCAGCCGACAAGGTGTATGAGAAAGCTGATGTTCCTCCGCAATATCCCGGAGGAATAAACGCCCTGATGGAATATATGTCGTCTAATATCCACTATCCTGAGGCCTGTGTCAAGGAGAAAGTCGAAGGCAGGGTGATGGTTTCTTTCGTGGTGGATAAGGATGGGAACGTGACGCGCCCGCAAGTGGTGAAAAGTCCTGATGTGCGCCTGAGTGCGGAAGCCGTGAGGGTCATCATGGCCATGACGAAGTGGAAACCTGCACGGTTGGACGGCAAACCGGTATCTATGAAAGTTACTGCTCCCATAATGTTTGCGTTAAAAGGAAAGAAGAAATGAGGGTTGGAAGAGTCGGTACAGGAATCTGAAAGTCCTGGTTTGCAGTGGGGCTGCAACCTAAGAAAAAGGGAAAGGCGTGTCGCTCTTTCCCTTTTTTTTGTGTCTCGTTTCCATGAGGGTTCCCCGTATGGATACCCGTAGGTTTAACGTGCCGCACGGTAGATGTGCTCCATGTCCTCGCGGTTCAAAACTTTGAAGCCTCCGATAGAATGGGTACCGTCATAACTGCATTTACGGGACATTTCGCGAATTTCCTCGTCTGTGATTTCGCGTCCGATGAGTTCGTGTATGCTGGTAGGCATGCCGATGGCCCGGAAGAAGCGTTCCAATGCTTCGATACCGGCCAAGGCTGTTTCTTCTGCCGACTTGAAGTTGTTTCGTACTCCCATGGCATTGACGGCGAATTGTGCGAAACGGGTGGGATTTTCAAGGTAGACGTAACGTGCCCAACTGCCCCATACGGCGGCCAGGCCCGCACCGTGGGTTACGTCGAACATGCCGCTGAGTTCGTGTTCCAGAAAGTGTGTGGCCCAGTCTGAAGTGGTACCGCAACCGGTCAAACCGTTGTGAGAAAGGCTGCTCGCCCACATGATTTGGGCGCGATGCAGGTAGTTGTCCGGTTGTTGCAGTACTTTGAACGCGCTGTCTTGTACGGTGCGGATGAGGCTTTCGGCAATGGAGTCGGTTACGGTCATGTCATCATCGTGGGAGAAGTAGCGTTCCAACGTGTGCATGATGATATCTACTACGCCGGCTGCCGTTTGATAGGGAGGCAATGTAAAGGTGCGCTCCGGGTTCATTACGGCAAACTTGCAGCGGAGCTTATCGCTGCCGTAGTCTTTTTTCAGGTCGCCGTCTTCGTTGGTAATGACTGTGGCATCGCTCATTTCGCTACCTGCTGCCGGGAGGGTGAGCACGGCTCCCAAGGGGAGGCAAGTGTCCACTTCGGCTTTATGGGTGAAGAAATCCCAAACGTCTCCTTCGTAGGTTACCCCCATGGAGATAGCTTTGGCGGAATCGATTACGCTGCCGCCGCCGATAGCCAAGATGAAATCTACACCTTCGGCACGGCATAAATCGATGCCCTCGTGTACTTTAGAGAGACGTGGGTTGGGCACGACTCCTCCCAACTTCACATAAGGGAGGTGTTCGGCTTCAAGTGCACGGCATACTGCGTCTAACAGTCCGGAACGTTCTGCGCTTTTGCCTCCGTAATGTACCAATACTTTTGTTCCGCCGTATTGTTTTACCAATCGGCCTGTCGCCTGTTCCGCTTTTCTTCCGAAAGCGACCTGCGTAGGGGCGTAGTAATTGAAATCTTTCATTGTCCTTTGCTTTTATGTTTTTTCTTGGGTAGATTTGTGATTTTCGTCTTTATAGGGGATGCCGGGACTATATCTGGCAATCCGTGTACAAATAACGTTTGATGCTTTTCTTAGGGGTTTTCTCGAATTCCTCTTGGAAGATTTTGATACCGGAAAGCTGGGCATATCCGGGCAACATACTGTTTAGTTCAGTCCGGTTTTGTTCCATGACGTTGGCCAAATCCGAGTCTTGTAAACCCAGATTGTGCGCTTCCTCAAAGTCCGGGTACACCAGTCCGTAAAGTTTTTCTCCTTTTTGGATGACGATGCTTTCGTTGACCAAAGTCAGGTTATTCAGCAAATCTTCAATTTCTTCCGGATAGATATTTTGTCCGCTGGCACCTAAAAGCATGTTTTTGCTTCTGCCTTTGATGAAAAGGTTGCCATTTTCGTCCATGATACCGAGGTCGCCTGTACGATACCAGCCGTCTCGAAATGCTTCTTGGGTTGCTTCTTCGTTTTTATAGTATCCCAACATGACATTGGCGCCTCGGGTGAGGATTTCTCCTACAGTGTGTTGCGGGTCATTGCTGTCAATCTTGATTTCCATACGTGGAGCCGCCTTGCCGCAAGAACCGGGTGCGAAAATATTCCAGTCTGCGTATGAGATAATCGGGGCGCACTCCGTGGTGCCGTAACCTACAGTGTAATTGAAACCGATGTCGTGAAGCAGCATTTCTATTTCATGATTGAAAGCTGCCCCGCCTATGATGATTTCATAGAAATTTCCTCCGAACGCCGTTTTGAGCTGTTCGCAGATTTTGTCTTTGATTTTTTGACGGACTAATGGGACTTTCAATAGCATCTTTACGGTCGTACCCTGAATTTTAGGAAGAACCGCCTTGCGGATAATCTTTTCTATGATTAAGGGGACGGCGATGATGATGCGCGGCTTCAACTCGGCAAATGCCGCAAAAAGAACATTGGGGGACGGGTTCTTGGTCAGGAAGTAGATGTGGCATCCCGTGCAAAACTCAAAGATAAATTCAAAAGCCATCCCGTACATGTGAGCCATGGGCAACATGGAAATCACGTTGTCTCCGATTTTCATGTGCGGACTTAATACTTCCTTGGCAAATTCCAGATTGGACCAAAGGGCGCGATAGGGAATCATTACGCCTTTCGAACGGCTTGTCGTGCCTGAAGTATAGTTGATGACAGCCAGTTCTTCCGGTGCTCCTTTATAATATGATATATGGTGTTTGCGGAAGTTCATGGGGTAACGTTCGCCGAACAACTGGTTCAGATGTTCTCGTGCATACGCGACTTTCTGCGTGCGACCTACAAGGAGTGAATAATCTGCAATGTTGATGATCCCTTCCAGATTAGGCATTTCATTGGCATCGAGATTCTTCCAGACCTGATCACCTACGAAAAGTAGTTTGGCTTCACTGTGGTTCACAATGTTATGAACCTGATCGGCTTTGAACTCGTGTAAGATAGGCACGGCCACAGCCCCGTATGTCAGCGTCGCAAAAAATACGGCTCCCCAATGGGCACTGTTCCGTCCGCAAAGGGCTATCTTGTCTCCCGGTTTTACGTTGCTGTATTCAAAGATAATGTGAAGTTTCTCTATGATTCGGGCTATATCTTTATATTGAAAGGTTTCTCCTTTATAATCAGACAAAGCATCAAGATCCCAGTTGTCCTTGATGCTTTGTTCTATTTGTTCGTTAAAACTAAGTTTTTCCATTGCACAATTCTTTTTATTTTGTGCAAAACTAAGGAGAAAAAACGATTAAAGCAAGAATAATATGCTTTTAATACACTCTTTCACCAAATCTTTTACTTCCCACGCGGATAAGCGTACTACCTTCCTCTATTGCAATAGGATAATCATGGCTCATGCCCCATGAACATTCTTTGAAATAGGGAGCATTTGCAAAGGTTCCGGTTTTCAGTTCCTTGAACAGTGCATAAGCCAGATGGAATTCAGACCGCACTTGTGCCATATCGTCCGTATTGGAAGCCATGCACATCAAGCCGTAAATTCGGACGTGTGCCAGCTTTTTCCATTCTCCATCCGCTACTAACTTGCAGCATTCGTCCGGTGTGAAACCGAATTTGGTTTCTTCCTTGGCTACGTGAAGTTGAAGCAGACAGGGTATCACCCGTCCGGACTTTTCTCCTTGTTTATCTATCTCAAGAAGTAGTTTCATGGAATCTACTGCATGTATCATGGCTACGTATGGAGCGATATACTTCACTTTATTGGTTTGCAAGTGTCCGATAAAGTGCCACTCGATGTCTTTGGGGAGGTTATCGTATTTACGGCGAAGCTCTTGTACATGGCTTTCGCCGAAGACGCGTTGTCCGGCAGCGTATGCCTCCTCGATGTGGCTTTCGGGATGGTATTTGGACACGGCCACCAACCGGACACCGCAGGGAAGCGAGGCCGTGATACGTTTTATTTCGTCCTGAATCTGTGACATGGCGTTATGGTTTCAATGAAACGGGATTATGCTTCGGGGAATTCCGGTTTCTCGTCCGCTTCGGCTTTGTAATGGAACACGTCCATAATAGGCGTTTCTGCAATAGAGGCGATTTCGTAGTCGGCCATGGTGCCTTCCATTCCTTTGTCAAGGCGTTTTACGGCATCGCGCAGATCCGAAGCTTGTATCAGCATGTTTTGGTTGCTTTTCTTTTCCGCTCCGCTTTTTTCATCAAGGGTGATGAAAGCCACTTTGGCTTTGAACCAACGGTCGGCCGCATCTTCGTCCGTTTCGAACAATTCGGCGTATTTGGCCCGTTTGATGTCTGTCACTTGAAATTCGCCGGACATGAACGGTTCTATTTCTTCTATAAAACGTCTTTCGGCTTCAGTGAAGCTCAGGGCATCTACCAGATAGGGCTCCGTGACTTTCTTGACCAAGCCGTTTTCTAATGTTTTTTCGTATCTTACCTTGCATTCAAACCATTCGTTCATCATAATTGTAATCTTTGTTTGTAGAGTTTAAAAACAACGCAAAGTTACACGATAATTCTTAATTCCATGCAGTTCCTTCCGGAAAAATTTTATTCCTCTTATGCTTCCCCCAATGAGTTTTGCAAAATGCCCTTCATCTTTCAGGTGATACGGTAAGTAGTTGTCACATAACGTACTACGGAATGAAAGGCAGTAAGGTCACCTTTCAGCTTCCTTTCATGGCGGAAAACGATAAAAAGTTCTCAGCCAAACGATTTTTCAATCTCAGTCGAACGATTTTTCGTTCTCAGCAGATTGAAATGAAGCATGGCTGAAAGATGGCTGAAGTATCTTTCAGCCTGTAATCTTAACATAATGAATGCTTTAGTGATCGAACTGAAAGATGAAGGGTCTTTTTACAAAATCCCAGTGTAGGAGGTGGGTCATACCTGTACGGGCAACAGTGTTTTTTACCGGCTATTTTATGAAACGGCTTTTGGGGCAAACGGTTATCTCCGTTTTCCAAAAATCCGGCGTATGTTACGTGCTACTCTCATTCCCATCATCACACCATCATATACGGCTAATCCTTGGTCTACCATATTCATGAATGAGCCTAATTTGGATGTGGCTTGTGGGGGAGGAGTGAATAGTTTATGGGTAGTTGTTTTAATGAAGTCCGCACTTTCTTTTATCTGGCTTTTTACTTCAGCCTTACGAGTACGGATTTCTTGTAAAACATCTTCGGTTTGATGAGAAGGAATCTTATTTGCTGCCATCTTCTTTGGTAAGGATTAGTTTGGTCATGAAACGTGCCATGGGCTGAATGACCATGCGGTTTCGGTTTAAATAGAATATGACGGTCAGTAACAGGATGAAAGCAGAAATGAGGCCGAATCCGAGTGAAAGGCTTCCTAATACATCTCCTAAATAATAGGCTAATGCGAAGGTGAGGAAGAGTAAAACGATAGAACCTAATAATAGCAAGACGGTTACAATCAAAATGGCCGAAAGGATGACCGTCATTTTTTCTGTGGCATCCAATTTGACAAACTCTTTCTGGAGCTCAAGATATTTCTTAAATTCCAGCAAGAGTTTGCCTATACTTTCTATGTTTTTACTATTAGAAAACATAAAATGTCATTTACACTTCTTCAGCGGATTTGATTTCATCTGCAATTTCGTCTACGAGAGAATCCATCTCTTTACGATTGAGCTTGATGCCGCGTTTACGCAATGCTTCTGCTATTTTATCACGAGTTTCAGTTCCTTTTTCCGGAGCAAACAAAATTCCTACTGCTGCACCTACGGCTGCGCCGCCAATGAATGCTGCTAAAAAACTTAATGCTTTCATATTATTTCTATTTTATTTGAGTTGATTACATTTACAAAGTTATAAATTCTCTTGATATAATCCTCATATTTATCACTTTTTTTTGATTATTTTTTTTGCATTGTTGATTTAACCTTTTTTTTGTGCCGGGCCTTTTACCATATATAAATAATGTGTACCTTTGTCTTTCGATGTGGATGTTATTTGCCATGAAAATACCGGTAACATCTACTGTGTGGTTTAAGAGAATCATTTAATTAAAAAAATAAGTAGAAGAAGTATGAAAAAGTTTTTTGTGATGGGACTTGGGTTGAGTGCGGTTTTTGCAATGACCTCTTGTAAGTCTTCCGAGAGCGCGTACAAAAAGGCGTATGAAAAGGCAAAGCAGCAGCAGGTTGTGGCTACGGAACAGGAGCCGACTCAGACGCAGACGACCACTCAGGTGGAAGTGACGCCTGTTACTCCCTCGTCAACAACCTCCACGGCCACTAACGCAGACGTGAATACGGTTCGTGTGCAGAGTGAGAATGTGACAGTGGTTTCCGGAAGCGGTTTGAAAGCTTATAGCGTGGTTTGCGGAAGTTTCAGTTTGAAAGCTAATGCCGAGGGGTTGCAGAAGACATTGTCGAATGCGGGTTATAATGCGCAGATTGCATACAACGAAGCAAAGAACATGTATCGTGTGGTGGCTTCTACTTACGATGACAAGGCTGCTGCCGTGCAGTCGCGTAATACGTTGCGCGGCACTTATCCCGACGCATGGCTGCTTTTGTCTAAATGATAGATTTAGAATAATATATAGTTTATACGACACACGGGAGCGAATTTTCATTTGCTCCCGTGTGTCGTATAGAGAAGTCTGTTTTGATTATTAAGAATTATTTGTTTTTATACCGACGTTTGTTTCGTCTGTTTTCATTAATTTTGCAACCTATATGGGAAGGGTTTTAGCTATTGATTACGGGAAAAAACGCACGGGAGTCGCAGTGACGGATCCGTTGCAGTTGATTGCAAACGGGTTGACCACGGTTTCTACGTCGTCTGTCATGGATTTTATTGTGTCTTATGTCCGTCAGGAACATGTGGAGCGGATTGTGGTGGGACAGCCGAAACAAGCCAATGGGGAAGATTCTGAAAATATGGGCAGGATAAATTCTTTTGTGCGACGTTTGCATGAACACCTGCCGGAGATTCCGGTTGAATTTTTCGATGAACGTTATACTTCCGTGTTGGCTCATCAGGCTATGTTGCAGGGAGGTTTAAGGAAGAAAGCCCGGCAAAACAAAGCCTTGGTGGATGAAATCAGTGCGACGATTATCCTGCAAGGTTGGATGGAATCCCGTATGATGCTGAAAAAAAATAATATATAAAATAATATGGTATTACCAATTTATACTTTTGGTCAGCCCGTGTTGAGAAAGGTGGCCGAAGATATTACACCGGACTATCCGGAGTTGAAAACTTTGATAGACAATATGTACGAAACTTTGGAGCGGTCTGAGGGAATTGGGCTGGCAGCTCCCCAAATCGGCTTGTCCATTCGTCTGGTGGTGATTAATTTGGATTTGATTTCCGATGACCTGCCCGAATATAAGGGATTTGTACATGCGTTTATCAATCCTCATATTTTGGAGTACGATGACACGGAAACGGATTCAATGGAAGAAGGGTGTTTGAGTTTGCCGGGCATCCACGAGCCTGTGCGTCGTCCCACACGCATTCGTGTGAGTTATTTGGACGAGGATTTCCAACCCCATGACGAATGGGTGGAAGGATATTTGGCCCGTGTCATGCAACATGAGTTCGACCATCTTGACGGGAAAATGTTCGTGGACCATTTGTCCATGCTGCGCAAACAGATGGTGAAAGGAAAACTGGGAAATTTGCTGAAAGGAAATTTCCGTTGTGCTTATAAGGTCAAGACGAAAAAGTAATGAAGGGGAGCCGGAAAGTATATCTTCTTTTCTTTTGGCTTTTTTCCGTGTCGGCCATGGCACAGATTAATACCGACCGGATGATGCTGATGGGGCGTAATGCGCTCTACTATGAGGATTATGTACTTTCCATACGCCGCTTCAATATGGTGATTTCGGCCAAGCCTTATTTGTCAGAGCCGTATTTTTACCGTGGATTGGCCAAATTTTATTTAGAGGATTATACCGGGGCTGAGGAGGATTGCGGGGCTGCTATAGACCGCAATCCTTTTTTGCCCGATAATTATCGTTTGCGAGGGTTGTGCCGTATCAATCTGAAACGTTATGAAGAAGCCGTTTCGGATTACGTGAAGTTGCTTGAAATCGAACCCAAGGACGAGAGCGGATGGCATAATATGACCTTATGTTATTTGCAACTCAAGGAGTACGACAAGGCGGTGGAATGTATAGACCGCATGTTGGGCTACTGGCCGCAAAAGGCCCCCCTATATACTTTAAAGGCACAGGCTTATTTTGCCCAAAAAGATACAGCCGCAGCCATGGCGAGTATAGACCGGGCATTGGAAATCAATCCATACGAGGGACAGGCTTGGAGCATGCGTGCGGCGGTCTATGCCGGGCGGGAGGAATATAAGTTGGCCGAAGAGGCTTTGGATAAGACCATACAGCAGATGCCTCGTGAGGCCGGACATTATATCAACCGTGCATTGGCGCGTTATCATCAGCGTAATTTACGTGGGGCGATGACGGACTATGATACGGCACTGGAAATGGACTCCGCCAATTATATCGGTCATTTCAACCGCGGTCTGCTTCGGGCTCAGGTGGGCGACGACAACCGTGCCATCGAGGACTTCAACTTCGTGTTGAAGTTGGAACCGGATAATATGATTGCCTTGTTCAACCGTGCGTTGATGTTGAACAATACGGGAGATTACCGGGGAGCTATCCGGGATATAAATGCCGTCATCAAAGAGTTTCCTAATTTCTGGACCGGTTATCAGTTCCGGGCTGAGGTGCGCCGAAAGATGGGCGATACCAAAGGAGCCGAGTTGGATGAATTCAAGGTATTGAAAGCCCAGATGGACCAACGTTACGGCGGAAAGAAACCGCAGAATACGAAGCGGACCCGAAAGGTGAGCGACCGTACGATGGAAGATTATAACAAACTGGTGGAGGCTGATACCTCGGAAGATGAATCGCCGACGTATGAAAGTGAATATCGCGGCAAAGTGCAGAACCGCAGGACGGAATTGACTCCGGAACCGGCTTTGGTTCTGACCTATTATACGGGGCAGAGCGATTTTCAACGCAAGATGTACAATAAGGAACTCGAACGTCTGAATCGTTTGGGGGTCTTGCCGGCACGTCTGGTATTGACTCACGACGAAGTGTCACTGGATGAAGCCCGTATACAAAAACATTTTTCCTCCATTCAGGCCCTTTCCGACAAGATTGCCCGGCAGCCGGACAATACATTATTATATTTGGCCCGTTCCATAGATGAATATCTTGTGCAAGACTTCGAGAAAGCATTGGCCGATGCCGACCGTGCCATTGAACTGGATAGTTCTTACTTGTTGGCTTATTATATGAGGGTACAGATTAGAATGAAAAATCAGGAGGTTCGGATGGCGGAAAAGTCAGAGGTTCCTTCTGCGGGAGAGGTAAAATGGACGTTCGACGCTTCCCGTTCCGAATATCAGGCTGCATTAGACGATTGCGACCGGATATTGGCCCGGGAGCCTGATTTTGCCGGTTGCTATTATAATAAAGGTAATATATACATGCAGTTGAAGTTATGGCCGGAAGCCATTAAGGCCTATACACAGGCCATTAAGCTTCATGTGGATTATGCCGAAGCCTACTACAACCGAGGGGTGGCTTATATCCTTTCGGGCGACTACGCTTCCGGTATTCCCGATTTAAGTCGGGCAGGCGAGATGGGCTTATATAAGGCTTATAATTTGATTAAGAGGTATAGGGACAAGGCTGCTACCGAGGTGGAATAAGCTAAAAAACAGCCACTTTTTTTGATGGATTGTGCCACTGTCTCATGAAAAATAACTATTTTTGCAACTTTGAAAACGGACAATACGTATAATTATGATAAAGATAACTTTTCCTGACGGCTCTGTGCGTGAATACGAGGCCGGTGTGACAGGTTTACAAATTGCTGAGAGTATTTCTTCCAGACTGGCACAGGATGTGCTGGCTTGCGGGGTGAATGGTGAGATTGTCGATGACTTATATACGCAGACAGCTATCGAGGGTGGAAACACTCCGATCGCCTTCTCTCCTTCTTTCATCGGAAACAGCCTGATTACTCTCGGCAGCAACGGACTGGAAATTGCTCTCCAGTCACAATATGTCAGCCGCCAGTATCTCGACAATTTCGGTACAAAAGAGAATTCACTCGACGCTTATTTCGTCAATCACCTGAGTGCCTCTTACTCCTTTAAAACCCGCCACACAAAGCGAATCACGATAGGAGCTACCGTCTATAACTTGTTCAATACGAAATATGAGACAAACGGATACTCCCAAAGTGTGGCACTTTATGAGAATGGGGATAAGACAAAAGCGTATGCGATAAAGCATGATCCACGCTTCTACCCGATGGCAGGTACCAATATTCTGGCACACCTCACCCTCCGTTTCTAAATAAAATACAGGCTTGAATGATGGATATGAATTTCCTTGAAATATTCGGTACAGTAGTCGGTTTGGTCTACCTTTGGTTGGAATACCGGGCAAGCATCTATCTTTGGATAGCGGGTATCATCATGCCTGCTATCTACATCTTCGTCTATTACAAAGCGGGACTGTATGCAGACTTCGGTATCAATATTTATTATCTGATAGCGGCGGGCTATGG
>ENA-OROK01002794-OROK01002794.1-human-gut-metagenome-genome-assembly--contig:-NODE-2794-length-14558-cov-2.461284_pt1 | contig 14558 bp, 12 predicted proteins | sample MGYA00242127_ERZ509046 | MGnify/ENA primary metagenome ERZ509046 (study PRJEB26280, sample SAMEA2338728) | human gut metagenome | biome: human gut; feature: human-associated habitat; material: faeces... | reverse complement strand
AAACTGTGTTAGCAAAGTTAATACTTTATTCCTTGCTGACACAGTTTAATTTACAGCCTCACGCAAGCTATTTCCTAACCAAAGTATATTTATATCCTGTTTCCGAGCAGTCTTGCAGGATAAGAGTGTCTCCTTTGATAGACACAGGATAGGCAGGGTTGGTCTCGTAGAAGACATCCATCAGATAGGCTTCATATCCGGCCCCCGTATCCGCTTTGCGCCAGTTCAAAGCCCCCGGTTCGGCTTTGCCGTCCTCCGTCCAGACATATTGGTCGTCTGCAAACTTGATGAAAGTATTCTCATATTCGCAAAACTCACGGGCGTTCTTGCCACTCACCAGTTCCCATTCTCCGTTGACCAGCATCTTGATCTCCGGCAGATCCTTATCGAACAACGTTACATTCACGCTCTCCGCATCCTTCTTTTTATTGCTCTGACAAGCCGTACCAAACAGCAGGACAACGACAAGCAGCAACGGCAATACATCCATCAGCTTCTTCATATCACTCACTTATTTACAATGTTCCTTTATCAACTTTCCAGCAAGCGGATCGCCTAATTCTTTAGCTTTGTTGAATGCTTCGCAGGCTTCTGTTTTCTTCTCCAAACGGACGTAACAAACGCCCCGTAAACGATAACAGGCTCCGAAATCTGGAGCAATCGCGATTGCCCTCTCTATACTTTTCAGTGCATCTTCATACTTCTGCTGGCGAACATAGATGGAAGCTTCTTCCGCATAGTAGTCGGGCGTGCTGGGACTTCCCTGTATAGCAGCCTGGATATCCTTCAAAGCTCCCTCCAAGTCACCCGCACGGAACTTGGCTTGTTCGCGCAAGAAGAAGAAGTTCGGAAGCACCTGTCCACCAATCAGTGTATAATAGAGGTCATAATCAGCGATAGCCTCCGTGTATTGTGCAAGGCGCAGGCGCCAATTGATCCGTTCCAACACATAAGCTGCCGCCTCGGCATTCATATTTGTCCCGCATTTCGCAATCGCCTTGTCGAGCAGGTCGATAACATCACCGATATTAAAACCGGTAACCCGTTCCTTTGCCTTTGCAGCCAAATAATAAGAAGAAGCAGAGGCGACATCGCTGTTGTTAACGATCATGTACTCATCGAATGCCTGCTGGAACTCTCCTTTATTGAACAGGATATCCGCCCTTAATTGGTGATAGGCTGGCAGGTTATCCTCTTCGATCGCCTTGTCCAAAGCCTCCATAGCGGCTTCGATTGTCCAAGCTGGATCAGTCAGCGTACTATCGGCCGAAGCAACACCGTAGATCAACTTAGCCTGGTTATACCAGAAATCACCTTTCTTATCGCTACATTTAGAAGCGGTTTTTATGTCGTCCAGTGCCTTTTGCAAATAGGTTGCCTGTTCAGCCATAGAGTTAGCCAATTCCGCACGATTGTAGGCATAAAGATCAGAACGGTTCAGATAACCGTCGGGAGCATCCGGGAAGGTGGTGATAAAATCGTTGACCGTTTCCAAGCGTGCCTTTGCGTCCTGCGTGCCACTGATCAAGTAAAGAGCTACGGTTGCTTGGTCCAGTTCCTTCGGCCATCCTTTCGGTATATTGATATTGCGGTATGCAGAACTCAGATAATCAGCAGACCCTATTGACAAGCTACCTGCATATCCAGCAGAAAGGCCATAGCAAATATCTTTCTTTCCACCTGCATCCGCTTGTGCCAGCCCGAACACTTCACCTTCGGGAGTCAGCAACGGAGCATTGAGTTCGTTTTCTTCCAATGCGACTGCCATCTTGTAATATTTATACGGATCTTTCAGCTTACTTACTTCGGTAATAGCACCAGACTTAAAGGTGGCGTTCTTGCCGGTAGAGTATAATAGCAGATAGGCATTCGTCCCGTTTGCCACCGGCTCAGCAGCAATCGGCAGGAAAACAGCTTTCTTCGGCACTTCAACCTGAAACTTTACAGCGTCATACAGTTCGTCTGCACCCAGGATATTCTTAACCAGAAATGTTTTTCCCTCAAAGTCTGTGATTGTTGCTTTCTCGGCACCCTTAAAGATATTGTATGCAGAGACAGCCTCGCCTGTTTCGGAAATAAAGAATCCCGTACTAGTTGCGAGCTTATTTCCATCCTTTCCATAAGTGGTAATTGTAAAGACCGCTCTCTTGGCTTTGTTCATCCATTTAGGAGCGTTTTTCTGTGCTGCCGCCGAGAGGCACAAACAACTGATCAAAATCAAATGTAGTATTCGTTTCATTTCTTTTTCATGTTATCAGATACAGACGCAAAAGTAAGTATTTATCTTAGAATATACGCATCATGGTGTTAAGAAAGCTAACTTTAAGACTTCAAGGAACGTGTAAAAACAAATTACATGGATCAACACGGTTTGTCTGTTTTTTGTTTTTATAGACAACCTATAATAGGATTTTTTAACACACAGTCAACCTATCTCAGGACGAGACAAAATTATAAATAGAGAAACAGGTTATCATTATATAATTCAAAAATCACAAATCTTCTTACCTTTGTACATAAAAAGTAAGAAGATTTATGATCGATCAACCTACCATAGACCGGATACTGGATGCTGCAAACATTGTGGACGTTGTTTCCGAATTCGTTACCCTTCGGAAACGAGGCATAAACTATGTAGGGTTGTGTCCTTTCCATAGCGACAAGTCCCCCTCTTTCTATGTGTCGCCAGCAAAGAATATCTGTAAATGCTTTGCCTGCGGCGAAGGGGGTACGGCTGTTCACTTCATTATGAAGCATGAGCAGCTTTCTTATTATGATGCGCTTCGCTTCCTTGCCAAAAAGTACAACATCGAAATACAGGAACGGGAACTGTCGGAACGCGAAAAGCAGGTGCGCAGCGACCGCGAAAGCATGCTGATCGTCAATAGCTGGGCGCAGAAATACTTCACGACCCAGCTCTACGAACACCAGGAAGGCAAAGCCGCCGGCTTACGCTACTTTGCCGAACGTGGTTTCCGGGAAGATACCATTCGCAAATTCCAGTTAGGCTACAGCCTCGACCAACGGGACGCCCTGTATAAAGCCGCAACAAAGAGCGGTTACAAAAAAGAATTTCTCGAAAAGACAGGTTTGGTGATCGCCTACGACAACGGCGGGGTAAACGACCGTTTTCGCGGGCGTGTCATTTTTCCGGTACACACGTTGAGCGGGAAAGTAGTGGCTTTCGGAGGACGTGTATTAGACGCAGCCACCAAAGGAGTCAATGTCAAATACCAAAACTCTCCGGAATCCGCCATTTATTCCAAGAAAAAAGAGTTGTATGGATTGTTTTTGGCCAAACAAGCTATCGTCAGACATGACCTTTGCTTTTTAGTGGAAGGCTACACCGATGTCATTTCCATGCATCAGATGGGGGTGGAAAACGTGGTTTCTTCTTCCGGAACGGCACTCACCACCGAACAAATCCGTATGATTCATCGTTTTACGGAAAACATCACCGTGCTTTACGACGGAGATGCCGCCGGTATCAAAGCTTCCGAACGAGGCATCGACATGCTATTGGCCGAGGGAATGAACGTCAAATTACTACTTCTTCCGGACGGAGACGACCCGGACAGTTTTGCCCGTAAGCACAACGCCACCGAATATCAAGCTTATCTGAACGGACATCAGGTAGATTTCATTAAATATAAAACCGACTTATTACTGCATGAGGCACAAGGGGACCCTATCAAACTTTCCCGTCTCATCAGCAGTATCGTACATACCATTTCCGTCATTCCGGATGAAATCACGCGTTCCGTATACACCCGGGAAACAGCTACCATGCTGAACATGGAAGAACGTATGTTGGTGGCAGCCATTTCAAAAGAGATGGCCCAAGCCAAAGAGGAAAAGCAAAAACAGCGTGAAAACGAACGGAATCGTAAAAACGCACAGTTGCCATCCTCCGGACAAGCGCACTCTTCCTTAGACCAAGACAGTCTCCCCCCCCCAGCCCCATTCCCACCCTCTGAAGAGGGTATTCCCCCTATTCCGGACGACGGAACGCCGGCAGACACCCCTGTCCCCAATACTTCGCCCGGCAATAATCCGGCTATGACCGAGAATGTATCCACCCTCTCCTACATTCCCGGCAAGGGAGCCGAAGCCATGCTGTTCTACCGGAAAGAGCTGTTGTTGGTACAAGTCCTCATTCGTTACGGAGAGAAAATTATATGTTACGCCGAAAACGAACAAGGAGAAGAAGTCCCGGTCAGTGTGGCCGAGTTCATCGACTATGCGTTGCAAGAAGACGGTTTGCTGTTCCACAACGCCCTTCATAAGCGTATCCTGCAAGAAGCCATCGACCATATACATGAGAAAGGCTTCTCGTCAGAACGCTATTTTCTGAACCATCCGGACAATCATATCAGCATGTTGGCTTTTGAATTGAGTGGCGACAAATATCAACTGAGCAAATACCATTCCAAACATCAGAAAATCGCCAGCGATGAAGAGAGATTGACCGAATTGGTACCCCACCTGATTTCCGACTTCAAACTGGCCATTGTAGACGAAGAACTGAAACAAATCCTCCTGAAATTGCGCCAACCCGATATTCTTTCACGCAAGGAAGAATATATGGAAATCATGAAGCATTATAAAGAGATGAAGGACATAGAACGTACCCTGGCCCGGGAACGGGGCGACCGAGTCATCACTTAATACGGACAGCTTATGGTCATCTTGATTACGGGCGCGACCCATTGTGGCAAAACTCTTCTGGCCCAGAGACTTTTGGAAAAGTACAAATATCCCTATTGGTCCATTGACTTATTAAAGATGGGACTTATCAGAAGCGGCTGCACCTCCCTTTCTCCCGAGGAAGACTCAGAATTGACCCGTTACCTTTGGCCTATTCTCAGGGAAATAATCAAAACGGCTCTCGAAAACCAACAAAACCTCATCATCGAGGGAGCCTACATTCCTTCCCAATGGACAAAAGACTTCGACAACGACCAACTGAAACAAATCTGTTTTTGTGGTTTAGTCATGTCTCCTTCATATATTGAAAATCATTTCCAAGACATAAAAAAGCATGCCAATGCCATCGAGAAGCGTATGAACGACGACTGGTACACCCAAGAATACCTTATCGAAGAGAATTTAAATTATCTGAGGATATGCCGGAAATACGGTTATCAGTATATTCTGATAGACCATGCATATCCAACCGATTTGGATTCTCTTTTTCAGCAAGCTTCCGACAACCTTATACATTGGGCTGCTTCTGAAAAAGATTAACCGGTTTTGCCCTTTTTTACTCATAAATCACTATTTTTGTAAAAACATCCAATGACACGCCTGATGAATCATTTAGAAACAGAACGACTGATATTACGTCCTTTCACGGAACAAGACGCGGAAGCCCTGTTCGCCATACTTAGTGACAGAGACGTAAACACTTTCCTGCCGATGTTTCCGCTTAAGAATCTGGAAGAAGCAAAGGCATACATCAAGGACAAGCATGCGGCAGTACATGCAGGAGAAACCCTGTTATACTACGCCATCTGCCGGAAAGAAGCTCCTGCTCCGATAGGTTATGTGCACGTAAGCGGAAATGACAGCCATGACTTAGGATACGGGCTGAAGAAAGAATTCTGGCACAAAGGGTTCTGTACTGAAGCATGTCAAGCCGTCATCGGGCAACTGAAACAAACCGGAATCCCTTATATTACGGCCACCCATGACGTAAACAATCCTCGAAGCGGCAAGGTCATGCAGGCCCTCGGCATGAAATACCAATACTCATACGAAGAATTATGGCAACCCAAAAACTTCTTGGTAACCTTTCGGATGTACCAACTCAACTTCGACAAAGAAAAAGACAGGGTGTATAGAAAATACTGGGATAAATATCCCATCCACTTCATAGAAGACCTGACTCCCGGTGCAGAACTCCCTTCTATATAAAACTATTCAAAAAATTCACATTCAAAATCATTCTTATGAAACGTTTGACCCGATATTTATGGCCCATTGCCCTTTGCATGTCAGTAGGTTTTTCCGCCTCACTATTTCAGCGGGAAGCCATCGCGGAATGGTATCCTTTCCTGAATAAACCCGTACTCACCCCTCCCAATGGAGCGTTCCCTATCGTATGGGGCATCCTTTACATCCTGATAGGAATCTCCTTAGGACGAATCTGGGGCAAAGGCCTGAAAGTATCCCAACGTGAATGGTGGATACAGTTGGCCCTGAACTTCTGCTGGAGCATCGCCTTCTTCTTTTTGCGGGAACCCTTATGGGGCATGGGCATCATCCTGATACTCGATGTGGTGGTACTGGACTATATCCTTATCACATTCAAAAAGGACAAGTTTGCAGCCGCCTGTTTCATCCCCTATATCCTGTGGCTGTTATGGGCAACTTACCTGAACGCCTACATTTATATCTTCAATTAACGCAGCGAACGTCCGCAACGGTTTCCGCTTATCGTCACGTCCTTGCAATCCTCCGTACGGAAGAACGCATCCGGAGATACGGAACCGTCTCCAGCCACTGAGATATAATTATCCCGGATGATCAGGCCATCCGTAGCCCGGGCAGATACCGCCTCGCCCCCCTGGCGAATCACAAAACGATTGGCCTCTATACGGACATTGCGATGGACAGCACCTTCGTAACGGTCATTTTCCGGCATCACGGCAATTACGGGAGAACCGCATTCCATGAACAAGTTGCGGCGTATCGTGACATCGCGTACAGGACCGGATTCATACCACCCCCGCGCATCGTCGGAAACCAGTACCCCACTCATCGGGATGCGATAGAATACGTTATCTTCTATCACGACCTTCCGGCGTGTCGTCACCAGAATCCCCCGGGTAGGAATACGAGAGAAATAATTATTTCGTATTTCCACTTCGGGTGTCCATGTCACATTCTCCACCGACACATTCTCCCCCGTCTTTACATTGTCGTTCACAGCCCGGTCCAACGTCAGCAGGATTTCATAATCGTCTATCCGTTCCACAGCCTTCACGCGTGCCGGTTGCAAGCAACGCAAAGAATGGGCATCCACGAACTCCACCTCATCCCCTTTATAAAAAGCCTCAAAACCGTATGACTGCCCGTGCATGAAACGCACCTTCACCTGCTTCTCCGAAACATATTCCATGACTTTCAGATGCGTGCCGTGTATATTGATCGGGTCGTCATGCGCCCCTTCAAAATAAGAATCAAGAATGCGTATTTTCCCTTTGCACCCTGACATCTGGACAAAATCGGCAAACCCGGCACAAGTACGTCCCGAGCCCCATTCCGGCGCACAATATAACTTCTCATAAGTCAGGTTTTCGGAATACTGCCCTACAATCCCGAAATTACCCAAGAAATGAAATTTGATATTTTCGAGCTTCACATCTTTGCTCTGATGTATAAAACCGCATGCTTCAGTCCGGAAGGAATGACGCATTTGGTAAACCTCTCCCGTTTTGAATCCGGGCGTACGGTCGTAATTAAAACGCACCAGTCCCTCGTCCAGTTCTATGGCTTTCGTCACGCCGGTCAATGGGGATTCGCACCGATTGGTCACGTTGGTTTGCGGATAGAACACCTGAGCGATACCTCCGCCGAAACGCCATCCCTCGCCTTTCCAATAAAACGTCCCGTCCTCTATCTCATAATTCGAGCCGGCAGTAACCCGGGCAGTGATGGAATTTACATCGGTTGAAACCACGGTCATTTCAGGTACGGACGGATCGGCAGCCACCAATGAGAAATTCTTCATGGTGACATTCTCGCATCCGTCAATCACGAAAGGAGTCATTTCGCCATGGGTTACGAAACGGGCGCCTCCTCCATCTACCGTAATATTCTTCATGTCCTTGAGCCATATCCCTATATGTTTTGTCGGGTCAGGATTCTCTTCCGCCGAAGCCGTATTGGATATATAATATAGGTAAGGAGAAGAGGAGGTACGATAAATATGGTAATCTCCTTGTTGCAACCGAATCAATACCGCCCGTCCTTTATAAGAAGAAGCTTGTTCTATGGCTCTTCGCAACACTGGTGTCGCATCCCCGTCCGGCACAGGCACATCCAATACCACGGGAGCAGCCATCCCCGTCATAACAAAACAACAAACACTCAGGATCATCAAAAGCTTTCTCATGGTTCTTTCCACATTAAATTAGTTTATGACAAAGTTAGTCTGTTTCATTCCCAACATCAATGTAGAATTGAGGCAAAAAATAACAAAATTAACGCGAATATATCCTTTTTTCTTTTACCTTTGTACTTAACATTACCTACATCAATTCAAACCAATGAAAATCATGACACGACTTAAAACCAAGTTATCCGCCCTTCTTCCCTTCATCGGGCTTCTTTGCGCCCAAGCACAACGCGACATGAAAACCATCAACGACGGTTGGTTTTTCAGAAAAGCTTCCACAGAAAACTGGCAACCCGTAAATGTACCCCATACGTATAACCTGGATGCCTATTCGCAAAGGAACTATTATATGGGGAAAGCATTTTACCAGAAATCGTTCGTCTTACCGGAAGTTCCGCAAGGCAAACGCTGTTTTCTAAAAATAGATGCAGCCAGCAAAGCGGCAGACCTTACGCTGAACGGACAAAAGATAGGCAGCCATGCAGGCGGGTACAGTGCTTTTACATTCGATATCACCCCCTATATCCAGAAGAACAACACGATAGAAATCAAGGTAGACAACAGCCGGAAAGATATTACTCCCATATCGGCCGACTTCACATTCTGGGGTGGCATATACCGTGATGTATGGCTTATCACTACCTCCGAACAACATTTCAATCTTTTGAATCATGGTTCCGATGGTATCTTCATCAGTACCCCGCATGTAGATGAGAAGGAAGCTACGATAGAAATACGTAGTGAAATCACGAACGATGCCACAGAAAAGGCTACCCTCGAAGTAATCCATCAAATCTATGACCCGCAGGGCAAATTGCAGCAAACCCTGAAACAACAACTTTCCGTCAAAGCCGGCGAAACCCAAACGGTACGTAAAACCTCCGCCATCGGGCAACCCCAATTATGGAGTCCGGAAAGTCCGCGATTATACGAAATCGTCACCACACTTCGCAACCCCAAGACGGGCATGGAACTGGACAGAAGTACGCATAAGACAGGATTCCGCTGGTTCAGTTTCGATGGTGAAAAAGGATTCAGCCTGAACGGAAAACCTTATAAATTACGCGGAGTCAACCGCCACCAAGACCAAGCACCGGTAGGCGTGGCACTGGACGATGAAGCACACCGGAGAGACATACGGCTCATCAAAGAAATGGGGTGTAACTTCATTCGCATTGCCCACTATCCGCAGGATGATGCGTTAGTGGAGGCTTGTGACGAAATGGGATTGCTGGCCTGGGAGGAAATCCCTATCATCAATATCGTACCCGACACACCGGGATATGACGACAACTGTGAAACCAATCTGACCGAAATGATTCGTCAGCATTACAATCATCCCAGTATCATCGCATGGGGTTACATGAACGAAATCCTGCTCACGGCTCCCGGTCCCGACCGTCCGGAATGGCCTGCTTGTAGGGAACGTACGGTAAAACTGGCACAAAGACTCGAAAAGACATTAAAACAAGAAGACCCATACCGGGCCAGTGTCATGGCTTTCAACATGACGAACTTATATAATGAAATCGGCCTGGACCTCGTGGACGTATCCGGATGGAACCTTTACCACGGTTGGTATGTAGGACAGTTAAACGACTTTAACCGATGGATGGAAGACCAACACGCGCGTTACCCGAAACGCCCCACCATCATTAGCGAATGGGGAGCAGGTTCCGACCGCCGCCTTCATTCCTGGCACCCGAAAGCCTTCGACTTCAGCATAGAATACCAACAAACATACGTAGAACACTACTTGCCTTTCATCGAAGGTACAGAATATATCAGCGGATGCACTTATTGGAATTTCATAGACTTCAATGTGGCTGCCCGACAAGAATCCATGCCGAGGGTAAACAACAAGGGACTGTTCTACAACGACCGTACACCCAAAGACGTGTCTTACTATTTTAAAGCCATGTGGCGTAAGGACACGCCCGTATTGCACATTGCCAGCCGGGACTGGCCCGTACGGACAGGAGACATAAACGAAAAGCATCCCGTCAAAATCTATACGAACCTGGACGAAGTGGAACTCATCATTAACGGAAAATCCATCGGAAAGCAGCGTCCCGCCAACTGCCATACGGTCTTCAACGTGACATTGCCCTACGGGACATCTACCCTCAAAGCACAGGGAGACAAAAACGGACAGATGGTGGAGGACGTCATGGTCCTGCGCCTGGATGCGATGCCCGACTTGGCAAAGGGAGATGAACTGGCCATCAATGTAGGAAGCGACTGTGCCTTTACTTCGGATGTCAGCGGACTTACATGGCTGCCAGACCAACCATACTCCAAAGGCAGTTGGGGATACATAGAAGGAAAGGCACGCAGTACGACTTCCGAAATAGAGAATACCACAGACGGACCTTTGTACCAAACATGGCGCGAAAACCTACGTGCCTATCAAATCGACGCACCGTCCGGCACATACGAGGTGGAACTGCTCATGGCAGACGTGAGCCGTTCACGGCCGCAATTGGCCAACTTGTTAGGACGGGGAGACGACGGACAGGCCATAGCCGACAGCCGGTTCAACATCACCATCTGCGGTCGTCGGATGGAAACCGACTTTTCACCTGCCGACGGCGGACATTACCGTCAGGCTTTCCGCCGACGTTATATCATTCAGAACAAGGAAAACAAAATCGATGTGCTTTTCGAAACCCTGAAAGGCAAATGCCATCTGGCCGGAATAAAAATAAGAAAGCTGTAAGCACTATCAAACCGTCATGACCTTATACATACAGAAGACCTCTCCCATCTGCAAGAACGGGAGAGGTCTTCTATAATAAAATCCAAAACAAAGAATCTCATTCCATGCTGACCGCCGTACCGCTGCATGTCACCATCAGCATACTGCCGCTTGCCCCTACCGTTTCATAATCCAAATCGATTCCAATGACCGCGTTGGCACCCAGCCGGGCCGCTTCCTCTCCCATCTCTTGCAAAGCTGTGTCTTTAGCCTTGCGCAAAACCTCTTCATACGAACCAGAACGGCCGCCGAAGAAATCCCGCAATCCGGCAAAAAGGTCGCGCACCACGTTCGCACCGATGATTGCCTCGCCCGTCACCACACCATGATATTTCGTAATATGTCTGCCCTCCACAAGGGCCGTAGTCGTCATCAACATATATATACTATTTTGAAAGTTAAGTTATCGTCTCCTTTTTCCGCTGTTCGTCATCCAATGGTCTACCGAATATTTACCCGGTCCGGCCACATACATCAGAATGAACACAACCAGATAGACAAAAGCCAATTCACCTCCCGTTATACTTCCACCATGGGCAAAGAAAAAAGCCACAGCCATCGTTACTATCATCGGAATCATGCTCAAACGATACAAGAAACCGAACACAAAGGCTACTGAACAAAACAGTTCACCGAAAATGGCCAGCATCAGAGAGTAACGGCTCCCGATTCCGAATGGGTCGGGGAAAGAAGCAGACATGGCGGCAAAACCCATCAGTTTGGCATAGCCGTGAGTCATCAGTAACGAGCCGAACAGCAGACGCATGGACAACAGGAAAAGGGAAAAGTTCGTTTGGTCCGCTTTACGCGGAAACAATAAAGTATTATATTTCATATTCATCATTATTTAATAGTAAAAAATACAAGATAAAGCTGCTGTAGATACAAAAAAACCTTATCTGAAGCCAAATATACGAATAAGATTCGTCTTCCGGCTCCTTTTTACATTTAATAACTACCTTACAACCGTTTTATCCGTATTTTTATCTGTCCGGGTCAGACCTGAATGCCATACACCTGCTTGACCTCATCCATCACGAAGGTGGACTCCATGGAACCGAGACTCTCGATTGTCCCCAACACATTGAGAAGAAACTCCTGATAATACTTCATATCGGGTGCATGAATCTTGAGCAGGTAATCGTAACTACCGGAGATGTTATAGCACTCCGTCACTTCCGGTATTTCCCGGATAATACCCGTGAACTCTTCTGCGATTTCTTTGTTCAACCGGCGCAGCTTCACCCGGCAAAATACTAAAAAACCGCGATTGAGCTTTTCGGCATCCAACACCGCGATATACTTCTTGATGTATCCTTGCGCCTCCAGTCTCTTCAGGCGTTCAAAAACAGGAGTCGTAGAAAGATGTACGCACGCGGCCAGTTCTTTTGTCGTCAAACGGGCATTATCTTGCAAAGTACGCAGGATTTGCAAGTCTATATGATCTAAACTTTCCATAGAAAAAACGTCTATAAACAGAGCTGTAGCCCCCTTAAATCAGGCTGTATATTCTGTTCTTGAATACAAAAATAGATATTTTTCCCGTATTTCTTTCACTTCTTGTTTGATTATTCCAAAAACCATAACTTTGCCATCATCGAAACAAGAAACAGTCAAGAACTCAATAACAGAAACATCATGGACAGAACAAAACTACACTTCGAGACCCTGCAACTTCATGTAGGACAAGAACAGGCAGACCCGGCTACGGATGCCCGTGCGGTACCCATTTACCAGACTACCTCATACGTGTTCCACAACGCGGACGATGCCGCTGCACGCTTCGGCCTGCAAGCCCCCGGCAACATCTACGGACGGCTGACCAACAGCACGCAAGGAGTGTTCGAGGAACGCGTAGCCGCCCTGGAAGGAGGAATAGCCGGACTGGCTGTAGCTTCGGGAGCAGCCGCCATCAGTTATGCTTTCGAAAACATCACGCGTGCAGGTGACCACATCGTAGCCGCCAAAACCATTTACGGTGGCAGCTACAACCTTTTGGCCCACACTCTGCCGACATACGGCGTCACCACTACATTCGTCGACCCTGAAAACCTCGACAATTTCGAACAAGCCATACAGGAAAACACCAAAGCCGTATTCATCGAAACATTGGGAAACCCCAATTGCAACATCATAGACATTGATGCCGTGGCCGACATCGCACACCGCCACCGGATTCCGCTCATCATAGACAATACGTTCGGCACGCCCTACCTCATCCGCCCCATCGAGCACGGCGCGGACATCGTGGTTCACTCCGCGACCAAGTTCCTGGGCGGCCACGGAACCACCCTTGGCGGCATCATCGTGGACTCCGGCAAGTTTGACTGGGCGGCTTCCGGGAAGTACCCCGCCATCGCCGAGCCGAACCCCAGCTATCACGGCGTTTCCTTCGTAGCCGCAGCCGGCCCCGCCGCGTTTGTGACCTATATCCGCGCGGTGCTGCTGCGGGACACCGGCGCGACCATCTCTCCCTTCGCGGCCTTCCTGCTGCTCCAGGGCGTTGAGACGCTGTCCCTGCGCTTGGAGCGCCATGCCGAGAACACAAAGAAGGTGGTGGAGTTCCTCGCGAACCATCCTCAGGTGGAGCATGTGAACCACCCCTCCCTGCCCAACCACCCGGATCACGCCCTGTATGAGAAGTATTTCCCCAACGGCGGCGCATCCATCTTCACCTTTGAGATCAAGGGCGGCGTGAAGGAAGCTCATAAGTTCATTGACAATCTGAAAATCTTCTCGTTGCTCGCCAACGTGGCGGACGTCAAGAGTCTGGTCATTCACCCGGCCACCACGACCCACAGCCAGCTGACCGAGGCGGAGCTGCTGGATCAGGGAACCATTTTCATGCTTAACGCCGTGGCACTATTCATCTTCCCCATCATCGGACGCTGGCTGGAAATGGACGATCATCAATTCGGATACTGGTGCGCTATCGCCATCCACGACACGAGTTCCGTGGTCGGTGCGGCTAAAACGTACAGTAACGAGGCTTTGGCTATCGCCACCACGACCAAACTGATTCGGGCACTTTGGATCATCCCGATCTCACTGATTGCCGCCTTCTTCTATAATAAAGGAACAAACACTAAATCAAAAATATCCATTCCTTACTTTATTTTCTTCTACATTGTCGCCATGATCATCGCTACCTACACACCGCAATGGGGACATCTCTACACTCAAATCGTGGGATTCGCTAAAGTCGGAATGTTATTCACACTATTCCTTATCGGTGCCGGACTCTCTAAAGATACCATCAAACAAGTAGGTTTCAAACCGATCCTGTTAGGCATCATCCTTTGGATTTGCATCAGCACACTATCGGCTAGCGTGATCATGTTACTGTAATTGGGGTTTAAAACTCCTAAAACGTATAAAGTTTATAAGGTATAGGTTCCCACGGCAAACACGTGTTCTCGATAGTCTTCCTGTTGCCGAACATTATCTAAAAGATCCCTATTACCCTATAAACTTTATACATTATATACCTCCTCCCCCCCCTTCATAGTTTTTTTTCGTATCTTTTAAAAGTAAATAACATAGATAGTATATATATTTGGCTACGTATTGAAAATCATATCAAATTATCTAACGAAATTTTTATGACAATGCGTGCAAACTGTTTTAATCTGTTATTGGTACTGCTAATAGGGATTCTTCCTATAAACTTGCAGGCCT
>ENA-OROK01002789-OROK01002789.1-human-gut-metagenome-genome-assembly--contig:-NODE-2789-length-14572-cov-3.790659_pt1 | contig 14572 bp, 19 predicted proteins | sample MGYA00242127_ERZ509046 | MGnify/ENA primary metagenome ERZ509046 (study PRJEB26280, sample SAMEA2338728) | human gut metagenome | biome: human gut; feature: human-associated habitat; material: faeces... | reverse complement strand
AGCGACAAAGAATGCTTTTATAATGCCATTTATTAACACATTAGGTTACGATGTATTTAATCCTTTAGAAGTTGTTCCCGAAATGACGTGCGATATAGCGATGAAGAAAGGAGAAAAAATAGATTACGCTATAATGAAGGATGGGGAGCCGATTATACTTATAGAATGCAAGCATTGGGCGCAAGATCTAAATTTACACGATAACCAGTTGATACGTTATTTCAATGTTTCTAAGGCTAAATTTGGGGTTTTAACAAATGGGGTCATCTATAGGTTTTATACCGATCTTATAGAGCCAAACAAGATGGATGAAAAACCTTTCTTGGAAGTTAATATAACAGAATTAAGAGACTCTCAAATAGAAGAGTTAAAGAAATTCCATAAGTCATATTTTAATGTAGAAAATGTATTGAGTTCTGCTAGTGAACTAAAATACATGGGAGAATTAAAAAGTATTATTGCAAAAGAATTTTCTAGTCCCTCATCTGAATTCGTAAAATATTTATCAAAACAAGTGTATGATGGAGTTATCACCGCTAAATTGTTAGATCAGTTTACTGAATTAACAAAAAAATCTATCAGTTCATATATAAATGAATTGATTTCGGACAGGCTCAAATCTGCCTTAAAGACTGAAACTGTAGAAGAGGCAAAAAATGAAGAGATAGATAATAAAGCGTTAGAAGAAGACGGAAATAAGATAATAACAACAGAGGAAGAAATAGAAAGTTATTTTATAGTAAAATCAATACTTAGACAGGCGGTAGATGTTTCAAGAGTCGTTTATCGTGATGCTCAAACTTATTTTGCCATATTACTGGATGACAATAATAGAAAACCGATTTGTCGTATGTATTTTAATGCAATTAGCAAGAAATATATAGCTACTTTTGACGAAAACAAGAAAGAAACGAAACATGAGATTACGAGCTTGAACGATATATATAATTATTCGGAATACTTAATTAATACGATTTCGTTCTACGATAATAAATAGTAATAATAAATATGAATGTGATTTTCTTGATGAAAACACATTCAGAAGTTATTGGTATAGTATTGGTGGGGATAAAGAACCTCATGATTTTATAAAACAATAAAACAGTAGCCCCGTCCCAATAAAGGTTCGGGGCTTTTTATTTTCCAAAAGTTAAATATCTCATATTGCATTGAAATATAGTTTTTGAAAGTTGCATTATAATGTAACTTTTGTTATTTTTGTACCATGAAACGTAAGATAATAACATACGGAGGATATTTTGAAAGATTTATTTCCACGCTTTCGGATAAAGAAATAAAGAAGCTGGATTATATAATCTCTTTATTGGAGTCGGAGGATCGACTACCGGTTAAGTTCATAAAGTTTCTGCGTGATGAATTGTATGAATTGCGTATGGAGTATAATAGTAATATTTACAGGGTGTTTTTCATTTTTGACGAAGGGAAGATAGTTGTTCTTTTTAATGGCTTTCAGAAGAAAACGCAAAAGACACCTAATAATGAAATAGAAAAGGCATTAAAAATAAAGGAGGCATATTATGGAGACAAACAATCATCAAATAAATGATTACAGCGCTGTTCTTGAACGTAAATACGGAAAAGAAGGTACCGTCGAACGAGCTCAATTCGATGAAGAAGCATACTCTTTCTATACTAGTCAGATATTACTTGATGCAAGAAAAGAAGCTAAGGTTACACAATCCGAGCTTGCGGAACGTATCAATGTGACCAAATCTTATATATCACGCATTGAAAAGGGCGTAATAACGCCAAGTGTAGCCACATTTTATAGGATTATGAACGCACTTGGCATGAGGATTGAAGTAGTCAAACCTATATTATGATGAGTGAATAAAATAGGCGAGGTGCTATGAATGCAAAGGAAGAACTTAAAAAGTGGAAAGATGATTTTGCAAAGGCTAAGACCGAACAAGCAAAATTAGAGCACAAGAAGCGTTTTAATGCGTATGTAAACTCTTTACCACCTTCCGATAAAAAGGAGTTCTTGGATGAGTTTAAAAAAGGTGCAGAACAGGCTATAGATGAAGCCTCAAATAAAGTCGTATTCAAAAGAGTTACTATCAAGGAACATAAAGCATACAGAATACCTGTATATGATTATCTTATACCGTAATAACAAAGATTTATATGAATACTCACAACCCATTAGTAATCGAAAAACCATCACAAAAGCTTCTTGAATTTGTGAGGGAGTTGGAGCGTAGGAAATGTGAAACCAAAAATGAACTTCTAACTAAAAAGGATAAGTATTTCCCCGCTAAGAAAAAGCAATGAATATCACACTGCCTATTGAGTGCTCTGACGGACACCAATACCTTCTAAAGCTTACTGACTGTAAGAATATACCAATTGATTCGACTATTGAAATTGTAGATATAGCTCTGATTTCAATGTCCAAGATAGAAATTATTAATAATGCAGGAACCTTAAATAGAATAGCGTCAATACTCTTTAATTTTTTGGATGAGAATGACGTTATTCTATATTTTTATTGTTCTAAAGACCCAATAAAGCAAAGAGATACTAGAGAAAAAATGTCATATCAACAATACCGCAGTTTTTTATTTACTTCTATGTTTGATAGAACGACTCGACATCATAAGGGGGAGTTTATAAATAAGTCTATTATTTTAAAAGATATGATATATGGCGATCACTATATCCACCTTATAGCTCAATCAAAACACGCCGATAAATTGGATAAGCTTGAAGGAGAACTCAACACATTCAATAAGTAATCAAGCGGAGTAACCTCCGCTTTTCTTTTGCCGTTTTATCTTATAAAATAGCCTTTCCCTCCTAAAAATCTAATGCATAATTGCTAATTTCCCACAATTGCCAAATTGTGGTTTATCTCTCACTCTATTATTTTATAACTTCTCATTTTGAACGTAATTTTATGCTGTTGAAAATTAAAACTAAATTCATACAGTATGAAAGAACAAATTTTCCAAGCTTTAAAACTAGCTTATGCAAATCTAGGGTTGAGCGATGAGATTTTACAGGGGCAGGCTGATGCCTTAACGGTTACCGGTCTAGTAACTGATGATAATTTAGCAACTGTTGTACAGGGGCAAAAAACTTTTCTGACTTCTCTTCAAAGTGGTATTGACAAACGTGTTACAGACGCTGTTAATAAAGCTAAAGAAAAAGGCGGAGGAGCTGCCGGTGGGGGCGGGCAGATTGAAACGCAACCAAACGAGGAACCGGAGTGGTTCAAACAGTACAAGCAACAGCAGGAAGAACGTTTCTCTTCTCTTCAAAAGGAAAATGAGACATTCAAGGTTGAAAAGTTACGTGCTGAAAGAAACAGTCTTATTTCCTCAAAAGCAAAAGAACTGGGGATACCTGAATGGCGAATGAAAGAGGGGTTTGCAATTACCGATGAAATGGACGAAACTGCAATTAACACCTATCTATCAGGCATCAAGCAGAATATTGTAACCGCAGGACTTGAGAAAAAAGATTCGGCATTTCCCTTGTCCACTCCTGCTGAAAAAAGTAAAGAGATGGCTAAGCAGTGGGCAGAAAGTTTGCCGGATGCTAACTAAAAAAACGAAAAACTATGGCTATTGAATTTGAAAAAGGAAAAATCAAAGGCGGATTCCCGGTATTTTGGCGAGGAGAATGTAAAGTTCTTCCGGGAGACTTCAAATTGAAGCAAACGTTTCCTGAGGGAACGTTAATCCGAAAAGGCACTCCGATTGCGTTGGACTTCGCAAACATGGAATGTACAGTATGCAAAGCCGTGAAGATTGTCTCCGGTGGTACAACTTCTGCTCCAAGAGTTGTAAAGGGAAGCTTGGTTCAGGTTGGAGACAAGTTGAAAATAGGAGGAAACGAGCAGACTGTCAACGGTATTGATAAGACGAATACGGATTACGATGTTCTTACATTGTCCGCTGCTTTGACCGGCGCAACTGCCAATGCTTTTGCTGTTGTTGGAACTGATGTGCCAAATGCAGTAGTTGAGACAGATAAGGAATATAAAACCAATATGGATTTCCAAACCGTTTCAGCAGGTTATGATGTGGTTATTCTGAAAGAAGTGGCTTATCCGATGCCGGAAGACTGGCTGTTAGGCGGATGGTGCATGAAGAATAACCCTAGTATTAAATATGTAAGACAATAAGCTATGCCAGGATTATTTTACAGTTCTATTTTTGGCGAACTTACCAAACAGGTACAGATTCGCATTGATGCCGCTTCCGAATTAAGAAAACGATTGTTTGACCAGAATATCTATGAAAGATTTTTGACGTGGGACACTCCTACTATTGGTCTTAATTTTGAAGAATTAATCGGGCAGTACAATTTGAGTGTTGCTGCTGCTACTTTGGATTCTAAAGGTAAAGAGCCCATAATGGGAACCGATGGACTTGAGACATTAAAGGAAAAGGTTTTGAATCATCAAATGAGTTACTCAATGCCAATTGAAGATTATCGTAAGATTCTTCAAATCCTTGATTCTCGGATGCTGACTGACGATCAGAAAACACAGCAGTTAATCAATCTGATGTGGAACAATGTCACGAAGGTAGTTAATTCTGTTCAGTCTAAACTGGATATCATCTTCTTGGGCGCCCTCTCTAACAAAGGTGTGTTTACTTTCGATGCGAATAACAACCCGGAAGGAGGAGTAAGGGGTACGATTGATTACAAGATGCCATCTGAGAATATCGCTAAGGCCACTATCGATTGGACGCAGGATAATGAAGGTACTGTAGACTGCTTTGAAGATTTGCAGGGAATGCTTGATTCCGCTCAAGATAAGGTGACTTTTGATAAGATTCTTCTTTCTCAAAGCCGCTTATCGTTCATCCTCCGTAATAAGAAGATGAAACAGGTGATTTTTGGTGTAGATAAATCATCAACTCCTTTGTTATTGTCTAACCTGAATGAGTTTATGCGCCAGAACAACTTCCCGGAATTCGAGGTTATCAGACGTATTACAAGAGTTCAGGATAATGGTAAACTGAAAGAGTATACTCCATGGAATGATAAAAACCTAGTGTTTATTCCTTCCGGAAATCTTGGTGTAATCAAGAATGCATATGCAGACAACGAATTGCGTCAAGAGCCGGGTGTGACTTATTCGAATTTCGGAAGAATCCGTATCTCTCAATGGGGCAAAGGGGAAACCGACAACTCTAACGGTGTTGAGTTTACCAAAGCACAATCATTGTCATTGCCGGTTATTACTGAAATTAACGGTATTTACTCATTGACAGTTGAATCGTGACAATAGGTGACTACATAAAGCAATGTTTTTCTTCATTTGGAGATATTTCAGATGCGGGAGTAGAGAAGTTTGCGTTAGAGTTGGGACTTAATCCCAGCTCTGATGCAGATTTGAACAATAAGAAGATTGTTTCTGAATCCATTAATAAGTTCATGAACAAAATTCTTGTGCATCCTACTTCCGTTTCAGAAAACGGGCATTCAAAGTCATGGGGAGTGGATAGCTTGGAGAATTACGCAAAGTATATGTTTAAATTATATGGCATAATCCCCGACGACAGTACGGCCGCACTAGTGGGACTTAGTGTAATAAAGGATGCTTCAAATCTTTGGTGATATGCTAGAATCCGCTCCACATAAATTGCAGTTGTTGGTTATTACTCCGGAAAAGAATGACGAATATAATCGTCCTATTCCTGGTGCGGGTAGTGAACGTTGGGAAGAAGTAACCATCTGCTTTTGCCATGACAATTCCCAGCAAAAGGAAGTGTCTGTAAATGGTGAACGTTGGGTGTATAATTACCATGTGGTTTATGAAGGTGACAAGATTGCTTTAGGCTCCCATATCAGATGCCTAGACGCTGAAGGGAATACAGTAGGAGAGGGAGATGTGAAGAAGAATGCCGAATGTTATTCGGAAGAGTTGGAAGGTAGATGTGATATTTGGATATGATTGTAACGACTGATATAGCTAATATTATATTTAAAGATTGCAAGTCTTTTGGAATCTCAGAAATATATCAACGGGGAAATATTCCTGAAGGTAAAGTAAAGACCGAGAGAATTGTAATCTACCCCAAAACTCAACAACCGGATGCTTATTGGGAAAAAGGATATGTTGAAGTAAATTTCTGTGTTCCTGTAACGAAATCTGAAAAGGCAAATTTGATTCGTCTGAATGAGTTGGAACGAAAGGCAAAAAAGTTCTTTAAAGATGGTGTTGTTGCCCTGTATGATGGATCTTGGTATCGTTACTCTTCTGAAAGTATTGGAATAGAAGAAGACAAAGAATTATGTTGTTACTATGTAAATGTGAAATTATTATTTGAAACTTTAAACGTAAATTGAAAAAATATGAAGCCGTTTATTGGAATTAAAAAGATTTGGTACGGTGATGTTATAACTTCTGCTGTGACTAAAACAACCCTTAAAACGTGGCTGGGTACTGCTACGGGAGTTGAGAATTCTCATCAAGACACTTGGGCGTATACGGAGGATGATCCGACCTATACTGACTACATTAACGAGTTGAACGGTAGTATCTATTATCGTGATGTTACTCAGAAGGGAGCTAAAACAATAGCTTTCACTATGGGTGTTTTCTCCTTTGACGACAAAGTTGAATTGGAGGGTGGTGAAAAGGTGGATACAGATGCTGGATGGGCTTCTTCTGATACTCCAGGCATTGTAAATAAGGCAATTGTAGGGCAAACAAAGACCGGTAACTACATTGTATTTACCAATGCTGCAGTCATTGCGAAAGGTAATGCAGTAGAAAAGAATATTGGTTTGGGTGTAACAGCAGTGGCTATGGAAAATCCTAACACTGGTGTTAAAAGCGACTATCTGTTCGATGGTGAAAAGGTAGAAGCTGCATGAATGGATGAAAAGGTAGCACTTGCTTCTTTTGAATCACCTTCTTTAAATAGCTATTCAGCTAGATCAAGGCGGGTGAACGCTGGAACTACTGCAAACTATGGTTCTTCAGGAGAAGATGGAGTGCAATCTTCGGAGGCATTATCTATATTATAAAGTGGTGAGGGGTGAGGATTTGTGTTTCTCACCCCTTTTTTTAATAGAAGTTATTATGAATAAAGCATCTATACTCGTATCGGAAGCCATCACAGGAAAAGACTTCATCCCGATAATTGTAAATGGGAAAATGTATCGTATAAATCCTCCTACTATTTATAAAATAGCCGGAGCTTCAGCTTATCTTGCTGTTCTGGAAGATAATAAAGATCTTGTTGGTGTTATTTCTTCATTAAAGGATATTTCTGTCGCTTCTCGTGCGCTTTCTTGGTTTATTGAAGGGAATGATAGCCTTGAACAAGAATTGTCAAGTGGAACGTTAGAGGAAATATTGCATGGACTTATGGTAGCTTACTCTTTGATTTCTGTAGAAAATTTTACAATGCTGTTGGATTTAGCGAAGAACGTAGCAAATCTGACAGCAAAACAGAAGTTATAGGGAATGACTGTATGTTAGGGCAAATTGCGTCGTTCATGGAAAATCTTCATCTCTCTTATGATGAAGTGGTTTATAGAATCCCATATCGTAATTTGGTAATTATGCAAAAAGATAAACTACACACTGTGTATAATGGAGAAGTACTAAAAGAGGTATCTGATGAGGATTTCTTTAGAGGTAAAGTTAAGTTTGATGAATAATGAAAGTAACAGTCGATTTATCTGGATTTGATGAATTCGTTGAAGAAGTGGATAATAATACCACCGAATTGATGAAAGAAGCGGCGCATAATTCTGTTGATGTCCAGAAGGTACGTAATGTTAGCAATAAGAAAACCTACCAGAACCATACATGGAATTTGAGAAATGCTCCTGGATCTGTAGTTATTCGTAATGGAAAGATTGTTGATTTATATGTCCCGTCCGATGGCGGACATTCTGAAGCGAAAGGAAAGACCGAGAATCTTTTAATCTACGGAAGACATCCTAAAGACGGTATTGTTGTGGCAGACGGTATGGAGTATGCAAGTTTTGTATCTAGTAAGGGGTTTGATGTTCTGGACTCGGCAAGCCTAACCCTAGATAAAGAATTGAGACAGTCATTTGGTAACGATAATGTAAAAGTCACATGGCAGGAATGAAATTTAATGCAGATATTGACCTTGAAAAGATTGTCAAACTGCGTCAGGAAATAAATAAATTAAAAAAATCTCTTATCGAGATTGCAAGTGTACCCAATAGCGATGCGGCTGTAAAACAGTTAGAAAGTGAAATAGATAGAGTAACAAAGAAACTATCTGAATATAAAGACAGCTATGCAAAATTACAGAAGATAAAATACGATATTGATTCTTCTAATAGTACGGTTAAAAGAGTAAAAGAAGAGACTTTTGCTTTGCGGTCTACTAATAAATGGATTATCGCCAATACAGAATCAGTTAAGGAGGCAGATAGGCAGATAAAGCAATTAAAGAAAGATTTTAGTGCGCTTTCTGATGAAGAGAAAGTAGGAGATATTGGTACAGCAAAAATTCGCCAGATTCAACAGTTAGCTGCTCAAAGACTAGTAGAGGAAGAAGCTGTCAGAAAAACGATTAAAGCACAAAAAGATCAGATAATTCAAAGTAATGCAGAAGAAGGTAGTATTACGGCATTAAGAAAGCAATTAATTCTTTTGATAAAGGATTATGATGATCTTGGACGGATAAGAAGGGGAGGAGATGCCGGAAAAGCATTGCTAACCCAAATATCGAACGTTCAAAAGGAATTAAATGCAGCAGAGCAGGCTTCAGGAAGATTTCAGAGAAATGTGGGTAATTACGCAAGTGCGTTTAATGGATTAGGTTTTTCTGTTCAACAGGTAGCACGTGAATTACCCTCACTTGCAATTAGCGCAAATACATTCTTTCTAGCAATATCTAATAACCTTCCAATATTAGTTGATGAGATTGCGAAAGCTAAAAAGGAATATGCTGCTTTTAAGACTGTCGCTCCCGTATGGCAGCAGCTAACCAAATCTCTTATTAGTTGGCAAACTGCTCTTGTTGTTGGGCTGACTTTGCTTTCTGTATATGGGAAAGATGTAATTAAATGGATTAATACACTATTTCGTTCTTCTGATGCTGTTGATGGTATGATTGTCCGAATGCAAAATCTTAGCAAAGTTATGAAAGATGGAGCAAAACAATCAGCTGCTGAACGTGTGGAACTTGATATATTGTATAAAGCTACCCAAGACCATACTCGATCGTTAAAGGAACGGAATGATGCAGCGGACGAGTTGCAAAGAAAGTATCCCCAATATTTTGGAAATTTATCAAATGAGGCTATTCTTGCGGGGAATGCTGCTACAGCTTATCAGTCTTTGACTGATAATATATTAAAAGCGGCACAGGCGAGATCAGCGATGAAGATTATTGAAGATAATTACAATAAGATTTATCAATTACAAAAAGCAATAAATGCAGATACTAACTGGACTAACCGCAACAGGGAAAAGACTAAAGAGGGGACGGCTAGTGTTACCGCAGTTATTGGTAGTTCCATAACTGGATATACACAAACAGGAGAAGTGCTAACAGAAGAAGCTATGGAATACAACAGGAGGAAGAAGGCTTTGAAAGAAAACACAGAAGCTGTCAATACTTTAAAAGCCGCTAATGATGCTCTTGTAAAATCTATAGATGTAAGTGCCCTTGTAGCTAATAATGGTACTCCTTTAGGAACTGAAGATATTGATTCTCTCACCGATCAGCAAAATAAAATAGCCGATCTTTTGGATAAGCAATCCATCGAAAGAAAGCGACGGGAAGAAGATTTGGAAAATCAGGTTGTACAGTCCCGTATTGATGCTATGGCAGACGGAGAAGCCAAGATTCGTGCTCAACGTGAGTTGGACAATAAGAAGGAAATACAGGATTTAAAACGTCAGAGAGAAGATTATATCCGGACAGAAATTGAGTACCAGAAGAGGTTGTTCGATGCCCAGGAAGATTTGAATGCCAAGAAGAGTAAAGACTATAAGAAAAAGACATTCGATCCATCTTCTGTTAAAGTTGATACGTCTAATTGGGATTCTATAATAGAAAACCGAGAGAAAAAACAAATAAAAGATTTATATACAGCAGAAGCTAATGCAATGCGAGAATATTTGAAGGAGTATGGTACATTCCAGCAACAGAAATTAGCCATTGCAGAAGAATATGCAGAGAAAATAAAGAAAGCTGCTACAGAAGGGGAAAAATTATCTCTTGGAAGGGAAAGAGACTCTGCCATCCAACAGGTAGACATTAATGCTTTAAATCAGAAGATAGATTGGCAAAGTGTTTTTGGAAACTTCTCCGGTATACTTGGTAGTCAATTAAAAGAAACGCTTGATGGTCTAAAGGAATATGTAAATACAGATAAATTCAAAAATTCATCAGAGGCAGATAAAAAAATCATATATGAAGCAATAGACCGATTGAGGGAAGTAACTCCTGGCGGTGAAGGCACGTTGAATTTTAGTAAAATACAACAACAAATGGATGGGTTGGGAGCTGCCATAAACAGACTTCAAACTGCTGCATTAAATCAAGATATTGCTTTTCAAAATCTTAAAAAAGCAGAGAACGACTACGCCAATGCGTTAAAAACAGGAGATAAGGGGGCTATAGACAGTGCACGACAAGCACTTGATTTAGCCAAATTGGGGGCTAATGCTGCCAACGATGCTTATAAAAGTGCAGAAGTTGAGGTGCAAAACTTTGGGAATAATCTTAGAGATGTAGGGGCGGATACAGTTGACGGTCTGAATTCCGTAGCAAGCGGACTTCAAAGTTTTGCTGATAGTACATTACCTGGCATATTCAGAGGGTTGCAAAACACATTAACCGGGCTTTCCAAACTCAACATTGGTGGGGCAGTCGGAGATGCTATCGGTAAGTTATCACAAACCCTTTCAAGCGCAGGAGTTATAGGACAGATTATTTCTGCTGTACTTTCAATTCTCGATATACTGAAAGATGGAATAGGTCCGCTTATATCTTCAATTATTGATACGGTTCTTAATGCTGTGAATGGAATTTTGGACAATATTCTTAGTGGAGATATGTTTGTTCAGATCTTCAGTTCCATCAAAGATGGTATAGGCAATATTTTGAACACAATCTCTTTTGGTGGATTCAACTCACTAATGGATAAAATTAGTGGAAGCAACGCTAAAGAAGTTCAAGAAGCCATTGACAGATTAACAGACCGTAATGAAACATTAGAGAAATCCATTGATCGACTTACCGATGTAATGGAAAAATCTGCTGGAGTTAAGTCTATATCAGCATATGAACAGGCATATAAATATCAACAGGAACAAATAGCCAATACCCTTAAAATAGCCCAAGAACAGGCAAGATATTCCAACTCCCATCATAGCTGGGAATATTATATGGAATGGACTGATGAACAACTACGTTGGGCTCGTAAGAATGTAGATAATAACTTCTCCGGTACGGAATCTTTGTGGGGATTAAGCCCGGAACAGATGAAATTGCTTTTAAGTAATGCCGATATATACGAGCAAATTAAAAGTGCTGGCAAGGGGGGATATGGTGGTCGTGTTATGGAAAAGCTTGAAGCCTACGCAGACCAAGCAGGTAAATTGGAAGAGCTTACAGAAAAAATCAATGAATCTATTATGCAGATTTCTTTTGATGGTCTTAGGGATAATTTTCTCGAATCTTTGATGGATATGGATAAAGACGCTAAATCTTTTTCAGAGGATTTTTCCGAATATATGCAACGTGCTTTGCTCAATTTTTCGATGGGAGATTTATTTGATGATGAACTGAAAGCGTGGTATAATGGTATTGCAGATTTAATGAAAGAACAAAGCGGGAAGCTTACTAAGAAGCAGATAGAAGATGCGAGAAAGGATTACGACTTGATGGTTCAAAAAGCCATGGATGAAAGAGATAAGCTTGCTGAAATAACCGGATACACAGGTAGCTCTTCTTCATCTTCCCAAGAGTCCACAAAGAAGGGCTTTGCCGCTGCTTCGCAAGATTCAATTGAAGAACTCAACGGACGCTTCACAGCCTTGCAAATTGCCGGAGAAGAGATCAAGAATCAGAATCAGCTCCAAACAATGTCCATTCTTGAATTAAGGAAAGATATGTTACCTATCGTCGCTAATACTACAGGAATAAAGGATATTGCCAGTGAGACACGGGATTTGTTACGGCTTTCTTATGAAGCTATAATGGATATTAGAGATAACACCAATGTGATAGTGAAGCCTATTCAGCAAATGGCTTCGGATATTGCAGAGGTTAAACGGAATACCAACGGTTTATCAAGAAGATAAAATAAGCCCCGTTCCAATGAAGGTTCGGGGCTTATTTTTTAGAATGATTTATTAAATATCGTCTAATGCTTCGCTTTCTTCTTCTTTCTTTTTTAGTTCATAATTAATATTATCCTCGTAGCCTATTTGAATATGACCGAACTGAGATATTTCTACAACTACACCCCCTACTGGTAACTCATAAAATGATATATAACGACATTTTTCTTTTCTTAGTGCTTGTAGTTCATATCCATCACCTTCATAATATGGTTTTGAGAAAAACTCATAGTGTTTATTTGGCTCACCATATTTCTTAGTGAATAACTCTTTCATGTCATAATAATCAGATTTTAAAGAACTCCAAGATTCTTTATCACTATAATTGACTGCTACTTTCCATACAATTTTAGATTTGGGAGTTGCAAAAACGTAGATTGTAACGTAATCTCCTGCAAAATCCCCTTTCATGACTGCCACATAATCCCGTGCATATTCTTTGAGTACAAAACTCTTTTTCTCTAATTTTGAAACAAAGTCTGAAAGTTTCCCGTCTAATGGAACACCTTTAAACTCTAAATGCTGCGATTCTTGGGCAAAAGAAGATATTGCCATAAGAAAACAAATTGTCAGAAATAATACTTTCTTCATAACTGTGCGTTTTATGTTATACAATGCAACAAATTAATGGACAACTGTTCATAAATCCAAATAAATCCACATATATCTTTACTTTGCACGCAAAAAAGTTGTTTTTCCTTGCATTTTTCAAAAATAGTTTGTGTGTTTGCGGCGTTCAACATATATAAATCGACTGTGCGGGCGGAGCTTGCATTAATCATGCGGGCATTTTTTATGCTTGTATTTAAAATATTGAGGTATATTGTACCCCCGTGTGGAACTGTAATGGAACCACAGCATAGTCGATATGTGTTGAACAGCGGGAAAGGCAATATACCTTTTTTATTTATTGTTATGTTCAACAATATCGACAATCATCATCGAACGAATAATAGTAGTTTGATGGCGACGTTAATCCACGATACGGATAGAATGAGTTCGCTTGAAATTGCGGAACTCACAGGAAAACAGCACGCACATATTATGCGTGATATTCGTTCTCTTTTAGCGCAAGGAGTATCACAATCCAATTTTGGATTGTCATCCTACAAGCAACCACAGCCAAGAGGAGGATATAAAGAACTCCCCTGTTTCGAACTCACCAAGAAAGGCTGTCTGATCCTTGCCTCTGGTTACGACGCAGTGCTCCGTGAGAAGATTATTGATCGCTGGGAACAACTCGAACTAGAGAAGCGCAAACCTCAAACTCCCCAAACCTACCTCGAAGCCCTGAAAGCCCTCGTGTCAGCGGAAGAGGAAAAGCAACGGTTAGCACTGGAGAAGCAACAACTGGAACAGCAAAACGCCAAACTCCAGCCAAAGGCAGCCTTTGCCGACGCAGCCTTCGCCACCGACGATAAGGTAGACATAGGAATGTCCGCCAAGATACTAAAACTCGGATTCGGGCGCAATACCCTATTCGACAAGCTAAGGAAAGCGGGCGTATTCTTCGCCAACCGCAACGAGCCCAAACAGCGGTTTATTGATGCCGGATACTTCGAGATGAAGGAGAAGTTCATCGAGCGCAACAACCATCCGGGGTTTGTCGTAACCAAAGTGCTAGTTACCCAAAAGGGATTGGCTTATCTGAACCACCTGTTTGGAGGAAATCCTTCAGACGGGAAGCTAGCCAGGATAGTATAACACACATCACACATTTACAGCAGTCCGTTTCAATGCCGGACAGCCACAACTATATCGAAAAGTTTAGTATCAAAAAAAAGAAAAGACACTATGGAACAGAATTATTTCACACTGAAGCAAAGTAGACAGATAAACAAGATATATAACGAAGTACAGAGCTATATGCCTTTTGAAGAAGCCACATTTCCGGCTTTTATTTCAAAGATAATTCCGTTTGTGAGGGAATATTCCCATTACACGGAAAACAGCAAGGAATACGCAAAAGAATTGTTTATAGAAGGGATAAAAAGACTGGCAGACAAATATTATCCGAACGGATTCAAGCCCAGCAAGAAGCAACGGTATAGATTCTCTTTAATTGAGATTCCCCGAATGAGCAGTTTTGAATGCGACTACAAGCCTATCGAGGGTGTTGCTTGCATGAAGGTTATCAGAGCCTTCCGGGACTTTGCTCGTTCGGGATTTGAAGAAGAAGAATTTATAAAGAAGTTAATCAGAATATCCAATATGCTTAGTTAAGTCAGGGACTTCGGTTCC
>ENA-OROK01002780-OROK01002780.1-human-gut-metagenome-genome-assembly--contig:-NODE-2780-length-14599-cov-3.554524_pt1 | contig 14599 bp, 10 predicted proteins | sample MGYA00242127_ERZ509046 | MGnify/ENA primary metagenome ERZ509046 (study PRJEB26280, sample SAMEA2338728) | human gut metagenome | biome: human gut; feature: human-associated habitat; material: faeces... | reverse complement strand
TGTGGCCGCCGTTGACGCCGCTCATGCTCTGGTCGGTCTGATAGCCGCCCAGCGCCTGCGCCTGCCGGATCAGCGGAGAGAAATCCTTGCGGCCCTGGGCGTCCGCGGCGATGTGCCGCAGCCCGTCATAGCCCACCACCGACGTGGTGTAGACCCGGTCGGCATAGCTGGGCCGGGGCGGCATCAGGCAGTTGGTGGTGAACAGCACCGGCGCGGGGATATCGGCAAATTCCTTCTGCTGATTCTGCCACGCCGTGCCGAAATTTCCCGCCAGATGGGGGTACTTCTTCAAGCCGGGATAGCCGTGGGCGGGCAGCATCTCGCAGTGGGTGTAGACGTTGACGCCCCGGCCCGCCGTCTGCTCCAGAAGCTGGTGCAGGTCCTCCAGATCGTGGCCGGAGACCACGATGAACGGCCCCTTCTTCACGTCGATGTTCACCCGGGTGGGGACGGGATCGCCGAAGGTCTCCGTGTTGGCCCGGTCCAGCAGGGCCATGCACTGGAAGTTCACCTGCCCGAACTCCATGATCAGCGCCAACCACTCCTCCACGCTGTGCTCCCGGGCCAGCGCGGCCAGACCCTTGTAGAACCAGGCGTCCACCTCCTTGTCCCGATAGCCCAGGTTCATGGCGTGGTGGGCGTAGGCCGCCATTCCCTTCAGGCCGAACAGCAGCGTGGCGCGCAGGGAGACGGTGTCCGTCTCTCCCTTCCAGAGCCACGAGGTGTCGCCGCTGCCGCTGCTGCCGCCATTATTCCCGCCGGGCCGCCGCCTATTACAGCTACCCTGCTCATTCGTTATCCCTATCGTCTGTATTGGACGCTATATACACCTTGTGGCTCTTCCATATGCCTTCCAGCTGATCCAATCTCTCATACACCTCGTCCTTCCTGCGAAGGCCCGCACCCACTATAAGGGCATTGATAAGGCTCAAGGGGGCAGCCAGAGAATCGGCAAAGGAAGCCATATCGCTGCGCGCTACCAGTACGCTGTCCGCAAGCTCGGCTATAGGGGAAAACATGCTGTCCGTTATGGCCGTCACATATGCGCCCTTGCTCCTTGCGAAGCTCAGCGCTTCCACCGCCTTAGAGGAGTATCTGGGGAAGCTTATTCCTATGCACATGTCCTTGTCGCTTATGCGCAGCATCGTTTCATATACGGTACTGTTGACGATGCATACATCGTCCAGTATGAAGTTGAGATAATACCCCAGGAATTGTGCTAACGGCGCCGCACTCTTTATACCTACAACATAGATCTTGCGCGCCTTGAGCATGTGGTCTATGACGGTATTGAAGGTAGCGGTATTTACCGACTCTATAGTGGATCTGATATTGCTTATATCTGATTTCAATACAGTGGAAAGGACCTCGTCCTGAGAAAGATCCGATGTGAGTTGTATACGCTGGACCGTAGTAAGACGGTTGCGTATCATTTCCTGAAGGGAGCGCTGGAGCGCAGGATATCCGTCATAACCCAAAGCATATGCAAAGCGGACAACCGTAGATTCGCTTACGCCTACAGTGCGGCCCATCTTCGATGCGGTAATGAACGCCGCCCTGTCGTAATTGTCTATTATGTAGTTGGCAAGCAGCTTCTGCCCCTTGCTGAAAGAATTGTAATGCTGGTTTATCCGTGTGAGCAAATCCACGTTTTCCATGTTGATACCGACCCCTTCTTAGTCTGTTTCTTATTTATTCAGCCGCTTCAGCGCGGCGTAATCCGTAAAATCTGTAAGTATTGGTGTAACGGAAACAAAGCCTTCGGCCGTCCAGCGCTCGTCGTTGTCAGCCTTCATATCTCCGTCATACTCCGTCCGCATAGGCCACCAGTAGTATTCGCATCCACGGGGATCAACCCGTTTTTCAAATGGTGAATAGTATGTCCTTTTTGAGAGACCGGTAAACTTTATGCCTTTCAGCTCGCCGTAGGCAAGGTCGGGCACATTTACATTATAAAGTAGGCTGCCGCTGGCGATAAAGCCGTCAAACAGCTCTGCCGCCACCCTTGCCGGCACCGAAAAATCTTTAGACGTAAGGTTGCACATCGATACTGCCATTGAAGGTATGCCCATTAACGCCCCTTCCTTTGCCGCAGATACCGTGCCCGAATAATGTATATCCATGCCCAGGTTATACCCGTGGTTCACTCCGGTTATAATTGCATCCGGCTTGAAGTTCAGCGCGTTGCAGCCTACTATCACGCAGTCCACCGGTGTGCCGTTTACCCTGTAAGCCTCTATATTATCAAAGCCGGAAAGTTCTGTCTTATGTATCCTGAGTGGCGACGTAAGATTTATAGAATGGCTGGCACCGCTGCGCTCATGATCCGGAGCGACGACCATCACCTGATGCTTCTTTGAAAACTCCGCTGCAATGGCCTTGATGCCTGCGGCGTATATACCGTCATCATTTGCAATAAGTATTCTCATTATTTGCATCTTTCCTTGTATTTGTGAAAAAGCCATCGGCTTTCAGTTGCAATTATTGTACCAAAAAGCGTTTATTTTGGCAATATAAAAGCATTATATGAAAGAGCTGCATTATATATTTCATAAGTAAGCATTATGCAACACTTCCTGCTATAATTCTTTTCTATACAAAACGGTCGCAGAGCGTTATGCAACGAAGCCTTTGAGGTATCCTTTGAGTATATAGAAGCCCCGTTTGTTAGAAAGTATATTATACTTTCCAACAAACGGGGGACATTTCATATTTCCAGGCTTTGTTGTTTGCTCCGATGCGTTCGAAGAAGATTATTCTTCCTCGTCCTCTTCCTTCTGGGCGTTCTCGATGATCTTCTTTGCCTCGAAAGCGGGGACGTCCTCGTAGCGTACGAACTGGCTGGTAAAGGAGCCGCGGGCCTGAGTCATGGAACGCAGGTCGGTAGCATACTTGAACATCTCAGAGAGAGGAGCTTCTGCTACTACTTCGGTACCTTCCTCACAGGGGTTCATGCCGAGCACACGGCCGCGACGGCTGGACAGATCACCCATGATGGCGCCGGTATACTCGTTGGGAACGGTGATGTTGTACTGATAGATGGGCTCTATCAGGGCAGGCTGTGCTTTGGCGCAGGCTTCCTTGTAAGCAAGACGTGCGGCGCTCTTGAATGCAACTTCCTTAGAATCCACGGGGTGATACTTACCGAAGAACAGAGTGGCCTTTACTCCGATCATGGGATAACCGGCAAGCACGCCGTGCTTCATGGCCTCGCGGGTGCCCTTTTCAACTGCCGGGATATATTCCTTAGGAACGACGCCGCCGACGATGGCGTTGACAAACTCGAAATCCTCGCCGTTGGTGAGGGGCTCAAAGCGCATGTTGACCACGCCGAACTGGCCGCTGCCGCCGGTCTGCTTCTTATGCTTACCTTCGGCCTCTGCGGTTCCGCGGATAGTCTCACGGTAAGGAATGCGGGGATCGGATATCTGAGCCTCTACGCCAGTCTTATTCTTCAGCTTTGCGCAGAGAACATCAATATGCACCTCGCCCAAACCGCAGAGCAGCATGTCGCCGGTCTCGGCATTCTTCTCAAGGGCCATGGTTGGATCTTCTTCGAGCAGCTTGTTAAGGCCGGCAAAGACCTTATCTTCTTCGCCCTGCTTCTTGGCGGAAACGGCCAGCTTGATGCAGGGCTCAGGGAATTTGATGGCTTCAAACTGCACAGGTGCGGAAGCGTCGCACAGGGTGTCGCCGGTAGCGGTATACTGAAGCTTGGACAGTACGCCTATATCGCCAGCGATGAGCTTATCGACGGGAGTGACCTTCTTGCCGCGCATAATGCCAGGGGCAGAGGGCTTCTCGGACTTCTCTTCACGGGTATTGTACGGAGCAACATCTGCGCTGAGAACGCCGCTGTATACTTTAAGTATGGAATACTTGCCGAACTGGTCAATAACGGTCTTGATGACCTGAGCCGCAAACTTGCCGTCCTGCTTCACTTCGACTGCATCTCCGGTCTTGGGATTGACGGCTTTGGGAGCCTTAGCCATGGAGGCGGGAGGCATGTACTTGACAAGATTGTCCATCAGGGTGCATACGCCAATATTGGGCTGTGCGGCGCAGCAGCAAACAGGGGTAATGTCGCCGCCCAGAATACCGTTGTTCAGGCCGGAGATTATCTCCTCGCGGGAGAGCTCCCCTTCCTCAAAGAACTTCTCCATAAGGGCTTCATCCGTCTCGGCGGCTGCCTCGGTGAGGGCCTCGTAGACTTCCTGCGCCCGTGCGGCCAGATTGGCGGGGATATCACAATCCTTCTCGCCCTTGCCATCGTACTTTTTGGCAATCATATGAACGGTGTCCACATAGCCTACCAGCTTGCCGCCTTCCATTATGGGCAGCTGAATCGGAACTACGCTGGGACCGAACTTTTCGTTCAGCTCATTCATGACCTTATCGAAGTTGGCGTTTTCGCGGTCCATCTGATTTACTACGATCATGCGGGCCTTGCCGGACTTCTTGCACATATCCATGGCCTTCTCGGTGCCTACAACGGGGCCGGATACGGCGCCGACGACGATCAGAGCGGAGTCAGCCATTGCCATTGCCGCAGTAACTTCACCGTAAAAATCGAAGAAACCGGGAGCGTCTATAATATTTACCTTTACGTCCTTCCACTCGTAAGGAGCAAGAGCACAGTTGATGGAGATAGTGCGCTTTACTTCCTCGGGATCGTAGTCGGTAGTGGTGGTTCCGTTCTCAACCTTGCCGAGACGCTCGAGGAGCCCGGCATTGAAGAGCATGGCCTCGGTAAGAGTGGTCTTGCCCTCGCCGCCGTGGCCGAATACTCCTATGTTGCGGATGTTTGCTGCGGTATAGTTCTTCATTTCAATCCCCCTAAGGTGTAATATAAATAATTGAATAACTTATTCGTGCGCATTTTTGCGCCAAAGCGCGCATAAAGCACCAACAAATAGTTTACCAGATAAATCCGCCTTTTGTAAACTGTTTTTATCGGATTTATTAGCATATTTGACGCTTATTTAGTCAAACAGGCTTGAAGTCCTGTTGCCGACCAGCTCGTCGCCCATCTCGTTAATATCTCCCAGGGTGACGTCTATGGTAATTTCCTCGTCGCCCCTAATGATCTCTAAGCTTACCGTATCCCCTACCCGCTTATCCTTAATGTAATCCACGAAGTCGCCCTGGGTAGTAACGTTTATGCCGTCGTAGGCTGTCACTATGTCGTCTACCCTGAGGCCAGCCTTGTGCGCAGGGCCATTCTTAGTTACGCTGTAAATCAGTATACCGGGATGCAGATCATACTCTTCAGCATTTTCCTCGGTTATCTCGATAACATTTACGCCAATGCCGGGACGGGCTACATGGCCTTGGGTTATCAGCTCCTCCACAACCTCCACAGCCTTATCGATCGGTATGGCAAAGCCGAGGCCCTCGGCGCTTATGGTGTTGCCGTACTCATCATAGCCGGCAAATATGTTCTTCGCAGTAGTTATACCTATTACCTCGCCCTTCATATTGAGCAGAGGGCCGCCGCTGTTGCCGGGGTTGATGGCTGCATCGGTCTGCAGATATTCGTTCTCGTGGCCGTCAATGTTTACGTTCCTCGATGTTGCGCTGATTATGCCGAATGTGGCCGTGCCCGCCAGCTCACTGCCGGAGGGATTTCCTATGGCGATAGTGAAATCGCCCACCCGTACATTTTCGGCACTGCCAAGTGCCAGTGGCTTCAGGCCGTCCTTCCTGATATAGAGCACAGCGATATCCATGGTGGAATCGTAGCCTACCACCTCGGCGTCTATCTCCTGCTTGTCGTTGTCCGGTAAAGTGACGGTTACCTTGCTCGCACCCTTTATAACGTGGGCATTTGTCACGATGTAGCCTTCGCTGGAAAGCACGAAGCCGCTGCCGTATCCCTCAAGCTCGTCCTTGTCCTTTACCTTTTCGTATGAATTGACCCCTACCACACCCTCAAAGGTCTGCTCCACTATGTCCGGAGCGGGATTTACTGTATCTGAAATGATGGGAACCTGCCCGTCCAGCACCGGCATTTCGCGTCCGGTATACTGTTTCTTTTCAGGCTCCTCATATTCTTCATCCTTGGCGGGCCTATTGTTTTCCGGCTTTTTCTCTCCAAAATGCCACTCAAAGCTGAAACCGCTGTCATCGTTGTCCCCGCTGCCCTTATCCTCGCCGGGAAGTACGCTCTCCGCCGCCTCCTTTATGCCGGATATGGCCAGCGTCGTTGTGCAGCTGCCCACAGCTATGCCAACCAGCAGGCAGAGTATACCTACGAGTATGTAACCCGCGCAGCTGTTTTGCCCGCTCTTCTTTTCCCTTGGCATGGCATTGTGCTGATAATAACTGCCGCCGAACTCGCCGCCGGTGTTCTGCTCATCGTTCTGTCCGTTCATTTCACTGTATTCTTCCATATGCTGCCTCCAAGTGTTTAAGCTTTTTTCTGTGCCGCGCCTTTGACGCTTCGCTCCGCGGCGTTGAGGGTAAAGGTAAAGCTCGTCCCCTTTCCCGGCTCCGACTCCACGGTTATATCCTGATCGTGCTGATCTATTATTCGCTTTACTATGGCAAGGCCGAGTCCGGTGCCGGCGCTTTCTCCGGGCGTGTGGGCCTTTTCCGCCTTGTAAAACCTCTCGAACAGATGCGGTATGCTGTCGGCATCTATGCCCTTGCCGGAATCCTTGACCGTTACCGTAACGACCTTTTTCTTTACTTTGGTGATAAGCCACAGGCTGCCGCCCTCCGGCGTAAACTTTATGGCGTTATCTATGAGATTCCGCACCACCTGGGCTATCTGGCCGGGGTCCGCCTCGACGGCTATCTTCTCCGGCTTCATATCCAACTCCACATTGAGCTTTTTGGCATCCACCCTCGCCTCGAATGTGAGCATGGTCCTCACTATCAGCTCGTTTATGTCAAATACTTCTTTCTTTATCACTACCTGGCCAGACTCTATTCTGGCCAGATCAAGCAGGTCGTTCACCATTGACGTCATGCGCCGGTTCTCGTTTATCACTATATCCAGATACTTGGCGTAATCCTCCTGCGCTATAGTGCCGTCCTGCATAGCCTCGAGGAAGCCCCTCATCGAGGTGAGCGGCGACCTCAGCTCGTGTGAAACGTTGGCCACAAAGCTTCTTCTGGCCTCCTCCAGCGTGTTAAGCTCCGATGCCATTATATTGAAGCTTTTCCCGAGCTGGGCTACCTCGTCCGTACCCTCGCTTTTTACGCGGAGGTCGAACTCTCCCTTGGAGTAGCGCATCACGATATTGTTCATCTCGATGATAGGCTTTGTCATTTTGCCCGTGATATACGATACCGCAAGCATCGCCAGCACCACTCCTATGCAGGAATACAATATTACGTCCATAGTAACCTGACGTATGGACTCCTGTATACGGCTGGTATCCGTATGCAGCACCAAAGCCGCTATCACCTTGCCGTTTTCATTCGTTATAGGCCCCGTAAGCGACATGGTTGGCATGTCTACCCTATCTCCCAGCATTTTTCTTATCTCGGTCTTTTTGCCGCCGTAAAGTATGTCGCTGGTGATGCTTGATATATCCATATCGTCGCAGCCCGCCCATTTTGCAGTAGATTCCTCGTCGATGAACACGCATCGTCCAAGGCTCTCGTCCGCAAACTGAAGTATGACCATGGCATCATACTTTCTTGCGATCGTCAGGAGCTCCTTTTCAGCCACGGCACGCTTGGCGCTGTCTATGTAGCGTTCCGTCACAGCTGCGCTTATCTCCTGGGCTTCGCGCTTGAGTTCGTCGCGTTTTTCGGTTTTGTACTGGTTCTGAAACACGGTGCCTACGGTAAAGCCGAGGAGAATCAACAGCCCCAGCGTCACCGAAAGGTATGTAGCCAGCATTCTTGAAAACAGCGTTTTGAACATACAGCCAATGTTCCCGTTAAAAATCTTGTCTACTTAGCGACATCAAACTTATAGCCCACTCCCCATACGGTCTTGAGCTGCCACTCGTCCCGCTCGCCCAGCTTTTCCCGAATGCGCTTCACGTGAACGTCCACTGTTCGGGAATCTCCGAAAAAGTCAAAGCCCCACACCTGCTCCAGCAGCTGCTCCCTGGTAAATACCTTTCCCGGACGGGAAGCGAGAAAGTACAGCAATTCTATCTCCTTGGGCGGCATTTCCACAGGCTTGCCGTCCAGCAGCACTGAGTAATTATCCAAGGATATTACCAGATTATCGAAGGATACTTTCTTTTCCTCGCTCTGTCCGCCGCTTCTGCGCATTACCGCCTTAATGCGGGCAATAAGCTCCTTTGCCTCGAAGGGCTTTACCATATAGTCGTCGGCACCAAGATCCAGCCCCTGTATTCGGTCCATAGTGTCGCTCTTTGCAGTAAGCATTATAACCGGCACGTCGCTCTCTTCCCGAATCTTGCCGAGCACTCCCCAGCCGTCCATACCGGGCAGCATCACGTCCAGCACTACCAGGTCGGGCTTTGCCTTGTGGAAGGCCTCAAGGGCCGTGTCTCCCCGCTCGCAGGTGGTTACTGTACACCCTTCTTTTTTAAGGTACATCTCTATTATCGCCAGTATATTGCGGTCGTCATCTATTACCAGTATTGATTTTTTATCCATTGCCGTAATATTCGCCTTTCGTTTATTTTGCTTTGTTTCCCGTTTCAGCACAGCTTTGCTCGTCCCTTACGTTTATACCGTTTCGCAGGAGCAGCGCCGCTGTAACGCCCACGCCCGGCCTCAGTGTACCAGTAAAGCTGCCGTCGTAGATGAGGCTCGATCCGCAGGAGGGGCTTTTCTCCTTCAGCACAGCCTCTGTAACGCCGTACTTTTTGCATAGCTCAAGGACAATTTCAGCACCCTTCACGTACTGCGCCGTAACATCTTCGCCGGCCTTATTCACGACCTTTGCTTTGCCGCATAGCACATCAAACCCGTCGCCGCCCTGTATCTCGGCAGGTGAGCGTGGCGTGTCCAGCCCGCCCAGTACCTCCGGGCATATGCATACGGCGCCCGCTTTTACAAGCTCCCGCGCCCCTTTGTTCGGTTTTGCCATGCCGTCATAGCGGCAGGGTGTGCCTCTCAGGCATTCTGAAACTGCTATCATAAATGATACCACCCAAATATGAACCTGGTATGAATAAATCCGCAAAAACAGTCCAAATCAGCCGTTTTGCGGCGCTTGTCACTGTTTTGTCTCCTTTTCTCTGACAATTCGCGCGAAACGGCTCGGATTTGGCAATAAACGCAGACAAAGTGCTTCCCTGGGCAGGCATTTATTTCAACTCGACCACAGTGACGCCGGACTCGCCCTCGCCGTAGTTGCCGAGGCGGAAGGATTTCACCCGCTTGTTTGTGCGGAGGTAATCCTGTATTCCGGCACGCAATGCGCCCGTGCCCTTGCCGTGTATGATGTTTATCTCCGTAAGGCCGGAAAGCACCGCGTTGTCTATGTACCTGTCGACCACCAGTATTGCGTCGTCCACCAGCATTCCCCTGATGTCCAGCTCCATTCCTACCTGGCGATCCTTCTCGAGACGTATTTTGCCCACGCCCTTTTGCGGTGTGTCGTCCTGCATCATGCGAAGATCCGCAAGCTTTGCGTTGAGCTTCATTACACCCGCCTGTACCTGAACCTCGCCCTTTGAGTCAGGCTTGGAAAGCACCGTCGCCTTCTTATCAAGCGACACTATTCTGACCGTATCTCCAGGATTGACTGTCTTAGGCGGCTTGGTGCCGTCCTCCTTGTTAAGCACCAGTTTTTCCGCAAGGTCGTCACGGCGCTTGCGAAGGGCGTCACGGGACTGCTGTATCACCCTGTCTGCGGCGCTCCTGTCCACGCCCTTTATGCTGCGGATATCGGCTATCAGCTTATCCATCTCGCGGCGCGTATCCTCCACTATGCGCCGCGCCTCATCCTTTGCCTTCGCCTGGTATTTTGCCCTATCCGCCTCCAGCTTTCTGCGCTCGGCTTCAGTCTCCTGACGGAGCTTGTCAAGGTCGCGCCGTGCCGCGCTTGCCATTGCCCGCTCCTCCTCCGCCAGTTGATAGCGGCTCTGGGCGCTGGAGATTATATCCTCGAAGTGTACGTCCTCGCCCTTGAGGTACGTCCTCGCCCTGTCTATCACGCCCTCGTCCAGCCCAAGCCGCTTGGATATTTCAAAGGCGTTGGACTTGCCGGGTATTCCTATAAAAAGCCTGTATGTGGGGCAGAGCCTGTCAACGTCAAACTCCATGGAGGCGTTCTCTATTCCGTCATGGGTGAGTGCGAATGCCTTGACTTCGCTGTAATGGGTAGTGGCCACGGTGACGGTATTGCGGGAATGAAGCTCCTCCAGTATGCTCATCGCAAGGGCCGCGCCTTCTACCGGGTCGGTGCCTGCTCCCAGCTCGTCCAGCAGCACGAGTGAGCTTCCGTCAGCCTCCTTGAGTATGCCGACTATGTTTGTCATGTGGGAGGAGAAGGTGGAAAGGGACTGCTCTATTGACTGCTCATCGCCTATATCTGCATATACGCTGTCGAATACGGATATCTCGCTGCCAATGTCCGCAGGTATGAACATGCCGCTTTGGGTCATCAGCACAAACAGTCCCACAGTCTTTAGCGTTACGGTCTTGCCGCCGGTATTCGGGCCTGTGATTATAAGCGTCCTGAAATCGCGGCCCAGCCATATGTCTATTGGCCGCACCGTTTCCTTGGGTATGAGAGGGTGACGTCCCTGCACTATGCGTATGTAGCCGGTGTTATTGAGCTTGGGCTCCGTGGCGTTCATGTCCCGGGCCAGCTTTGCCTTGGCAAACGCCAGGTCCATTTCGCCCAGTATCCTTATATTCTCGTTTATCTCACTGCCGTAGGGCGCCACCATTGCCGTAAGCTCGGAAAGTATACGCTCTATCTCCTGCTGCTCCTCGGCTATAAGCTTTTTATACTGGTTGCCAAGCTCCACCACCGCGGCAGGCTCAATAAACAGCGTCGCCCCACTGCCGGATTGATCGTGTATCAGCCCCGGCACATTCTGGCGGTATTCCTGCTTTACAGGGATAACAAACCTGCCGTTGCGTATGGTTATCAGCGGTTCCTGAAGGTATTTCGAGTAAGCGGCAGAGCGTATCATGCTGCCCAGCCGCTCGCGCACCTTATCGTTGGTCTGGCGCATGGAGCAGCGTATTCTCGAAAGCTCCGGAGACGCCCCGTCGAATATCTCATCTTCTCCCAATATGCATCGATCTATCTCCTCCTCCACGGAACGGTGGGTAGAGATGTACCCCGCAAGATTGCTGAGGAGCGGAACGTTTTCTTCCTTCTCGATGGCCTCCCTTGCAAGACGTGAAACGCGCAGGCAGCGGGATATGCCCATGAGCTCGGAGGGAGATACGAACAGCGCCGCGTGTATGCGCTTCAGGCATTCCCGCATATCCGGGAAGCTGTCTATAGGAGAACGGCCGGTGCGTATAATTACCGTTTCCGCCTCGGCCGTAAATGCCAGCGCGGATTTTACCTTGTCAAATGTATCGTAAGGCTCCATGCCCTCTGCAAGCTCGGCGCCTGCGCAGGTCACGGTTTTAGCCTTCAGCATTTCGGCTATTTTGTCGTATTCAAGTGTTTTTAAAACCTTTTCCTGCATATTCATCTCCGAATTTAATCTACTGCCCTGTTCCAATGGCCGCGGGTGGCGTTTTTCGCCGGGGATACCTTTCTGCCGTCTCTTGCCGCCATAGCAGCTGCTATGCGCTCCCGTACCTTTTCAGGACCTTCATCGTAAAATGCAAGCTGTACGGCCTCAGGCTCTGGCAGCTCGCCGTATAGGTCCGTTATATCGGTGGGCAGGCAGTTGAGCAGCCGCACCAGGCAGCCGTCTTCCTGCCGGATATTGCAAAGAGGGAATCTTCTGCCGCCCTCGTCGGTCATTTCCCCAGGGAAGCCATCGCAGCTGCGGCAGCCCATGTACTCTTTCACCGGACAATGGCGAAGCTGCATCAGCTGCGCCCTGCCGTATATGCTTACAGCAGTACCGGCTCCTGAAATATCCCGCAGCTGGGGTTTGGTAAGTTCCAGCGAAAGCGTCACTCTGTCAAAGCCCATATCCTTATATGCCTGTACGGTATAGCCGTTCATGGCGTTCATCTGTGTCCCCGCTATCCTGAGCGGCAGGCTTCTTATAAGCTCGAGCTGGCCAACATTGGCCGCTATGCCGCCGTCTATAAGGCCGCTTCCGATTATCTTCATAATCTTTTCCGCTTCCTTATGGCTTATTATTGCCACGGGAAGGGATATCAAAAGCTTCTTGCTTCCTTTAAACGCCGCAGCTGCTTCAAAGGCTGCAATGTGAAATTCCCAGGGCTCCAGAGCCACCTCGTCGGCTCCCGCACCGAATGCCGCCTTCGCCTGATCCAGCGTACTCGCTATGGCGGTTATCCGGGTGTGCTCCGCAGGCTGGTTTTTAAGCTTTGGAACATCGCCGCTGTCGCAGCTTCTTCTCCAATGCAGAGACTCCAAAAGCTTAGCGGAAGCGTCTCTGCGCAGGGCGTTCACCGCACTCATAGGAAGAAATGCCTTTTCGTCGATATTCGCCCTTATTCCTGCGCATATAAATGGCGTATCCCCCAGCTTTCGGGCCTGTTCCATATACCTTTCGGCGGTTTGAGGTTTTTGGGCGGGCTGTACAACGTCGCCCACGGCCACCACATTATCGCCGCCTAAGCGCATGGCAAGCCTTGCAGCCTCACCTACGCGCATGTACAGTTCCATATCTACAGGCTGCTTGCGTGTATCCTTAGCGTAGCTGTTAGCCGCTTCTTCGATAAGTTCCTTTGATCTATCGCTTACGGCTATGCACCCGGTATGGGCGTTGTCTCCGTAAAAGTAGCCTGTGCAGCCGCCGCCACGATCAAACATATCCAGCATGCGCTTCTTATGCCGGGATATCTCGGCTTTATCCGCGCCGTCCAGCGCGTCCCGGTACGCCCGCGTCACCACCGCAACGTATTCCGCCCGCTTCATGCGGCCCTCTAATTTAATGCAGCTTACGCCGGCTTGTTTCAGCTCCGCAAGATGTTCTATCATACAAAGGTCGCCAAGGCTCAGGTCGTATTCGTCTCTGCCCGGCATATAGTCAAGCCCCATGCGTTTGCGGCAGGGCTGTGCGCAGGTGCCGCGGTTGCCGCTTCTTTCTCCCGCCATTGAGGAAAGCAGGCAGGCGCCTGAAAAGCTCATGCACAGCGCCCCGTGGGCAAAGGCCTCGAGGGCTATAGGCGTATTATTATGTATATACTCGATCTCCCCCAGCGGCACCTCCCGGGATAGCACCACCTGCTCAAGACCCAGCTTCTCAGCCTCCCTTGCGCCGTTCAGCTCGTGTATTCCCATCTGGGTGCTGGCGTGTAGGGGAAGCTCCGGAATATTTTTACGTATAAGGCTTACAAGACCCATATCCTGCACTATAGCAGCGTCGGCCCCTGTTCTGCATAAAAATTCAGCGTATTTCAACGCCTGGGATATTTCCTTGTCAAGCAAAAGGGTGTTAAGCGTAATATTTACCTTTACGCCCCTCTCGTGACAGTAGTCTATGGCAGAAATAAGCCCATGGTCGTCAAAATTCGCCGCGAACCTTCTGGCATTGAACATGCTGCCGCCAAAGTATACCGCGTCCGCCCCGTTCTGCACGGCGGCAATCAATGCCTCCCGGCTGCCCGCCGGGGAAAGAAGCTCCATCATAAATAAACCAGCCTTTAAAAAAGCGGCCCAGGATAAGCCCCAAGCCGCATATTTGCAGATATAATGTTACTTTACCCCTGCGGTAGCCTTGCTCTCAAAGGGGCGCTTGACAGGAGACTGCTGCCTTGGCATTTCTCTAAGCTCGGATATGCGTGAATCCAAGGCATCGTAATCCTCGCGCAGCTTATGCAGCTCGTCCGAAAGGTTCAGCGCGGCCATTATGAGGCAGTTCGCCGTGCTAAGGTTGGGATAAGAACGCTGTACCTCATCCACCTTATCGTTTACATATCCGGCTATCTTGCGGATATATGCTTCGCTGTCGTCGGCTGAAAGGCGAAGCTCCTGCCCCGCCACATTTATAGTTACATGAGTTTTATCCATCAAATCATACCACCATATATATAGTTTCCCTAATATGGAAATTATACAATAACTTGTGTTATATGGCAATAGCTGCAACGCATTTTTTATGCTTCACCGCCGTTCTTTAAAAGCTTTATTTTTTTCGTCCGAGTTTACGCCCGCATTTCGCGGATAAAACAGACTATTCGGTACTATGCATAAAGATTTATCAAAAAAAATATATTATTTGCTATTGACAGGTTTATCATATGGTGCTAAAATTGCCGCATCGTAAACAAAACGAAGCAAACGAAAGGAGACGCCAAAGATGTTCAAGTCCACTAAGTCCGCGACAGCCAATGCCATGGTCAACGCCAAGGCTTCTTGTGCTGCATCTATGGCTGCCTCTGTACTGGTTATTAACGCGCTCAGCATACAGCTGGGCGTTTTCCTTATATCCCTTATTTCCCTTATTTCCATTATTTGCATATGCATTATTACCGAAAATAAGAATGCTTTGTGGAGAAGATCGAGTTTAGCATAAATGGTGTTAAATGACGGCGGTTCCGCAAA
>ENA-OROK01002774-OROK01002774.1-human-gut-metagenome-genome-assembly--contig:-NODE-2774-length-14626-cov-4.536339_pt1 | contig 14626 bp, 7 predicted proteins | sample MGYA00242127_ERZ509046 | MGnify/ENA primary metagenome ERZ509046 (study PRJEB26280, sample SAMEA2338728) | human gut metagenome | biome: human gut; feature: human-associated habitat; material: faeces... | reverse complement strand
TCGGTTGCAGCCTGCTTGTTTGTGCCCGGGGCGATCAGCGCGTTTGGTCGAGAATTACGGTCTGTCCGGATAGCCTGCTTCGCTCGGCTTCGAAGCATATCCGGTGGCTTTCGACCGATTTTCCGATTGATGTGCGGAAGCGGTGCTCCCTGCGGCTGATCGTGTCGACGAAATCCTCGACCAGATTTAGGTCGGCTCCGGCGTGGAACGGCTTGCCGAGTATGCCGGAGAAGTCGTAGACCTGCTCTTCCCCGCCCCGGAATCGGCGCACGCGCAGGATGCGTTCGTCACCGTCGATTTCGCCGTGAGTCAGCCGTATGTGTGTCTCTCGCTGGTCGCCGAGGGTGAAGGCATCCATCGAGAAGGAGATCGTGACGTCGTTTTCCATTTCCATGGATACGATCTGGTGGTCCACCACGTCGTTGTCGCAGCGGAACACGCATCGACCGTAATCGCCCGTGCGCAGCTGTCGGAGTATGACCTCGTCGAGCGTCGCGCCTTCCGGGACGTCGAAATTCGAAATCCAGTCGCGCCGGTTATAGTAGAGGTCCACTGCCGAGTAGGGGCACTCCTTTTCCAGCGGGCAGTCGATGCACCGGGGCGTGCTTCCCTTCGGGGCGTTTTCGGCCCGGAACCAGCGCAGGGACCCGAACGACGATAGTTTGCGGCAGCGCGCCTCGGTGAGCCACAGCAGGAAGTCGATGTCGTGGCAGCATTTCGAAATCAGCATCGGGTTGGTGATCTCCTCGCGGCGCCACATGCCGCGGACGAATCCGTGTGTGGTTCGGTCGAGCCCCACGGCTGCGAGGTGGCTGATTGATATGATCTCTCCCAGCTGGCCCGAGTCGACGATCTCCTTGATCTTGATGAAATAGGGATGGTATCGCAGGACGTGGCAGACGCCGACGATGACCCCTTTGCGCCGCGCCGCTTCGGCGATGCGGCAGCATTCGGGCAGCGACTGCGCGATCGGTTTTTCGAGCAGGACGTTGTAACCCGCCTCGATGGCCTTCATGCAAGGCTCGAAGTGCATGTTCTCGGGCGTTCCGATCAGGATGGCGTCGGCCGGGACGGGGTTTTCGAAAAAGCGTTCGTAGTCGGCGAAGCACTCTTCGGGCTTCAGTCCGAATTTGGAGGCGACTGCGTGGCGGCGGATGTCGTTGAGTTCCGCTACGCCGACCAGTTTCAGCCGGTCGGGATTCCGGATCGCGTATTCGAGGTATTTGTTGGTACGGTTGCCCGCCCCGATGGCTACGATCGTGACGGGCTTCGTTTCGCTTGTTCGCTCCATATGTCTTCTGCTATTCCGTCGTTTCCGTCGTTTGTTCCTCTTCGGCGGCGTGTTTGCGCTCGGTCCGCTCCGCGAGTTTGATGCTCAATTCATACAGTCCGTATAGCGGCAGGATCACCAGAATGAGGCTGAATATGTCGGGCGGGGTTATGATTGCCGCGACGACGAGCAGTATGACGAACGCATGGCGTCGGTATTTGCGGAGGAATCCGGCCGAAACCAGCCCCATGCGGGTCAGGAAGTAGATCAGCAGCGGCAGTTCGAACATGAAGGCGCAGGCTATCGAGACGATGATGACGGTGGTCAGGTAGTCGCTGATGTCGAACATGTTGGTGATGAACTCGCTGGCCTGGTAGTTGGCGAAGAAGTTGATCGACAGCGGCGCCATGACGAAATAACCGAACAGCAGCCCTCCGAAGAAACAGAGCGACACCCAGAATACGAACAGGTGGGTTCCCTGAATCTCCTTCGGCGTGAGCGCCGGGCGTACGAAGCGCCAGAACTCCCACAGCGTGTAGGGCATGGCCATTGCCAGTCCCGTCAGGAGCGAGATCTTCATGTGGAGGTTGAACTGCCCGGACAACGAAGTGTTGATGATCGAGAAACGGTCGTTGGCGATGCGGAAGGTCTCCGGATCGGTGTCGAACGACGTGCCGAGCACGCTGTTGAGCCATTCGGCCATATGCGCCCACTGGGCGCCCACCCATGTCAGCATGCGGTTGGTGGGGAAGTCCGGGCTTTGTGGCCCGAACAGCACCGTGTCGATAATGAAACTCTTGCAGAAGAAGGCCACCAGTCCGATGACTCCGATTGCCATCACCCCTCGCACCAGATGCGGGCGCAGGGCGTCGATGTGCTCGAAAAAAGTCATCTCCGTCGACTCCGGATCCTTTTTTTTCATGTTCATTTGTTTGCCGCCGCGGAACAGGTGTGATTACTCGGTCTTTCCGGAGTCGGATTTGTCTCCGGGTTTGTTGTCTTCGGCCGTATAGTCTTTGTTGACGGCATCCTTGAATTCTTTGACGCCGCGGCCCAGTCCGCGCATCAGTTCGGGGATTTTCTTGCCTCCGAAGAGCAGGATGACTACCAATACGATTACGATGATCTGCCCGTAACCGATTGCACAAGGGATAAGCATGGTTTTTTCTTTTAGGTTTTTATTCTGAACTCGGCGGCGCGGAGGCTGCGCTCCGGCCTATTTTTTGCAAATATAACACAATTTTTGCGATATTCGGGCCTGCTGTTCGCAAAAACCCGCCCGAATTTCGGGCGGGTTCGCTTTCAGAGGGTCAGGGCTATTTTTTGGTCTTCGCCGCGGGCAGCTCCTTGATTCGTATGTTTCGGAACTTGATTCCGGCTCCGTGTCCGAGCAGTCCGATGTGTCCCGAGGCGTTGAAGAGTCCGGGATGGTTCTTGTGGTCCACGGTGTAGGGGTTGTTTTTCCCGCCGTCGGGGGCCACGTTGTGGCCTTGGCAGGCCTGCCGGATGTCTCCGTCGAGAATCACCTCGCCGTTTACCGTCACGGTGATTCGGTCTCCCACGGCGCGTATCTCCTCGACGTTCCATGTTCCCAGGGGCGGGAATTTCACGCGTTTGGCCGGGATAATTCCGTAGACCGATCCGTGCTGCTGGTATACGCGCAGGTTCTTGTAGATCGGAGCGTCGTGGTCGAGCACCTGAATCTCCATGCCGTGATAGGCGGCGTCGACGCCCATGGGGGTGCGTATGCCGATGCCGTTGTTGACGCCCTCTCTGTCGAAGGCGAATTCGAATCGCAGGACGAAATCTCCGTACTCCTTCTTGGTGTAGAGGTTGCCCGATCCGCCGTACTGCGCCGTCACGTAGATCGTTCCGTCGACGGGGACGTAGTTGGTGGTGTTCCCGGTCCACTTGTGCATCGACGTACCGTCGAAGAGCACCTCGAAGCCGTCGGCAGCCTCTTCCTCCGAGAGTTCGAAGCGCGGCGTGGCGGGCAGTTCGCGGATGTACATTTCGCGGACGTTGAGGGGCGCATTTCCCGCGATGAGCAGGATCTGTCCCTCTGCGTAGGCGGGAATCTCCCGGTTGCATGCGTTTTCGAGGATTACGTTCTCGGCGGTCGTGACGCCGTTGAGTACGACCGTCACGCGGTCGCTGACCACCTTCACCTGCATCGTGTTCCACTCCTGCGGGCCGTTCGCGGCCGCTTTGGGTGCGGCGTTGTCGTGGAGCATGTTGCCCGTCAAGGCTCCGGAGTTCTTTCCTCCGAGTGCGATCTGCGGGATCGAGCGGATGCCCATCGCGGCCTCGCCTTCGGTCTTCCAGTCGAGGATCAGTTCGAAGTTTTCGTAATTTTTCGCCGATCCGATCGTTCCTCCGTCAGCGGCCCCGGTCAGGACGCCGTTTTCTGCGATCCAGTTCTTCGCCATCGCGGCCCGGGCCTCTGTTTGCGCTTTCGCCAGCGCCTTGGCCTTCATCGCCTTGCGGGTCTCGGGATCGCCGACCACGGCTTCCCATCCGCTCGGTTCGAGCGATACCGGGAGGTATCCCTCTGCGGGGAGTTTGGCCAGGAGTCCCTTGATCTCGTCGACGGCGTAACCTGCGTCGGCGTCGGATTTGGCCAGTCCGGCATATACCTCCTGGGCCTTTTTCAGGGCTGCTGCTACCGTTTCTCCTCCCAGCGCGGGGTTCTTCGCAGCGACGGTCTTCACGACCATTGCGGCGGTTTCGGCCGTCGCGGGTGCGTCCATGTAGTTCACGGCAAGCGTCAGCGCCGGGAATACCGGGGTTTTGGAGAGCGCTTTGAGCAGTTTGTTCTGCACCTTGGGCGAGGGTTTCGCCTCCAGTCCGCGGCGGTATAGCTGGTATTTGCGCATGGGCGTATTGCGCGACTTCGAGACGAAATCCGTGTAGCGCGAAATTGCGGCGTCGGTCCATGCGGGGTTCTGCCGGGCGAGATCATACAACACGTCGACCATCGCGGGGTTTTGAACCGTCAGCAGGGCCGCGAATGCGGCCTGGCGGTCGTCGGCGGCCAGCAGGGCGTCGATCGCCTCTTTGCTGGCGGCCTGCGCCAGCAGGGGATAGTAGCGGGCCTTTTCGGGCGCGGCGGCCATCTGCCCTGCCACCATCTTGTACTGCATGTCGGGGGACTCTTTGGCCAGTGCGTTCTTCAATCCGGCCTGAAGGGCCTTCACGTCGTCCTCCTGCGCCTGGTTCAGCAGGCCGCACAGACGGTTGAAGTCCGCGGGGGTCGTGACGCCTGCCAGCGCGCCGTAGGCTGCCGTGCGCACCGCCCTGTCAGGGGAGTTCAGCAGCGCGAACACCTTGTCGGCTGCGGAGGTGATGCGCCTTTTTGCCACGAGTTTCAGGGCGTTGGCCTGCGTGGCGGGCGTGCCGTCGAGAGCTGCGACGAACGCTGCGTTGGGCTTTCCGTTGAATGCCGCGAGAGCTGCCGAGGCCTCTTTGGCATGTGCGCCTCCGAGCTGTGCGACGAGCGCGTTGAGCGCCTCCTGTCCTCCGATTTTCCCGGCGGCGCGGATGGCGGCCAGGGCCAGTTCCTCGTCGGCCGAGGAAATGGCCGCGATCACGGCGTTGGCCTGCGATGCGGCGTGGCGGGCGCCGAGCCAGCTCACGACGTCGGTTTTCGCGGCGTCGGAGAGCGACGGCATTTTCTTCACGACTGCGGCGTAGAGGGCGTCGTCGGCGAAATCGCCGGCGAAGTCGAGCGCGGCGCAGCGGTATTCGCGGTCGGCGTCTTTCAGCGCGGCGAGCAGTTCCGGCGTCTGTTTTTTGGCGTCCGCACGCAGGGCGATTTCCAATCCTGCGATCCGTATGTTCTGCGGCATGCCGGTTTTGCGCAGGGCCTTGGCGGCGGCGACGGCCTTGCTGTTTCCTGCAGCCGCGAGCCGTGCGAGCAGGGCGACGTAGGCGCCCGTTGCGTCCGTTTTCGTGAAGGCGTATCCGTCGGCCTTTGCGGCTGCTGCGAGCGGCGCGATCGAGGCGGCTGTGCCGCACTTGGCCAGCGCGTTATAGACAGCCTCTTTCGTCGGCGTGCCGGTCTTGGGGTCTGCGGCCCATTTCAGCAGCGCGGGCTCTGCGGCCGCAAGGCGCTTCTCCGCGGCGGCATAGGCCAGCAGGGCGTCCGGGGCCGGGCTTGCGTCGATCAGTGCGAGGATCTCCCCGTCGGTTCCGGGCGTGGAGATCAGTCCGCGCACGGCGTAGTCGGCGAGGTATTCGTCCGCGGCGTATTTCACGAATACGGGGGCTTCGGCCGCCGTTGCGCATAGTTGCAGCTGCGAGAGCAGGAATGCCTGGTTGGGTTTGTCCGTCGAGGCGGCGACGGCGTCCGTCAGTCCGGCGCGGATCTCCCGCGCCAGCTCTTCGCGGCCTGCGGCGGTCACGTAGCTCACCACCCCGTTGATGGCGTATTCCACGGGGGCGTTCTTGCCTTCCGCTGCGGGTACGAGCATGGCGGCCATCATCCGGATTCCGTCGGCTCCGGTCGCAGCGAGTTCCTGCATCAGGCTGTCGAACGCCTTGGGCGTCTGGGCCGGGAGTTGGGCCAGGGCGTCCGCAACGATCGTTTCGGCGGTGCGCTGGCGCGCGTCCTGCGCACCGGCTGCGAAGGGCATCAGGGCGGCGAGGAGTATGGTGATAAATATCTTTTTCATGTTTTTTTCAGGTTTTGGACGTTATCAGATTTTCCACGGCGTGCGCATCGGCTGGTCGATGAGCCGGTTTGCGGCCTCGTCTCCGACGAAGAGCTGCTTGTCGGGATCGAAATGCAGCGTGCGGTTCAGGCGCAGGGCGCATGCCCCGAGGTTCACGAGCGTGGAGCTGCGGTGTCCCTTGAGCTCGTCGAGGGCGAAAGGCTCGCGGTTGCGCACGCATGCCAGGAAATCGGTGTTCTGCGGTTCGGGGTCGGGCATTTCGGCGATCTTCTCCATGACGTCGGGAATCGTGCACTCGAAACCCTGATACACCTTGCCCAGCGGACCTTCGATGTAGGGGACCTTGCCCTTGCTTTCGTAGCCCTCGCCTTCGAGGACGATCTGACAGCCGTCGTCGTAGGTGTATACGATCTTGCGCCAGATGCCCACGGCGTCGGGATGCTGCTGCGGAGCGTCGACCTCGATCTTCACGGGCGAGGTGTCGTCCTTGCCCAACAGGTACTGCACGGGGTCCATGTAGTGCTGTCCCATATCCGTGAGTCCGCCGCCGTCGTAGTCCCAGTAGCCGCGGAACGTGGCGTGCACGCGGTGTTTGTTGTAGGGTTTGTAGGGCGCCGGGCCGAGCCACATGTCGTAGTCCAGCTCTTCCGGGACGGATTGGGGCTTGAGGTTCTCCTGCCCCACCCAGAAGAATTTCCAGGTGAATCCCGTGGCTCCGGAGATGGTCACCTTGAGGGGCCATCCCAGCAGGCCGCTGTCGACGAGTTTCTTGAGCGGTTCGACCGTCGTGCCCAGTCCGTAGAAGGTGTCCTTGAAGCGGAACCAGGTGTTCAGGCGGAAGATGCGTCCGTTCTGCCGGACGGCCTCCACCACGCGCTTGCCCTCGCCGATGGTGCGCGTCATCGGCTTCTCGCACCAGATGTCCTTGCCGGCCTTGGCGGCCTCGACGGCCATGATGCCGTGCCAGTGGGGCGGGGTGGCGATGTGTACGATGTCGACGTTGGGGTCGGTGATCAGATCCCGGTAGTCGTGATAGCTTTCGAGGGTCTTGTCGAACTTCTTGCGGCCCAGCGCGATGGCGCTTTCGAGGTGTTTGCGGTCGACGTCGCAGACCGCCACCAGGCGGCATGCATCGTTGGAGGTGAAGTGATAGCTGCTCTTGCCGATGCCGCCCACGCCGATGATGCCCTTCGTGAGCTGGTCGCTCGGGGCGACGAATTTGGTGCCTCCGAGCACGCTGCGCGGCACGATGGTCAGCAGCGCCAGCCCGCCTGCCTTTTTCAGAAAATCTCTGCGGTTACTCATAGTATTTCAGGTTGTGTTTTTTTTTGGATGCAGTCAATAAAATAGGTAGAGAAAACAGCGGTTCCGTCGGATGGGAACCGCCGTTTGTTTACAGGGTCGTCAGCCGGATGTTGCGCCAGAGGACCTTGATGCCTCCTCCGTCGTGAATCTGCAAGGCGATGCGTCCCTGCGCGGCGCCGATCTTCGCGTCGGTGATGTCCGCCATCTCCTCGCCGTTGAGCCACGTCTGCACGCGGTCGCCCTGGACCTTCAGCCGCAGCGTGTTCCAATCCCCCTCCTTGAGAATCGACTCCTTCTCGTCGGGAATCTGCACCAGCCATCCGCGGCCGTAGGACTCGTAGATGCCCGCCGTGTCGTGGTTCTTCGGAGCCACTTCGCACTGCCAGCCGTGGACCTTCACCGGCGGCTCGACGAACGAGCGGAAAAAGACGCCGGAGTTGCCGTTGGCGAGCTGCTTGAACTCCACCGTCAGGTCGAAATCATCGTAGTATTCGCGCGTGGCGAGGTAACCGTATTTTTTGTCGGGACCGCTCTCGCAGACCAGCAGGCCGTCCTTGTCGACATACCATTTCTCGGTTCCGTAGGCTTCCCATCCCGTGAGGTCGCGGCCGTTGAAGAGTTCGACCTCCCGGCCGGCCTTGCGGGGCAGCTCCTTGATTTTCAGGTTGCGGAACGAAGCGGGGTAGCCGTGGTCCTGGAGGCACAGCACGCCGCGGTGCGCCAGTCCGTATTCGGGAGCCGTCTCCCATTTGCCGCTGTTCTTGCGGGCGAACCAGTCGTCGGTCCAGGCTTCGAATTCGAGGATCTTGCGGCCGTTGAGCCAATGCTCCACGTGGCCGTTGTCGCAGACGATGCGCGACGAGTTCCACTCGCCCTGCGGGTTGACCAGCAGCGAATCGGGATTCGGCAGGTGCATGGCGTAGTCCACGCCCAGTTTCTGCCACTCCTCGAGCCGGGTCGGGGCGTTCGTGGCCTCCCAGCCTTCGTTGTCGATCAGCTGGTACTCCGGCCCGGTGACATAGGGAACCTTGAAATAGGGGTTCTCGACCACGTGGTAGAGCATGCCGCTGTTGCCGCCGTAGGAGAGCTTCCAGTCCCAGTCGAGGATGAAGTTCTCATACTGCTTTCTGGTGACGATGTATCCCGACAGGTCGCTGCCGTCGCCGGCGGCCTGGATGCAGCCGTCCACCACGTGCCAGGGCATCGTGAGCGAGTCTCCGTTGAAGTCTTTCCACTGGTCGAGGCTTTTGCCGTCGAAGAGCAGCTGCCAGCCGTCGGCGATTTCGGCCTGGGTGAGGGTGTTGTGTTTGGGGCAGCAGGAGCAGAGGCCGGCTGCGAGGAGGCCTGTCGCGAAGAGCGTGCGGAACAGGGTGCGGCTTGGGTTCGATTTCATTAAGATAGAAATTTAAGTAGTAATTCTTTATCTCGTCTCGCGAAGTAAAAATAGATGAAAAGTTTTCCGCTGTACGATAAAATAGTACATATCGAGGCCAATAATCTGAATGGAAAGGAAAAATCGAATTGTCGCGTCATGAAACGTCGTCTTGCAACACCGAGATGTACGAAATTGGCCTTTTTCTGCATCATATTATCTTTGTAGAAAGTCCTGCATTTATTACATTTGTCAATAATCCAAATTTCTATGAAACGAATTTTCCGCTGTATTGCTGCATTTTTGTTTCTACTCTATATCTTGTTTCTGCCGGGGCGTGCCGAATCGGCGAACGCCTCTGTTTATCATAATCTGCGTAACTATACTGTGGATGACGGCCTGTCATCCAATCACGTCTATGGCATCGTTCAGGACTCGATAGGATTCATCTGGTTCGGAACCGACAACGGATTGTGCCGTTTCGACGGCTGTGAGTTCCGCAGTTACACCCATACCGATGGCGACCGGTCGAGCATTTCGAGCAACAATATCCGCCGGCTGATGCTCGACAGCCACGGGCAGATCTGGCTCGCACTTGATAACGGCGTGGACATTTACACACCCGCGACCGACCGTTTCCGACATTTCGATGTCAGAACTTCCGACGGAGCATGCGTTACGGGACAGACGACCGAAGTCATTGAGGACAGGGAAGGTGAAATTTGGATTGCGACTGTCAATTCGGGGCTTTTTCGCTGGAATCCTGTAACGGAATGCCTTACGGTTTACCGCCATGTTCCCGGTGATGACACCTCCATCGCGCAGGATTATATCTCTACCATTTACGAAAGCAAGGATGGAACCATATGGATTGGAACTTACAGCGAAGGGTTGTGCGCTTTTTCCAAGCAGACAGGATGCTTCACTCATTACCGGAAGGAAACAGACGGACGGAATTGCATTTCGGATAATTCGATCGATGCCATCACAGAAGATTCATACGGCACGTTGTGGCTCGGGACGGTAAGTTCCGGTCTTGATCGCTTCGACCGGAGCACAGGCCGTTTCACCAATTATGACGATAGGAATGGGGAGGGCCGATTGCAACGTATCCACTGCCTGGCAGAGCGGGCGCCGGGCGAATTGCTTGTCTGTGCGAACAGTGGTGCGACACTCTACCGTATTTCTGAATCGGAACTTCGTCCCATAGAGGACACTGAAGTTCCCTTCATGCGTACCAAGTGTTGCAACATCTTCTCTTTTCTATACGACCGCGAAGGAAATTTCTGGTTCGGATCTTGTTATGAGGGTGTAGAATTTCACCCGGCCCGTAACAGCTTCACTTGCTATGCCACACGAAAGAACGATAGTTCCGACCGGGGTAAGGTCGTCAGCGCGGTCTGTGAACTGAAAGACGGGCAGTATCTATTGGGAAACGAAAATGACGGCATCCTGCTCTTCGACAGACATGCCGGCATGGTCGTTCCGTACCGCACGGCTCAAAACGTTGGGACTGCCATTTACAACGTCTTTTCAATGCTTGTCGATGACCAAACGCTCTGGATCGCCGCTTTCCAACGGGGTATCGAAGCCGTGGACTTGAAAAGCCGAACCGTGAAATCCTATCTTGCAGATCCGTCGGATCCCAGTTCTCGTGTCTTCGTCCTATTCCGGAGCAGCAGCGGCCGCATTTGGGCCGGAACTTCCGTGGGGCTTTTTTATTACGACCGGTTTGAAGATCGTTTTGTGACACGCGACCCCAAGGTGCGTATTTCAGACATTACGGAGGATCATGCTGGCCGTCTTTGGATCGCGACGAACGAAGACGGCCTCTACTCCTACGATGCCCGTACCGACCTCCTGCAGCACTACCGGTACGATCCCGACGACCCTGCGACGATCAGCCGCAATGCGGTCAACACGCTTGCCGTCGACCGCACGAACCGGTTGTGGATCGGAACCAACGGTTACGGACTTTGCAGTTATAACGAAAAAGACGGTTTCGTTCGCCATGAAACCTTGCCTCTGCCCAGTAAGATCATTCAGCGGATCATCCCTGAAAACGACAGACTCTGGATCACGACGGACAGGGGGCTGATCGTCTTTTATCCCGCAACTGGACAATTGAAACGTTATTCGCGCGCCGACGGGCTTCACACCGAACAATTTATGTCCAATTCGGGTATCCTCACTTCCGACGGGCGCATCGTGCTGGGTACGACCGATGGTATATGTACGTTCACCCCCCCCCATGACATCATGGGCAACTTGAACCTCTATCCGGTCATAATCACCCGATTTTCGCTTAACGGACTGCCTGTATCCCATGCGGAAGACGGAAGCTCGCCGCTTTCGGTTCCTGCCGAATACACCCGGAAGATCACGCTGTCGCACCGCCAGACCTCGGTGGGATTCCGTTTCGTTTCGCCAACCTACCTCTTTCCGGGAGATTGCCGCTACCGTTACCGACTCGACGGACTCGACGATCATTGGTCCATGACCGATAGCCGGAACGCTTCGGTCAACTACAATAACCTGCGTCCCGGAGAATATTGTTTTCGGGTGCAGGTTGGCAACGGCGACATGCAATGGAATTCTGATGAGACGAAACTCTGGATTCGTATCCAGCCGTCGTTTTTCCGGTCGAAAGGTGCTTTGGCAGGTTACGTGGTACTGACGCTTATCGTAATCGCTGTCGGTCTGTATTACTGGATGCGGCGTACCGAGCAACAGCAGCGAGAGAAGATCGAATCGGTCAAACGCGAGAACGAACGGAATCTCTACGAGCAACGCATCAGTTTCTTTACCAATATTACCCATGAGATCCGAACTCCTTTGAGCCTGATTATTGGGCCGCTGGAACAAGTCATGAAATCGCATCGGATTTCCGAGGAGGACGGAGAGTATCTGGCTGTTATCAAGCAAAATTACCACCGGCTTCATTCGCTGGTCAACCAACTGCTCGATTTCCGAAAGATCGATTCGAACAAATACAAACTCCGCTACGATATCTGCGATGTCGGCCGACTCGTCCGAGAACAATTGGCTATGTTTGGTCCCACGGCACAACAGCGGCGCATCCGTTTGATCGAAGAGATCCCTGATCGCCTGATGCAAATCACCGACCGAGAGGCGCTGACCAAAATCATAAGCAACCTGTTGTCTAACGCTCTGCGTTTCGCCGCAGAAGAAATCCACATTTGCATCGATCGCAGAGACGACGGTCTTGTGATGAAAGTGTGGGACGACGGTCCCGGTATCCCGGCTGAAGAGCGGGAAAAGGTTTTCGAAGCTTTTTACCAAACTCGGAACAACGGATTCGCGTCCGGAGTCGGAATTGGCTTGCATCTGTGCCGAATCTTCATCTGCCTGATGGGCGGAACAATTACGGCGACAGAACGTCCGGACGGCAAATCCGGAGCGCTGCTGACGGCATTCATCCCTGAACCTGCGAGCGAAAAGATGGATATTCGTGTGGAGACACGTCTCAATACGGAAACCGTCGGGCAATCGCAGCTTCAGAAAGAACCCGGAACGGACCTGGCGATACAACGGCCCTCCGATATGACGGTCCGCCATACAGTCATGGTTGTAGATGATGACAGCAATATCCTCGATTTTTTGGTCAAGGTGCTCGGAAACGATTATTTTGTTATCTCAACGGATAGCGGGAGCCAGGCGCTCAACCTGCTTCGAAACAACAATCCCGATTTGGTCGTAAGCGACATCATGATGGCCGATATCGATGGAATAGAGCTCTGTCGGCGTATCAAAAACGACATTTCCACAAGCCATATCCCTGTGATCTTACTCACGGCTCGGACTGGCGTAAGCTCTAAAATCGAGGGCCTCGAATGCGGCGCTGACGCCTATATCGAGAAACCTTTCTCGCCTGACCAGCTCAAAGCGCAGATTTCCAGCCTGCTTCGTACGCGTGATGAAATCCGGCGCCTCTATGCAGGCAAATTCATGACCGAATTCGATACGGGTTCTCAACAGAACCGGTTGGACGAAGAGTTCATCCTTAAATGCCGCGACGTGATCATCGCCCATATGCGGAATCCGGATTTGTCCGTGGGACTTCTTGCTCGTGAGTTGGCGATGGGCCGCACGCTGATTTTCCGAAAACTGAAAGCCGTTACGGGCTTGACGCCAAACGATTTTATGAAACTCATTCGTTTGAACGAGGCGAAACGGATGATCATTGAAGGCCGATACCGCATTACCGAAATCGGATTTCTTACCGGTTTCAGTTCGTCGTCCTATTTCGCCAAATGTTTTGCCAAGCAGTTCGGGGTTCTTCCGACGGAATTCCTCGAAAAGCAGGACCCCGGAACGCAGTAGCCAGGGGCAGAATGAGCCATTTCTCAACTCCCGGGGCCTCCGAGCCGATTTTATCGTAAAAGTGAACGATATTTTTCAACACGGAATCCCGGATTCAGTAATTTTACATTGAATTCGGCAGGTCGCAGTATCAGCCGGCCAGGATTGACAATGCGGAATCAACCAACCCAAAATTACCCATATGAAACATTACTTACTTTTCTTGCTGGCTTCCTTGGCCATGTTGACCGGATGCGAGAAGGATGACGATCCTACATCTGTTTCACTCCGAAGTATTACGCGTGAAAAATTCGACTACAAGGGCGGTCTTGCCAGTGCTATTGTAGATGCCGGTGGCCGGGATGTAACGGCGGAGTCGAGCGAATCGTGGTGTCGTACTGCAGTCATCGGCTCGATCGTCAATTTCAACGTTCTTGCGTATACGGGCTCAGAGGAGCGTTCAGCCACGGTCACCGTGAAGGCGGAAGGACTCAAGCCGTTGCTGATCAACGTTGTTCAGGATAAATTCAGGGGGCTTGTCGTTGTACCCTCGACGCTCATCTTCTCCGATACGGACCGCACGCTCTCCGTTGCGGTAACCTGCTCCGGAGTCTACGATGTAAAACTCACGGAGAACCCGAATAACGCATTCTCGTTCTCGAAGAGCGAAGACGGCGCGAGCGTCAGTTTCACATCGAACAAGGCGTCGAGCCGTGTCGAGGTGAAGGGGCGCGCGGAGTTTACACCTGAAGAAGGCGATCCGGTGATCGTTACGCTTATACAACCTAAAAAGAGCACCTATGATTTCCTGCTCGGCACGTGGAACGTAACCAAAACCGATATTTTTGCCGGGAGCATCCAGAATCTCTCGTCGGTCACATTCTCCGCCAAGGAAAATCAATATTCGTACAAGGTCACCATCAACGATCCCGCACTCAAGGATTATCCCTTTACGGCGGAGTTCGCCGATGGCAAAGTGGTCATTCAGACCGGTCAGGAACTGGGTTTTTCGGGAACAAAGTTCTACACCCTCCATTTCAATGGCCCGAATAACGGGCAAGGCAACTATATCTGGTCACAGGCGGGCGTGGTCGCCTGGGCGGCGGAACCTGTCTTCGATGAAAATGCAGGCACGATCCAGCTCGTGTTCAGCGATAACGGCCAGGGCAATGGCCGGGAGGCCAAGACGCTCTGTTTCTGGGAGAACAACGACCGGTATTGGTCGTTTACCGGGCAGCTCTGTTTAACCAACGCACTGGAACTTTCCAAAAACTACTAACCGACTCCGAATGCAGCGGGCGGGCCGCGACTTTTGCCGACCGCGGCCCTGCCTGCGCCCCGGAACCAAGAATTTCAATGACTGACCAATGAAAAAACTGACCATACTCATTCTGCTCGCCATGGCAGTGGTGTGCCGGGCTTCGGCACAGAACCGCGTGGTAACAGGCACGGTATCCGAAGAGGACGGTACGCCGCTGACGGGCGCCGTCGTCCAGGTCGTCGGCACGAACAATGCCGCCACGGCAGCGATCGACGGACTTTATACACTCAAAAATGTCCCCTCCGGAGCCGTACTGCGTGTCTCCTTTCTGGGATACGATCCGGTCGAGAAGAAGGTCGATGCCGACCGCATGGATTTCATACTCAAAGCGAGCGCACAAGAAATCGCATCGGTCGTAGTGA